>Ga0208975_1000928_pt1 | contig 13218 bp, 13 predicted proteins | sample GreLakmeER78MSRF_FD_187700 | JGI IMG/M metagenome (GOLD analysis project Ga0208975, IMG submission 187700) | Freshwater lentic microbial communities from great Laurentian Lakes, MI, USA - Great Lakes metaG ER78MSRF (SPAdes) | ecosystem: Environmental > Aquatic > Freshwater > Lake | place: Great... | reverse complement strand
TGAAGGCGATCTACGAGGAAGAGTTTGAACGTGCTGCCACGGAAGATCGTGATCGGGCATCTCTGAGATTGACGCCTTCTCGGTCCAACTATCGGTTGGGGTAACCCATGGGTCTTTTTGCAAACGGTAAATATGCCATTGCGATCTGCGACAGGTGCGGGTTTCAATATGACTATCACCTGCTTGCGAAGGAATGGAATGGTCTTAGGACTTGCACTGAGTGCTGGGAGCCGAAGCATCCTCAGTTGGACCCGATCTTTCCACCACCTGAGCCACAGGCGTTGGTTGCACCGAGGCCGTCCCGTATTGAGCCGATGGATGTACCAGTTGGTACTGACATTTTCCCGTTTGTAGAGTACAACCTGTTGCAGATGATTACGCAGGTTGGCGTTGTTGAAGTGGTTATAACCTTATGAGCTGGACATACGCTACGTTGGTGCAAGCCATCAAGGACTACACAGAGTACGACGAGACGACATTCTCGGCGAACATCGACAACTTTATCCAGAGTGCTGAAGAACGCATCTTTTACGCTGTCGATCTTGAGGACTTCAGGAAAAATTCTACTGGTACAATGACGGCCTCAAATAAGTATTTGACAGCCCCGACAGATTTTCTGGCACCGTTTAGCTTGATGATCACGTCGTCTGGGTCAAAGGTCATCTTGTTGAACAAGGACGTGGAGTACCTACAGGAGTATAACCCGACCGAGGCAACGGGTATTCCAAAGTACTACGCCTTGTTTGACAAGGATAACTTCCTAATTGCTCCGGTGCCAAATGCAGCGTTTGTTACTGAAATCCACTATTACTACAAGCCCGCCAGTATCACAGTTTCTGGAACAACATGGCTTGGAGACAATGCTATCGAAGCCCTTTTGTATGGATCTCTGGTAGAGGCTTATACGTTTATGAAGGGTGAGAACGAACTCCTCAACACGTACAATCAACGGTTTATTGAGGCCCTTACCCGCCTCAAAAACTATGGTGAAGGTCGTGAGAACGACGATGCTTATCGTGATGGTCTTATTAGAGTGAAGGCTAATTGATGTTTACGCCAGCAATGCAAACCGGAACATTTACAGTTGAGGTAGTTACGTCGGACAATGGCGGTCATCCGCCGGAGTTTTGGGCGGAACAGGCGTCGAAGAGGATTGTCGATGTCTCAGCAAATGCACCGGATGTCATCCGAGGTCAAGCAATAGCATTTCAAGATCAGGTAGAACAGGTTATACTGCACTACATGAAACGTGCTATACAATGCGATAGATCCACGGTCAGTCATCTGGTGACAGAAGCTGGTCAACCACAATTAGCTGAACTCATAAGGAGGCCGTGATGGCATTTACTGGAAACTTCATGACAACATCGTTCAAGACGGAACTCTTGAGCGGTATCCACGCAATCGGCACAACGGTTATTCGTGGTGCAACGACTGCTGACACATTTAAGATTGCATTGTACACATCGTCTGCAACGCTTGATGCTTCAACAACCGCATACTCTGCGACCAATGAGACGACCAACACCACGGGTTCCGCATATGTAGCGGGCGGTAATACCCTTACTGCTGGCACAACGTCGTCTTCTGGCACGACAGCTTTTGCTGACTTTGCCGATTCTACGTGGACCACGGCGTCGTTTACTGCTCGTGGCGCATTAATTTATAACTCAACGCAGAGTAATAAGGCAGTTGTTGTGTTGGATTTTGGTGCGGATAAGACGTCATCGGCTGGTACATTCTCTGTTATCTTCCCGACAAACGATGCTTCCAATGCCATTATTCGCATAGCGTGATGAGTAATGACCGATGCAGTCGTAGCCTTTGAAGGATGGTCTAGATCCCAAGGATGGGGTCTGGGTGCGTTTGGCACGGGTGCGATTGATATTGGAGTTGCAACAGGCGGTGTTGGCACAGCAACTGTCACGGCAACAGCAAATGTAAGTCTTACGGGCGTGTCTGCCACGGGTGCTGTCGGCACAGCAACTGTCACGGCAGACGCCAATGTCAGTGCCACAGGTGTGTCTGCCACGGGTGCTGTCGGCACAGCAACTGCCACGGCAACCGCAAATGTAAGCCTTACGGGCGTATCTGCAACAGGCGGTGTTGGCACAGCAACTGTCACGGCAGACGCCAATGTCAGTGTCACGGGCGTATCTGCAACAGGCGATGTCGGCACAGCAACTGTCACGGCAGACGCCAATGTCAGTGTCACGGGCGTATCTGCAACAGGCGATGTCGGCACAGCAACTGTCACAGTGGACGCCAACGTCAGTGTCACGGGCGTATCTGCAACAGGCGATGTCGGCACAGCAACTGTCACAGCGGACGCTAATGTCAGTGTCACGGGTGTATTTTCTACGGGTTCTGTTGGACAAGTTCTTGTCTGGGGTCAGATTGTTCCTGACCAAACTCCTGCTTGGGTGGGAATTGGTCCGTCTCAAACTCCTGCATGGAATGAAGTTGCTCCGGGACAAGTTCCTGCGTGGGTAACGATTGCACCAAATCAAGTTCCGGGGTATAGTCCCATCACACCATCTCAGTCTCCAAACTGGACTCAGATAGCCGCCTAGAGGTTTTTGGCATGACAAGTACTTACTCACCTAATCTTAAACTTACTTTGATGGGTACTGGCGATCAGTCCGGTACGTGGGGCGATACGACCAATACGAACCTTGGTACGTTGGTTGAAGAGGCTATCGCTGGTTATACCACACAGACATTAACAGGTGCTAGTGCAACTACCACCCTTACAATTCCTGATGGTTCGACTTCAGTAGGGCGTAATTACGTTATCGAGTTTACTGGTTCACCAACAGTTACCCATACAGTCATCGTTCCGACTGCTGATAAACCTTATATTTTGTTTAACAATACTTCTATTTCGGTACTTGTAAAAACAACGGCAGGGACGGGCGTTACGATTGCAGCGGGCAAAAAAGCTATTGTCTATGCAAATAGCACCGATGTTGTTGAAGTTGCCAATGCTCCTGTGACAGAAGCTGGCACACAGACGCTTACAAATAAAACACTTACCTCTCCTGTTCTGACAGCCCCTGCATTAGGAACCCCTGCAAGCGGAACACTTACTAATGCGACAGGGTTACCTATATCTACAGGTGTTTCTGGCCTTGGGTCAGGCGTGGCGACATTCCTTGCAACACCTAGTTCTGCAAACTTAGCGGCGGCGTTAACAGACGAAACCGGCACAGGCGCAAATGTTTTTGCTACTTCGCCAACGCTTGTTACGCCGATACTTGGCACTCCTACAAGCGGTACACTCACCAACGCTACGGGGCTACCTATCAGCACTGGTGTTTCTGGCCTTGGGTCGGGCGTGGCGACATTCCTTGCAACACCTAGTTCAGCTAATTTAGCTGCGGCGTTAACAGACGAAACTGGGACAGGGGCAAATGTCTTTGCGACTTCACCAACACTCGTTACTCCAATTCTCGGAACACCAACAAGCGGTACACTTACCAACGCGACAGGGTTACCTATATCTACAGGTGTTTCTGGCCTTGGGTCAGGCGTGGCAACATTCCTTGCAACACCTAGTTCTGCAAATTTAGCTGCGGCGTTAACAGACGAAACCGGCACAGGCGCAAATGTTTTTGCTACTTCGCCAACGCTTGTTACGCCGATACTTGGCACTCCTACAAGCGGAACCCTCACCAACGCGACAGGGTTACCAATAAGTACAGGTGTAAGTGGGCTGGGTGCGGGTGTTGCGACATTCCTTGCAACGCCAAGTTCAGCTAATTTAGCTGCTGCGGTGACCAATGAAACTGGAAGCGGATTACTAGTCTTTGCAACTTCGCCAACTCTTACAACTCCAATTCTCGGAACACCCACAAGCGGTACACTCACCAACGCTACGGGGCTACCTCTTACCACGGGCGTTACGGGTACTCTCCCAGTAGCCAATGGCGGGACTGGAGTAACTGGCTCGACAGGAACGGGGAGTGTTGTGCTTTCAACATCCCCTACACTTGTTACGCCTCTGCTTGGTACACCCACAAGCGGAACCCTTACTAACGCGACAGGATTGCCAATAAGCACAGGTGTAAGCGGACTTGGCACAGGAGTGGCGACGTTTCTTGCAACGCCAACTTACGCTAATTTATCCACTGCGGTCACAGGTGATACAGTAGTTGGTATTGCCGCAACACAGACGTTGACCAATAAACGGGTCACTCCCCGTGTTTCAGCAAGCACTGCAAATAGTGCAACACCGACTCTGAACACTGATAATTTTGACATGATGGTCATCACGGCTCAATCAGTAGCTATTACCAGTTTCACAACAAATTTGACTGGAACTCCCACAAACGGTCAAAAATTGATAATTTCAATTACCGGAACAGCGGCTATTGCTCTTACTTTTGGTTCTTCCTTCGAGGCTTCTAATATTGCTTTGCCCACAACAACAGTTACTACGAATAGATTGGACATTGGTTTTATCTGGAACGTCGCAACAAGCAAGTGGCGGTGTGTGGCTACCGCGTAAAGGATGAAAAATGACAATTACAATTTTAGATAATGGCTGGATTTCCGATAGTTTTACGATTGGTGAATCGCCACCATATAATGACGCTATTGTTATGCCGCCTGATCAATACAATGCTCTGACACTTGACCAGATAGAGGCGATGAAACAAGATAGATACGACAAATGGATCGCTATGATCAAGGAAGCATCTGCGGAGATCATAGATGGTGGATAAATATTGGGTCGGCGGCGCGGGTACTTGGAACACAACAAACACCGCTAATTGGTCGTTGACTTCTGGTATAGGCAGTGGTGCGCCAGTTCCAAGCGCGTCTGATAATGTTTTCTTCGACCAAGCAGGGACGTATACGGTAACTGTTACGGGCGCACTAGCTTGTCTTGATTTTACGGTTTCTCTTGGAGTAGTCACATTTACTGTTAGCGGTAGTTCAACAATAGCTATTTCCGGTAGTTTGGCACTTTCCTCTGGAACTGTTGGTACTTGGTCATCCAGTTTTATACCTACCTTCAATGCTACAACATCAAAAACAATATCAACTAATGGTGAGGCTATAGGTGCGCCAACATTTGATGGTGTTGGAGGGACTTGGACTCTCAGTAGTGCATTTGCAGTAAATAACGGAACACTTACATTAACAAACGGAACATTTAGCACAAGTGCATCAAATTATTCTGTTAATTCTGCAAATTTTAGTTCAAATAATTCCAACACTAGAACATTAAACTTAAATGCTTCTACATATACACTGACATCTACGGGTTGGACTTGCACAACATCAACTAATTTAACTGTGTCAGGTTCTGGTGCTACCGTCACAATGACTAGTTCTTCTTCCAAAACTTTTGCTGGTGGAAGTGCTAATTGGGGTGCAATTACATTAAATCAAGGAGGCTCAGGACGGCTAACAATTTCTGGTTCTAACACATTTGCAGATATTTCAAATTCCTACAATGCGACAGGTGCGACATCACTTCGGTTTACTTCTGGAACAACGCAGACTGTTACAAGTTTTACGGCAGAAGGAGCTTCCGGGAAAGTACTAACTATTGACAGCTCGACACCCGCGACTGCTGCGACGTTATCTCAGGCATCTGGAACAGTCTCGGTTGATTTTGTCTCAATCCAAGATAGCACCGCTACGGGTGGTGCTACATGGAATGCTAACTCAAATACCAGTACAAATGTTAGCGGAAACACAGGATGGATTTTTACTCCTTTTGCTAGATATTGGGTTGGTGGCGCGGGTACTTGGGACGCATCAGACACAACTCATTGGTCTGCTTCATCAGGTGGTGCTGGTGGTGCATCTGTTCCAACTGCGGGTGAAGACGTTATTTTTGACCAAGTGGGAACGTATACTGTATCTGTTGCGAGTGACGTTTCTTGTAACGATTTTACCATTTCTGCGGGGGTAGTATCATTTACTGTTCCATCTGGATTTAACGAAATAACTATTTCCGGCAGCATGTTAATTTCATCTGGAACTATTGGTTCTTGGACGATCAGTTTGGGAAATATTTTCAATGCTACAACATCAAAAACAATAACAACTAATAATATTAATATAGGTAGAATTGAATTAGATGGTGTAGGTGGAACTTGGACCCTTGGTAGTGCTTTTACATCTACTAGCATAAACGGAGCCATTATATTAGCAAACGGAACATTTAGCACAAGTTCATCAAATTATGCTGTGAATATTCGATCATTTTCTTCAAATAATTCCAACACTAGAACATTAAATGTAAATGCTTCTACTTTTACAACCACAACTACATGGACTTGCACAACAGCAACAGGTTTAACTGTTTCAGGTTCCGGTGCTACTGTTACAATGACGAGTGGTTCTGCCAAAACTTTTGCAGGGGGTGGTGCTAATTGGGGTGCGATAACATTAGATCAAGGCGGTGCGGGACAACTGACAATTTCTGGTTCCAACACATTTGCGAACATCTCAAATTCGTATAATGCAACAGCTGCGACATCACTTCGTTTTACGTCTGGAACGACGCAAACCGTCTCAAATTTTACCGCAGCAGGAACTTCAGGGAAAATACTAACTATTGACAGCTCGACACCCGCGACTGCTGCGACGTTATCTCAGGCATCTGGAACAGTCTCGGTTGATTTTGTCTCAATCCAAGATAGCACTGCTACAGGTGGTGCTACATGGAATGCTGGTTCAAGCAGCACAAATGTTAGCGGAAACACAGGGTGGGTTTTTGCTGCACCCATTTCTAATGCAAATTTCTTTTTGGTAATGTAGTCAGAGGACGAAGGATGGCCCTGCAAAAGATCCAGTTCAAGCCCGGAGTGGTAAGGGACGTTACTGCCTACACCAATGAGGGTGGGTGGTATGACTGCGACCTTGTGCGGTTTCAGAACAGCTTTCCTCAATCCATTGGTGGGTGGGCCACGTACGCGCAAACATCATTTCTTGGAACGTGCCGTGAGTTAATCAACTGGATCACTCTTGCTGGCGATAATTACCTTGGCGTAGGCACACATCTTAAGTTCTACATTGAAAGCGGTGGTGTGTTTAACGACATTACCCCTATCCGCAGCACGGTAGTCCTGAGCGGTGCCTTTGCAGCGACCAATGGCTCTGCTGTTATTACCGTGACAGATGCTGACCATGGAGCGGTGACCAATGACTTTGTAACATTTAGTGGTGCTACCAGTTTAGGCGGCAATATCACTGCTGCAATCCTTAATAAAGAGTATCAAGTTACGGTGCTTACTTCCAGCACATACACAATTACTGCTTCGATAGCTGCAAATGGTTCTGACTCTGGGACTGGTGGGTCAAGCATTACGGCGGCCTATCAGATTAACACTGGTTTGGATGTTCAACTGTCTGGTACTGGATGGGGAGCGGGTGTTTGGGGGCGTGGTGGATGGGGATCTGCTGTTACATTAAACTCGGGCAACTCATTGCGTTTATGGACAACGGATAATTTTGGTGAGGATTTGTTGTTCAATGTTCGGAATGCAGGGGTGTATTTCTGGGACGCAACAAATGCCCTGTCAGTTCGCGGGGTAACCCTTGCGTCACTAAGTACGGACGTTCAAACTCCGACTATTGCTACACAGATCATGGTCTCGGACAATGATCGTCATGTGATTGCCTTTGGTGCTAACAATTATTTAGATTCATCTAACACATTAGTGACTGCCCAAGACCCCCTGCTTATTAAATTTAGTGATCAGGAGGACTACACCGTTTGGACACCGATTGCCACAAATACGGCGGGGGATTTACGCCTTGGTTCCGGCACACGCATTATTCGTGCTATTGAGACAAAGCGCGAAATCCTTATCTGGACGGATATTGCTCTTTATTCGATGCAGTTTATCGGACCACCGTACACCTTCGGTCTTACGATGGTGGCAAGCAGCATTACGTCTATGGGATTTAACTGCTTTGCAGCCGTTGATGATGTTGTTATCTGGATGGGACTTGGTAAGTTTTATATCTTCAGCGGTTCGACGCAAGAACTTCAATGTCCGTTGAAAAACTACATCTTTACCAATCTCAACATTGGTGAGTCTGACAAGGTTTATGCCGCAGTAAACAGTGAATTTAATGAGGTGACTTGGTTCTATCCTACTGCTGACTCCTCGGAGTGCGATGTCTATGTGACGTTTAACTATGTGGAACGTGCGTGGACATATGGCAGCATGGCACGTACAGTGTGGCTTGATCGCGGCACCAGCGCGTATCCGATTGCTGCATCACCGGATGGTTACCTTTACAACCATGAGTTTGGCGTGGACGATGGCAGCACTAGCCCTGCCACCCCGCTAAATGCGTATATTGAAAGTTCTCCTTTTGATATTGGTGAAGGCGATAACTTCGTGTTTGTGCGTAGGATCATTCCTGACGTGACTTTCGTCAATTCAACCAATACGCCAACGGTTGATATGACGCTCAAGATGCAGAACTTTCCGGGGTCCAACTACAATAAGACAACGGATTCTCCTGTCACAAGGTCTGCCACGGTTCCTGTTGAGCAGTTTACGACACAGGCGTATGTACGTCTGCGGGGTAGACAGGCGACCTTTAAGATTGAGAGCAACACGCTTGGAACAAGATGGTCATTAGGATCACCTCGCCTTGAAATACAACCTGACGGACGTAGGTAATGGACCGCAGACTTACGTTACCTGCATTTGGACGTGCGCCAACCGCATATGATCCGATGTACTTCAATGACATGGTTCGCATGTTGAACCAGATGACCATCGCCCTTCGATCCGCAGGAGAGGGCAGACAAACAACCCTTGTTCTGACAAACTTGCCGACAAACGATGCTGGTGCAGAACCGGGTACGTTGTTTCAGGTCAACGGAACTGTGTATGTCTCTGTGCCATACAGTGCGTATGTCGCTGGAAATTCTGCAACGGGTTCCGTTGGTACGGTAACCGTGACGGTATAAGGCTTGTGTTTCATCACACAAAGAGGTATTTTAGCGGAGCCGATTACTTCAGGATCACGGCTCCTGCTATTCGAGTTCACACATAGGACAGACCGATGGCTGGAATTGCAGATCTTCAAGGAATGATGGGAGGCGCACCAGAGGCACCAGCTTCTGCTCCCCCAACAGCAAAACCCTCACAACCGCCGGTTTCTGGTGAGGCTATTTCTGCTCTTGGACGGGCCTTTAACAGTCTGTCCGTCGAGGAAATTACGGATCTCAGGAATCTGTCAGACGATCTCAAAACAATGGGTTCGGATAAGCTGACAGTTTTGGAGCAGACGATCCAGTTTATTATGGACAAGTCGGATCAGTACGACCGTGCAGTCCAAGTTTTGATTAAAAAAGGTATTGTTCAGCCGGGCGATCTGCCGCCGAAGTACGTGCAGAGTTTCTTTGAGATCTTGGCTGGTATGGTGAAGGATGCCCTAGCATCTCCTGCTGCCATGCCAATGGAAGGTCCAGCGGCAGAAATGCCACCTCTTGCAATGGCGGGTGGTGGTATTACCAATCTCCGGTCACAGGCTGATATGGTGCGCCGTGCAAACCGCAGCGGTGACAGCGTTCTGGCCCACATTAATCCGCGTGAAGCTGCAATGCTTGGAAGAACGCAAGGGTCCAGCATCAACCCGATTACGGGTCTTCCTGAGTACGGGTTCTTTGACAGCATTGGCAAGTTCCTCAAGAAGGCTGCGGGCGTCATTCTTCCTGTGGCGTTGAACTTCCTCGCTCCGGGATTGGGTACGATTGCATCCGGTGTCATTGGATCGGGCTTGGGGGCCATGATCAACGGGGCAAATCCAAGTCAGGCACTCCAAGCTGGCTTGATGGGTGGTGTTGCTGGCGGCGTATTCTCTGGCGTTTCGGGTATGCTTGGTGGCGGCACGTTTATGGGCGGCGTCCAAGGTGGTCTTCCCTCCGGGATGTTTGGAAATCCACAGACTCCATTCTTAAATCAAAACATTTTTGGCGGCGGGCAGGGATCAAGTATGTATCAGGCTGGGCCTTTTGGAGGTGGAAATGCGCCTCCGTTGCAAACAGGCGCAGTAACTCCAACAACAACAGCACAAGCTGGCGGTAGTTTCTTGGACAAGGCTGGCAACTTCATCACCACATATCCAAAGACCTCTCTGGCACTTGCGGGTGGCGCAGGTCTTCTGCTTGGTGGTGCGCTTACGCCAGAAGAGAAAAAGGCCGAAGCCTTGAAGCAGAGCACGGTGTCGCCGGAAGACTTTGAGGCCATGAGGTTCCGTGGTGCGACAGCCTCTACCCCATACACAGGTGACCCGCGTGTTGCAACAACATCCTATAATCCATATTATGCGTATCGTGCTTCCGGCGGTGAGATTGATGCCCGCGTCGGTGGCCACCTCAAAGGTCCGGGTACTGGAACGAGTGACAGCATCCCTGCGAAGTTAAGCGACGGCGAGTTTGTTATGACAGCAAGGGCCGTGAAAGGTGCTGGTGGCGGAAGTCGCGCAGCGGGAGCAAAACGTATGTACGATATGATGCACCAGTTTGAGAAGAGGGCTTAAGCCATGGCTGAAGTAACTACACAAGAAGTAGTCTCCCGCGAACCGGAGTGGATGGAAAAACTCCGTCAGGACTACTTGAAGCAGGTAGCCACACTGACTGGACAGACGCTCTCTCCCGCAGAGTACAAAGTTGCTGGGATGTCGCCAGAGCAGAAAGAGGCCGTGATCATGGCCCGGGAAGGTATTGGGTCGTATGCCCCGTATCTTGAACAGGCGAATAAAGCCTATGGTCAGGCGGGTGGTTTGTACGCAGGAACGACGGGTGCGTATGATCCGAACTCGGCTCAAGCATATATGAATCCATACCAAGCTGCCGTGACACAACGTGCTGTTGAGGAGATGAGTCGCAATGCTGATATCCAACAGCAGACCCTTGCCGCTCAGGCCGTAAAGTCTGGTGCGTTTGGTGGTAGCAGGTTTGGTGTTCAACAGGCCGAGTTGGGTCGTGGTCTGGCAGATGTCCAATCGCAGCGTATTATGCAAGATTACTCGCAGAACTACAGTCAGGCTCAAACGGCTGCAATGAACGCATTTCAGAACCAACAGGCAAGGGCGCAATCATCGGCAGCGGGTATTGCCGGGCTTGGGCAGCAGACCGCCAACCTTGGACAACAGACCTCAGCCCTCGGACAGGGCGACACCTCGTTCTTGTACAATATGGGGCAGAACCTTACGGCGCAGAACCAGAAGGTAGAGGATGCAAAACGTCTTAATGAGCAGCAGTCTGCATATGCTCCATATCAGCAAATGTCTTACTACGGTGACGTTCTCAACAGGACGCCATCTGGACAAACTTCGACGACCCAGACATCTTCACCGACAGCAAGTCCTATTTCACAAATTGTCGGTGCTGGGACGGTGGCTCTCGGTGCGTATAACGCATATAATAGACCTTATTGAGCGAGTTAATCATGGCCCAAGATCCAGTACTTCAGCGTGAAATGTTTAATCCCCGCGACCGCTCTGCAAGGGGCAGCGGAATAACGTCCATGGTCGATGGCGGATCGTCAGGCATGACACGCGAAGAGCGGTTGCAGATGGCCAAGGACATGCTGGCCGAAGCACAGATGAAGCAAAACCCTGAGTATTACTTCAACACCCTTGCTCAGGGTGATCGCCCGGCCATGACACGTCCTGTTGCAAGTTCTGCTCCGCCTCCTGCCATGCAGCAGATGCCAGCAGCACAACAGATGGCGCAGATGCAAGCCGCTGGCGTTCGTCCTGTCGGCATGGCTGATGGTGGTATGGTCCGGCATGGGTATGTAGACGGAAGCCTTGTAACTCCGAGCGGACCTATGTCGTATGAAGAACTTATGGCTCTGTATGCAGAAAGTGGGAATGTTGATAGAAATTTTGATAGACCTTATGCCCTTGGAGAAGGTTCTCCCGCTGAAGCCCCGATGATGGAAACTGGGGAAACTCAACGTGTAACCCTTGGAGGGCCGCGTGGACCATCCGGAACCGTAGATTACCCTGTGATGCGCCGTAGAACCCGTCGTGATATGCCGGGGTCTCTTCCTTCTGCCTCACAAAAAACAACAGACGCTCAAAAAGGCATCTTATCTATTAAAAAACCGCCCGAGGAAAAACTGCCCGGAGATGAACCATCTTCCTCCGATGGTATGGTGACAAAACTTGAGCAGATCAAAGCTGACAGGGAGGCGGAAAAGAAACAAAACTTTAACATGGCCTTAATGCAAGCAGGTCTTGCTATGATGGGGGGCAAAAGCCCGAATGCGTTGCAGAACATTGCTGAGGGTGGTATCAGTGGACTTGCGGCATACACCGGGCTGGAGAAGTCGGATCGCGAAACTGCTCTTGCCGAGAGAAAGCTAGGTGCGTATGAAGACTCTTTGTTAAGAAAAGAACAGTACGATATTGCTCGCGCTAATGCTCTTGGTGCAAGGTCAGAAGCCCAGATAATGGCTTTGCGCAATCAAGCGTATAAGAATGCACAGGGACAGTTAAATAAAGAATTGGAAACAAACCCTGACCTACAATCTGATGCTTCCAAAAGAGAAAATCGTTTCCGAGAACTTTTAGCGGACGCGCAAAATTCAATTTTTGGAAATCAAGCTGCTAATAGTAATCCCTCGGAAGGGCTGGACATGAGCGGCGAAGTAGATCCTGATTATGACTCATTGTTTTAATTAAAGGGAATTAAGTGGTTGATACTCTTGAAAATTTTCGCAGAGCGCGTCCTGAATTAAACAAATTCTCGGATGCTCAGTTAGCCACCGCCCTGTACAAAAAGTACGGCGAGGGAATGGATAAGTTTGACTTTGCTCTTCAGTTGAAGGGCAAAGGACCACGGTTAGGTCCCGTTGAGGCGGGTACGGCAAGCGTAAAATCCTCCGCCCAGACGGCTTATGCCAAGGGCTTGGAAGTCCTTGGATTTGAAGATGCTGCCCAAGCTGAGTTAAAAGAGGCTCAAGCCCGTCAGCAGGATGTTGCGGAGCGATACAGGCGTGAAGTTCCTACTGCTGCGGATATCAGCGGTATTGGTACTGCTGCTCAATACGCTTACGAGACTGCCGCTGAAAATGTCACCGGCATGGCGGCTCCTCTGATAGGTGGCGCGATAGGTGCTATCGGCGGAACATTGGTCGGTGGGCCAGTGGGGGGCGTCATTGGTGGTATTGGCGGTGGTATAGCTGCATCCCTTCCGATGACGCTTGGCGAGAATATCCA
>Ga0208975_1000927_pt1 | contig 13225 bp, 12 predicted proteins | sample GreLakmeER78MSRF_FD_187700 | JGI IMG/M metagenome (GOLD analysis project Ga0208975, IMG submission 187700) | Freshwater lentic microbial communities from great Laurentian Lakes, MI, USA - Great Lakes metaG ER78MSRF (SPAdes) | ecosystem: Environmental > Aquatic > Freshwater > Lake | place: Great... | reverse complement strand
TGGATTAGTACCTTATGATGATTTAATCGCACTCGAAAAAGCATTTCAAGATAATACAGTTGCTGCATTTATGGTTGAACCCATTCAAGGCGAAGCTGGTGTTGTAATCCCAGCGGATGGTTATTTAAAAGGAGTGCGTGACTTATGTAATCATTATAATGTTTTATTTATTGCAGATGAAATTCAAACAGGTTTGGCGCGCACTGGAAAAATGTTAGCATGTGATCATGAAAATGTTCGCCCAGATATTTTAATATTAGGAAAAGCATTGAGTGGAGGTACCCTTCCCATCTCCGCAGTATTGGCCGACAATGAAATAATGATGCAAATTAAAGCGGGCGAACATGGATCCACCTATGGAGGTAATCCATTAGCCTGTGCTGTTGCAATGAAATCCTTAGAAATTTTAAAGTCGGAAAAAATGGCTAAGAATGCAGAAGCCATGGGAAAATTATTACGAAGTGAATTAGAAAAATTAAATTCTCCCTTAATAAAACAAATACGAGGTCGTGGTTTGTTAAATGCTATTGTGATTAATCATAAAGATCCAGAAGTATCCTGGGAACTTTGTTTGCATTTACGTGACCAAGGACTTTTAGCCAAACCAACGCACGGCGATAAAATAAGATTTGCACCTCCTTTAATTATTAATGAAGTTCAAATTTTGGAATCAGTTAAAATGATTGATGCCGCTTTAAAGAAATTATCCGTTTAATTTAGATATGCTTTTTTATAATTAACTGACTTTTATTTTGGGTAAAAATGTCATTAATAAAATTAGACCTGATAAAATAATACATCCATACAATGCCCATTGCTTTTGTGGACACTCCCCCATTTGACAGGTAGATAGTATCAAATAATTACGGAATGACCAGGAAAACAGGAATGCGCCAAAAACCATATTGAACCTTTTTGCCCATATAAAAGGTAAGGCAAAAAACAAGGCACCCAAGGCAGCAAAAAAGCATAAAAATTTCCCCGATTGACCAAAGGAACTTCCCACAGGATTCCAACCGGTAATTACCCAATTTCTACTTTCAATAATTATAAATGGTTGGGTAGTTGTGTAAATCAATGCTAAGCAAAGTAGTATACCGATGGTTTGAGAGTGCTTCATAATGTAAAAGTAGATAAAGACGTTGAAAGAACAAATTGGAAGAACAATATCCCCCCAACTTTCGTAAGCTAGATTCTGCCGCTACTTGAAATGAAAAAAGCCTCCTCCGATAATCGGAGGAGGCTTTGTATCGAGGTCCCGAGCGGATTCGAACCGCTGTGGGAGCTTTTGCAGAGCTCTGCCTAGCCACTCGGCCACAGGACCTTTTCTAGGACGCGAAAATAACACAAAGAAGTTAATTATAAAAGAATTTTACCACTAATACGATTTAAACGACATTTGTGACATAAAATTGAAATATGCAACCCATTGGCGCATCTGAAATGATTATTAATGAAAGAGGGGCAATTTATCACCTTAATGTAAGGCCAGATCAAATTGCAGACACGATTATTACCGTGGGTGACCCTGACCGTGTTGCCGAAGTAAGCAAATATTTTGATCGCGTAGAGCATGTGTGTGCGCATAGAGAATTTATTACGCATACCGGATATGTGGGTAATAAGCGAATATCAGTTTTATCTACTGGTATTGGACCCGACAATATTGATATTGCTTTAAATGAGGTGGACGCACTTGTAAATATTGATTTTGAAACCAGGACGATTAAAGAACAAAAAAAATCAGTAGCAATTATAAGAATGGGTACTTGTGGATCATTACAAGGTGAAGTGGGCGTTGATCAATTGGTCGCGGGAACACATGGCTTAGGCATTGACAACTTATTGCATTTTTATAATTTGCAAAACAACGAGGAAGAAAAAGCAATTTTATCTGCCTTTGAATCACACACGCAAATAAATTCACACAAAGTGTTTCCATACATTGCTTCGGCAAGTGCTGGATTAATTAAACACTTTACACAAGGATATAACCATGGTATTACCGTTACCTGCCCAGGATTTTATGGCCCACAAGGCCGTATATTAAGAATGCCATTGGCAATGCCAAATTTGGTTGACCAGATGACGAGTTTTAAATATGGTAATCATCATATCGCCAACTTTGAAATGGAAACCAGTGCTATTTATGGCTTGTGTAATATATTAGGACACCAATGCTTAAGCATCAATGTGATTGTTGCCAATCGTGTTAAAAAAGAATACAGTAAGGATATGGGTCAGGCTGTAAATAATATGATTCAAAAATCATTAGCCATCATAGAAAAAATTTAAAATAAATTTCAATAACTGATTTTAAAATGAAAATTAATTTTTCAAAATACCAAGGCACAGGGAATGATTTTGTCATCGTCGATAATAGACAAAATGATATTGCATTATCCAGGGAACAAATTGCTTTTATCTGTGATCGCAAAAAAGGCATTGGCGCAGATGGGCTTATGTTATTAGGCAATAAGGAAGGTTACGATTTTGAGATGACTTATTATAATGCAAATGGATTAGAAGGATCCATGTGTGGCAATGGCGGAAGATGTTTAACGCAATTTGCTTACGATATTGGCTTGAATAAAAAACAATTTAAATTCATTGCAATTGATGGCCCTCATGAAGCAACGATCAATGAAGATGGATGGGTGTATTTAAAAATGAGCGATGTAAATGCGGTTGAAAAAAACATTGATGGTGATACCCCATTTTTTGTTTTGAATACTGGCTCCCCCCATTATATTGAAATGGTAGATAGCATTAACAGTGTGGATGTATTTGGTTTGGGTCAAATGATCAGATTTAATAATCGGTTCAAATCAGAAGGCATCAATGTAAACTTTGTGCAACAACAAGATGATAAAATTTTTGTGCGCACCTATGAACGTGGTGTAGAAAATGAAACATTAAGTTGTGGCACTGGTGTCACCGCTGCTGCTTTAATTTCAGGTATTGAAAAATTAGGCGAGCAAACCATACAAATTGAAACCTTGGGCGGAAAATTAGCGGTTCGCTTCAATAATAAAGGCGACCAAGTATTTGAAAATATCTGGCTAATGGGCCCTGGTACATTTGTATTCAGTGGAAGTATTACTGTTTAATTAAAATTAGAACAATGCCCTTATTTAATGTTAGAGTATATGGTGTATTGCTAGATAAAGCCAATAGATTACTCGTGAGTGATGAATTTATCAGAGGAAATTATTTCACCAAACTGCCAGGTGGCGGATTAGAATTTGGCGAAGGAACACGCGAGTGTGTTGCAAGAGAATTCATGGAGGAAACTGGATTAACAGTAACCGTTGGAGAGCATCTATACACCACCGACTTTTTTCAAATTTCAGCATTCAATAATAAAGATCAAATTATCTCTATCTATTATCATGTGCATTGTGATGACCCAAGTGGTATAAAAACTTCCACCAAAAAATTTGACTTCACCCCTGACCAAACAACGGACGATGTTAAAGGGGAAGCAGAATCATTTCGTTGGGTAAACTTTGAAGATCTAGATGAGGACACAATGAGTTTGCCTATTGACAAAGTAGCCGTTCAACTATTGAAAGAAAAGTTTTCCCATTAAACTACTTACACTTCATTTTCAATCCCCATTGCCGCTAATTTCATTTTTTTAGCGGTTTCATGTCCGAGGTATTTTTCAATGCGATTTTCCACGATTCCTATTACGGGTGTTAAAATAATTGCCATGGTAAATTTATACATATAGTTGACTACACAAACTGCAAGCACAAAAGACCAGGTCCAATTATTTCCTATTTTAAAAGCTATTACTAATACTACGAAACTATCCACCAATTGAGATACCACTGTGGATCCAGTTGCACGCAACCAACCCATTTTCTCACCAGTCATCTTTTTTATTTTATGAAACACAAAAACATCTATAAACTGACTTACTAAAAAAGCAACCAAGCTCCCTAAAATAATCCACATGCCTTGTCCAAAAATTGCTTCAAAAGCACCTTGCATACTTGGAATTCCATCTGCAGTTTTAGAATCTACCCAAAATTGTGCGGGTGCAATATGCATAGCCAAATAAAACATCAAAAAGGCATAAAGAATTAAGGAAACCGCAGTTATACTAATACGCTTCACTGCTTTGGGTCCATAATATTCATTGACAATATCTGTAATAACAAATTCTAAAGGCCACAATAACACACCACAAGTTAAATTGAACGACAATCCCTTTTCCCCAAACAAAGTCAAATTTGCAGGCGACAAACCCAACACGCCTTCTAATGAAAATATTTTTCCCCCAATACACTCTGCAATCAAAGCATTGGCTACAAAAAAGGCAGAAATCCCTAAAAATAACTTTGTTGATTTATCTTTTAAAATAGAATGAATCATAACGTATACGAATTGAATAATTAAACAATGATAAAAACGAGCTGAAACAATAACATTAAAAGATTAGTAATTGTTTGCCAGTTGGGTAATTCAATAACCTGTTTCCTACCCCACATATATAATAATGCTACTCCGAAAAATACACTCACCAATGGTGCCATCTCCAAACCTAAAACAGCAACGAAATTTGAAAAAGCAACCGGAAAATTAATTTTGGGTACAAACATGACCATCAGTGAAAAAACAAAACATAGATTACATATAATGGCCAATTTGGACAAAAACGCTAAAATGGGATTAAAACGGCTCATTTTCAGGTCAGTAATTTAGAATGGGAAGATAAGAAAATTTGGGTTCCCGTCATTTTTTCAATATCCAATTAAGTTGTAGGTTTGTTGACACAATGAAACCATTATAATGAAACCATTTTTCAAGGCTAATTTGACCCATTTTATAGCAGTGGCTATATTTTTAATTTGCTCAATTATTTATTGTAAACCAGCATTGGAAGGAAAGGTATTACAACAATCTGATATAAGTCAATGGAAGGGAATGGCGCAGGAAACATTAACCGCAGGCGCTAAATATGGTCAAAATCCATTATGGACCAATAGTATGTTTGGCGGCATGCCCACTTATCAAATTACAGGTGTTCCAGGCTTTACTTTCACAATTGGATTATTGGATCGAATTTTAACGTTGAACCTAGCAGAACCCATCAATTTATTTTTTCTTGCATGTATCTGTTTTTATTTTTTAGCGATTGTATTAGGCATCAACCCATTCATTGGAATTATAGGAGCACTGGCTTATAGTTTTGCCACATACAACCCCATCATCATAGTAGTCGGTCATATTACTAAAATGCACGCGATTGCTTACCTACCTTTTTTTGTAGGCGCCATCCTGCTCATATTTAAAAAGAGATATTTAATTGGCGGATTATTGACAGGAATTTCTACCGCATTATTTGTGCAAGCCAATCACTTACAAATAACTTATTATGGTTTAATCATTGTATTTTTTATGACTATGTATTTTTTAATACAATGGATTCTAAAAAAAGAATTTGCCCATATTTTAAAAACTATGGCAACCGCAATGATAGCTGGATTATTGGGTTTAGCTGTGAATGCCCCTATTTTAATTAGCACTTATGAATATGGCAAAGAGTCCATACGCGGCGGCAGTATTTTGGCATCTAAGGGTAGCAATACAACAAATGCTGGTTTAAATAAGGACTACGCCTTATCCTATAGTATGTTCAAAACTGAGCCACTGGTATTAATGTTCCCTAATATTTATGGCGGTGGCAGTGATCCAAGTGCCATTGATCCTGAAAAATCAAAAGCAATTGAAGTATTGCAACAAATGCAACCGCAGGTAGCACAACAATTACAATCCTTTATTCAATTTTATTGGGGTGGTATTGGCTTCACCGCTGGGCCTCCATATATTGGTATTTTGATTTGCTTTTTTGCCTTTATTGGTATTTCATTTAAAACCAATGAACATAGATGGTGGATTATTCCTACAATACTATTTTCATTGCTGTTATCTGCCGGATCCTATTTTGAAAGTTTTAATTTTTTCATGGTAGATCATCTACCCTTTTACAATAAGTTTCGTGCACCGAGTATGATTATGGTTATTCCAACTTTACTTATTGGTATCATGGCTTTATTTGGATTACAAGGAATCACCGAACAAAATAATTTTAAGGACTTCTTCAATAAATACAAACCTAGCTTTATTGCATTGGGCGTTTTATTCGCATGCGTACTTTTATTTTATGTCAATAGCGATTTTAAAAGTTTGAATGACACCCAATTGCTTTCTCAAATTTCTCAAATACCAGATGCGAATCAACGAAATGCTTTTGAAGCGCCAGCGCGTGATTTAACTAATGCTTTAGCGAAGGATCGTCAAGGATTTGTTGAAAGTGATTTATTTAGGACATTTATATTTATAGCATTCGCATTCGTATTCATTTTCTTGTACTTCAAAAAAACCATCAATCAAACGATTTTTATTGCGGCTATTGGTATCATTACCATGATTGATTTGTTTCAAGTCAATGTAAACTATTTGAAACCGGAAAACTATGTTGAAGCCGCTGAAAATGATAACACTTTTGTAGAATCCCCTATTGATATTGCGTTGAAAAGAGACGCCTCCAACTACCGTGTATTAGATATGAGGGGCGGTATTCAAAATGCATTCAATGGTGGCGCTTTAGTTGCCTACCATCACAATACCGTGGGTGGATATAACCCTGCTAAACTAAGTATCTACCAAGATTTAATCGAAAACCAATGGTATAAGTTCCCCAATTGTTTACCTGTTGTAAACATGATGAATACCAAATATGTAATTACAGGAAATATAGCCACTGATACCATCGCAAATCCAGAAGCCTTAGGCAATGTATGGTTTGTCAAAGGGATTGAATATAAAAAAGGACCTGCTGAGGTCATGAGCAGCTTAAGTAATTTTAATCCAAAGGACACAGCTATCATCGAGGAAAAAGATAAATTAAATGACTTAACCGCGATTGCCTATGACAGCGCTGCAACCATTAATTTAGTTGAAAATAAAAATGATATTGTTACTTATAGCTCCAATGCAAGTCAAAAACAATTTGCAGTATTTAGTGAGGTGTATTATAAGTTAGGATGGAAAGCATATATCGACGAAGTTGAATCACCGATTATTAAAACAAATTATGTTTTAAGGGGCTTAGTGATCCCAGCAGGTAAGCACAATATTCGATTTGAGTTCAAGCCAAGCTCCATTGCCATGGCACAAAAAGCTTCATTATTTGCATCCATTATTTTGTGGGGATTACTCATTGGAATAATCATTAAATCATTCAAGAAAGAAAATTCACTTTCTTAAAAGTTAATTCGCCTGAATGATATTATCAATTATTATATGTAGTTACAACAGAGCAAGCTATATCAGTGATGCATTGACAAGTTTATACAATCAATCGTCGGAACTTGATAACTTTGAAGTAATTATTGTAGATAATAATTCAACAGACAATACCAAGGAAGTATACGTAATATGGCGGCAAACAAATATGAACGGTCAGTTTACTTTTATCAGCGAAACAAAACAAGGTGCTTCTTTTGCACGCAATACAGGTGCAACTATTGCCAAAGGAGAATGGGTTTGTTTTATGGATGATGATGCCGTCGCCACGCCTAATTATGTTGAAAATATATTAAAGCATATCCATAATAAACCGGATGCAGTGGGTTTTGGTGGACGAATCATTCCAAAATATATTCCATCCGAACCCAAATGGATGAGTTATTATGTGTCATCATTAGTGGGTAATTTCGACTACGCTCCTATCGCCTGTGCTTTTGAAAATGGGAAGTACCCACTTGAATCAAACATGATCGTGAAAAAATCAGTGTATGACCAAATTGGCGGCTTTAATGTGAATTTGCCTGGTGTAGTTGGCACTTTAAGAATTGGCGGAGAGGGAAAGGAATTATTTTATAAAATACTTGCATTAGGCCATATTATTTATTATGACCCAGCTATTTGTGTGCATCATGTTGTGGAAGTGAAAAAATTGACCTCGGAATATATGTACCGCGTTGCAAGCGGTATTGGTCGCGGTGAAAAAACAAGAACATTAGCAATTTCAAAAGCTACTTATTTGATAAAAGTATTTGAGTATTTTTTAAAATTAGGGGCCGCAGTAATATTAGGGTTCAAATATGCCTTACAGTTTACGCCAAGTAAAATATGGCCGATAGTAAAATTTAGGATTGACGCATTAAAAGGACTCTTAGGGTAATATAATATAAACGACAATATAATGAACGAGCTTAGAGATTATTTTGAACACAATGAAAAAAGATTGATTAATAAATTTGATCATTATTTTGATGTGTACGATAGATATTTTAATCAATATAGAAATAAAAAAATAACGATTGTTGAAATTGGCGTATACCAAGGCGGAAGCCTTCAAATGTGGCGTAAATATTTTGGCACAGAAGCAACTATTTGGGGAATTGATATTGATCCAAGATGCAAGCAACTAGAAGATGAGAATACCCATATACTCATTGGCTCACAAGAGGATCGCCATTTTCTTAGATCAATCATAGACAAGATTGGACCCATCGATATTTTAATAGATGACGGCGGACATACACAGGACCAACAAATCGTATCCTTTGAAGAATTATACAAGCATATCAATATCGGCGGCATTTATTTATGCGAGGATGTGCATACTTCCTATATGAATGCATATGGTGGTGGTCATCAAAGAAATGGTACATTTATTGAATATACTAAATCGTTAATTGATCAATTAAACGCGCATTATACAGAACAATCCAATTTTGTGGTGGATGATTTTACAAAAACTACCAATACGATTCATTATTATGATAGTATTGTTTTATTTGAGAAAAGAGCAATGGTAAAACCTAGTTCTAAAATGACAGGTCAGTGGTCATTTGAATACGATAAATCAAAAAAGACTTTTGCAGAAAAATTTAAATTTCACCTTTTAGTTAGGACGAATAAAGTGTTACAAACTTTAAAATTAAAAGGCATTTTTATAGACGAAATGCTACGGCTAAGTAGTAAAGGATAGGTTTACCTTTTACCCATGCTATTAAAACAAAAGGCGAAAAACCCTTTTATGACATTTATATAAACTTTCGCTAATTGTGGATGGTAAATTAAATCGTTCTTTAAAATTTTCATGCACCTAATTACATCCTTTTTCATTTCTGGACTTAATCCCTTGTGTTTAAACAAAAGTGCGAGTCCATTTCTAGTGATATAAAACGCCCTTACTGGTGCATGAATGATGCGTAATGATTTTTTTAATGTTACTACTGATCTTCCAGAAACCAAATCACCGATGGCATGATTCAATAGTATATTAGAAAACATTAAATTAACAAACCCGGTTTGTATCACCCGATATGAAAATTCCGCGTCCACAAAATCGATAAATAAGCCCTCATTAAAATCCCCTACTTTTTTTACTAATGACAAATTTAAAATAGAACCGGAAGTAATTAAGGTAAGCGCTTCTTGCGGCGCTTCGCTTGGAATTGAAATATTTGGCTGACAGTTAATACCAAATTGCGCAACATTTGTAAAATCGCCTTTTTGAATCAATGATTTGTACTTTTCAAAATCATCCGGCTTAAAAGAGGAGTCCTGATCCATAGTCAACAAATAATCATACTGATTTTGAGTTGCAAGTGCCACTGCCTGATTCAGGCGTTTCGCAATCCCCTCATTTGAATTAAAAAAATGATATTTTATATTTGGGTGGAGGCCATGCAAGGCTGCTTCAATACCTGGAGTTTGGGTTTCAGTGTTATCGTAAATATAGAGTTGCTTAAGTCCAGAAGCATAAGTGTTGATATTAGCAGATAACTGCTTTATATCAGGATGATATAGTATTACAACCCCAGCAATGTTCATCCCACAATTCATTTAGTGTAACCAAATTTAAGCCAATTACATAAAACGGCCTTCTTTTACCTAGTAAAAATTGAATATGTTTAAATTTTAACTATAAATATTTATCTTGTAGATGCTATGAGCGGTAAAATAAATCATTATTCAATAATCATCCCTTTCAAAACTGGAAAGCAATATTTACTTGATTGCTTGCAGTCAGTTTTGGCACAGGACTATCCGCACTATGAAATAATTGTTTTAGCTGATATTACCAGTAATACGGATGACGCAATACATGCAATAAAAGATTTAAATAATCCAAAAATTTCCGTCCTGCTTTCTGATAAAAATTTGGATATTTTGCAAAATTGGGGACGCATCAAAGACCTTGATAAAAAAGAATACATGACCATTTTAGGTTATGATGATATTTTAAGTAAAGGCTTTTTAACCTGCATTAATAATTTAATTAATACATATCCCGAAGCAAGTTTGTATCATACCCATTTTAACTACATCAATAGCAATAGCGAAACCATAAAAAAATGTCAGTCACTACCTACCCAAATGACGGCTTCAGATTATTTGGAGTATACTTTAAAAGAGACCATTGATATTATGGCAACTGGTTATGTTTTCAAATCCAAGGATTATGATGCTATTGGAGGAATCCCAACTAATTATCCTAATTTGATATATGCAGATGCGCAACTATGGATTGCACTTACTAAAAAAAGTTACTTAGCCGTGGATCCAGCTATCCAATTTTCATTTCGCATTCACCCCTCTGTAACTAAAACATCAAAAGATAAAATTTTACTTGATGCTTTTATTATTTTCCTAGCATATTTAAAAGAATTAAAGAAAGAAGCGACCAGTTTTGAATTAACCATACATTCCTACCTTACCACTTTTGCAGAAAGTACCACAAAAGCAATGGCACATAGGCTATTACGTACACCAAAAAATAATAGACAAGGATTAACGATCGATAAAGTGCGTAGCAAAATTGAAGAAAAATGCATAGAAATGGATATACCCTACAACCCTTTCAAAATTAAATCTATACAATTCGCAAGATTTATTGAAACTACGCCATTACTCAACGAACTGTTTCTGCTTTTTAAAAAAATTTACAAAAAGCCGGTGTTGTAAGTGATTACTTTAAATTATTTGCTTTTATAGCATATAAAAACTTTCCGAAACTAGATTTTAATAGATAGTATAATAGGCGTAATCTAAATTGCCAAATACGCGCAGCAATCGAATAACCAAAGTAGGATTCATACACTTGTGTATTTTCCTTAATAGAATATAAATACTGATGTGTGCTTACACCAGAATCATCAAATTTGATTAAAGTTTCGTTGATATAACCATAGGGTTCTCCTTTCAATCTGCACATCAAATCATAGTCCATCGCAATTTTTATACCCACAGAAAATTGCCCTACCCGTGCATACACTTCTTTCCTAACAAACCAAGTGGGATGTGAAACAGCACGCATACCTTTATACAATTGCGCAGGATCAAATGGAACGCCAATATTTACCCAAATTCCGCCGCGCTTTAAATGGATATTACCACTCGTCCACTGCGTTTCTGGGTGTTTCTTATAAAAATTCAACACATTTTCTATGACTGAATTTGAATAGTAAACATCCGCCGAGTTTAAAAGATGGATGATCGATCCAGATGCCAAATTTATTCCTTTATTAAAGGCATCTGAAATACCCTTATCTCTTTCACAAATCCATTTACGGTATACAGGTTGTGGTGTTTTATTTAACCATTCGGAAATTTCATTATTGCTTGATCCATCTACTATATAATGTTCATGGGGAGGAATTGTCTGACTATCCACTGAATTGCAGGTTTGCTGCAACTCCTTTAAATTATTAAAGCTGATAGTGATGACTGACAATTGTTCCATATGGTAAAAATAAGCCCATTTCATTACATATTTACTTTTACCACATTTACAATATATTTGTAGTATGGGGATTATTCAAAAACAAGGGGTTAAATCATCATTCTTTATCATGATGGGCTTTTTAATTGGAGCCGTTAATCTTTTGGTATTATTCCCCATGTTCTTCTCTAAAAATGACCAAGGTCTGGTCAGGGCCATGTTGGATATTGGGGCTACGCTTTCCGTATTTTGCACGCTTGGAACCTTGCCTGTGATCTATAAATTTTATCCCTTTTATAATCACTATTTAGGCCCTAAAAAAAACGAGCTCCCTTTTATCACCTTAATTATAAATCTAATTGGATTTAGTTTACTACTCATCATTGGCTGGCAACAAAAGGATTTTATCATTCGCAAGTTGGGAAAATCACCCAGCTTAGGGCAGTATTTTAATTATGTGTATCCTTATACCTTTTTCTTATTAATTTTTTATTGGCTAGAGGCTTTTGCCTGGGGTTTAAGAAAAGGTGTTTATTCCAACTTTTTAAGAGAAACATTAATTCGTATTTTAACTACCCTACTTATTATTGCTTTTGGATTAAAATATATTGACCTTGTTGGCTTTTTAACCTTATTTAGTTTATTGTATGTAATACCTAGCATACTACTATTGATTAACTTAATTCAATCAAAACAATTTTCATTTAAAAGTTTACAAATCAGCAATGTCACCAAGCGACTCAAAGGCAAAATGTTCAGCTTTGCGTTATTTGTTTTTGCAGGACAGTTTTTTAATTTACTTGCGCGTACCAATGATACTTTTATGATTGTCGGATTGCGAGGATTAAGTGATGCAGGTATCTTTGCGATTGCAACTTATGTTTCAGCAATTTTGGAAATTCCACAACGCAGCTTGAATTCAATCAGCATACCTGTATTAGCCAGTTCCTGGAAGAACAAAGATTTTGCGAACATCAAACATGTATATCATAAAAGCGTATCTAACCTACTAGCTATAGGGCTATTATTGTTTGGGCTGATTTGGTTAAATACTGACAATTTAATTGCATTTTTAAACTGGGTCAGTCACAAGGAAGCCGGTGGATATGACGCTATTGGTAAACTTATTTTTATATTGGGATTGGCCAAATTAATTGATTTAGCTACTGGTGTGAATAGTCAAATCATTGGTACTTCTAATTTTTGGAAATTTGATTTTTTTACCAACTTATTTTATATCCTTTTATCATTGCCATTAAACTACTATTTGATAAAAAATTATAATCTCGAAGGGTTGGCATATTCTAATTTAATAGCACTCACCTTGTATAATAGTATCCGATTTTCGTTTCTTTACTTTAAATTCAACCTGCAACCCTATACTTATAAGCATGGGCTATTTTTATTATTGAGTATTGGATTAATTTTGTTGGTGCATAAAATTCCAACTGCAAATAATATTCTAGCTAATAT
>Ga0208975_1000925_pt1 | contig 13236 bp, 9 predicted proteins | sample GreLakmeER78MSRF_FD_187700 | JGI IMG/M metagenome (GOLD analysis project Ga0208975, IMG submission 187700) | Freshwater lentic microbial communities from great Laurentian Lakes, MI, USA - Great Lakes metaG ER78MSRF (SPAdes) | ecosystem: Environmental > Aquatic > Freshwater > Lake | place: Great... | reverse complement strand
GATGCAATGCTCTTGGGTTTGCTCTGGCATTAACGTCTATATATTGTCCAAGGGCTGCAACAACTTCCCTGCCAAGTTTTTGCAAGAATATTGGTTTGCCGTCTTGAACTCCATCAAGAAATCCATAAGAGTAATCTATGATATTATTCATTGTCTTTCTAAAACTTTTAACGTTTGTTACGACTCTCACTAGTCACCCACGGTCTGATTTTCGGCCCTACGCCAAAGCATCTTGTAATATTCAACCTTGTTAAATGGACCAGAAAATGGCTCAACAGTTCCTACCTCAAATATTGTTGCCCTTCCAGCACGGACTCCAGCAGTTTCTCTATAGACAAGTTCATCATTAGAATGCCTTATGTTTGTTACTAAAATGTTAGTTATAGCATTTCCTTGCTGCTGAGAAGATATTCTTGGATCACTCTTTGTTCTTGCAACTAACTTGTTTTCATACTGTAAAAATGTTTCTGGCTTGATATTTTCTGATCCCGCTCCGCCAATTGGTGTAGCATTACAAGATATAGTCTTATCAAAAACCCAATCTTTTTTAGGCTGACCATAATCTCCCTGAGTTATTATAGGGTAATAAACGTCTGCCTTCATCGGAAACATAAAATCTGTATCTTCACAGATTGCCATCATAATACTCCAGGACGAGTTATAAGGTTTACATACTTGTTTAAAATTTTATCAACAAGAAGGTTTCCAGTTCCTTCCATCATTAAACTGTTGTATTGAACATTAAATTGATCAGTTTTATAATTTTTTACATATCTCTTATAGTAATCAAGTCTTCCACATTTAATGTCATCTATAAGCATGGTTGTTGCATCTTTAATATCATTAGGAACTACTTTATACCCTGACTCAATATAAAACATATAATCTTCGCCCTCTGGGAAACTAACTCCACCACTAAACGTCTGAATGTTTCCGCTATCTCCTGTATCAAAAAAAGAAATGGAGTCTGATGCAGCGATTGGCATTCTTGCAGGCTTACGCTCATATCTGTTCCAATTATCTACTCCCGCAACAGGATCTTTAATAATTCCAGTTTTATCTTTTGTAATGCTGTAATCATACGAATCTAATGCTGGACCGTCTGCGTCATCAACATCGTAAACCAACTCTGAGTTACGATATACTTTTAAAATTTTATAGCCTCTGGTCCAAATAGGCATGTAATCAGTTCCCTGACCAACTATTTGCAGCCATTCTGTAGTAAAGTAAAATCCATCTGGAACATATGAATCAATTATATTTCTTGCTAAACTTTCATGTTCTGTATACTCTGCTATCTCTGTTGCAGTTGTTCCAAGAGAGTTTGGATCTACGTATGGTCTAACAATCTCAAGATTATCCTCAACCACAACATCTCCACGAGCAGTTCCGTTCTTTTCATATATTGTTACAGCATAATGCTCATCATATTTTGAGAAGGTGTCTGAAAGGGTACGAGTAACAACTGAAGATGCACTTGATGTTACAGCAACACTTAGCAATTCTTCGTTTCTATCGTTACTTTCAATGACTAAAAAATACGATGTGCTTGCTGTTGGCACAGTGTATTGAATATCAATCGGGTATGGCGGAATACGTAATATTTCCATTATTCTATGCCGTAGTGTCTTGCTATCTCGTTAGGGGTTGCTTCACGAACACCTTTACGAGTAAGCCACCAATCGGCTGCCTCCTTAGTAACTATATTATAACCAACTTTGAGAGATCCTAATTGCTTATCAGTAGTGTGCTTATTATGATCTGAATATAGGGCAACTTTTTCTACTGTTGTTTCTTTTGGTTTTTCTGGTTCTATACCCTGCAAAATATTTAACATCTCTACTTTTTTAACAGCATCTTTTAGGTCAATGTTATTTTTTTTAGCATAAGATTTAATTTCAAACACACTTTTTGTTTTTAATTCTTCAATAGATAACATTTAATCCTCCACTGTCATTATACCAGAAATACTAAAAGAGAGCGGTTTCTAGGCCGCTCTCTTCTAATTTTGTTGGTCAGATTTTAGGAATCTGCGCTGTCTGCGTCGCCATAAGCAACTGCATCCAACTCTTCCCAAGCGAGACCAAAGCGTACGAATACTGTGTACTCGATTGTATCTTTCTTTGGCTTGTATTCACGGTTGACCGTGATATCACGCTGGAAACCCCATACACGATTCTCAGGGAATGTCAAATCGACATATCCATCTGGATAGTAAGGGACCTCCATGACGTCAACTCCGAGAACACGGGTAGTGCGAGCACCACCGAATGTCTGAGAGCCACCATCAAGATATGCTTGACTGTTTGCTTCTGTGCGAAGCAGACCGTCTTTAGTTGAGAATGCTTGTGCAATTGCATCAGCAAGGGTACCATTATTCTTAATGATTCCTTGGAATGCATCTGTACCAGCATAGAACTTAAGATTGCTCTTAAGTGAGCGATACTTGCGTGGTAGTGCAAGAATGATAGACTGCATTACCGAAGTAGTCCAGTTATCATTTGCTACAGTAATCGCTGCTTCGTGAGCATCGTTACCTACTGTACCACGAGTTTGCTTAATAAAGCCAGGCATGATTGAAAGGAATGATCCTGTTGCACCATCACCGTTAATCGCTAGATCTTCAATGTCATTTGCGAATGCATTGGTCATCAAGCGAACGAGACGATCTTCAAGAGCGGCTCCTTCAATATTGTCCTCTAGAGACTCAGTAGAAACTTCCCAATCAAGACGAATCTTTTTGGTTGTTAGTTCTACCTTTGTAAATGTTGCGCCTGTGTTTGTATATGCGTCATCTGCTTGTGCAGCAGCACGAATAACACGCTCTCCTACGTTGACTTTTTCAATCTCCATAGTGTTTGCTCGCATTGTAACTCTACGACCATCTTTGGCGAGAACTGTTGCATCCCACACGTAGTCGATAAAGCGTCTTGCTTGTTCAGGTGCTAGAATACCACCAGATGTACCTGTTGGATTTACTGCGTTTTGTCCAGTTGTAACACCGAATGTTCCGCCTGAAACTGCACCTAAAGATGCAGCAGGGGACACGTTGCCATTTGGATCTGTAGCAGTAGCACTGCCAATTCCACCTGACACGAATGCGCCCGCTTCAGCGGCTTTTACTAGTTTTTCTTGTTCCGACATATTGTTCACCTCCATTTGGTTTTTTAGTTGTTGAATAGGTCGGCATTTGTGAGGAAACGTCCGCCCCATAGGGATTTTTGAGTTCTCATTTCTGGGAACTCCTGTACGATCTCGCCTAGATCGCCAGACTTGCGGAAAGCAGTATCTTTTTCTACAAGATCTACTCGCTTTCCAAACTCATCAAAAGAACCCTTTACTTCTTTGACCTCACCTGCTACAGACTTTACTTCGCCTGTAACTGTTTCAAGGGACTTTGTTATTGCATCAACGTTAACCTGAAGTGACTTAACGGTTTCTGCTAGACTGCTCAAGGCATTAGTTAGAGAATCTTTAATATCTGTTACATCTTTGGCGATATCTGTAACAACATCTTCTTTCTTCTCTACAACTTCTTCTGTTGAAGGAGCAACTTCATCGGTCTTAGCAATTTCAGCATCAGCAGGTGCTTCTGGAGCAACTACTTCTGGTTCTACTACGACTTCTGCTGTAGCCTCTGGAGCAACCTCAACATTTTCAACGACTGGTGCTGCATCGGCTGGTGCCTCTGCAACAACTTGTGTTTCTTCTGTCATAGGATTATCCTCCTTTGTCATCTTAATTGTTCTAATGCCTTTTGCACTATCAACTAAGAACTTTATTTTTTCTGCATTATCAGAATCTGATTTCTCTACAAAACCAATGTTCTTCATTGGCTTTCCAGAGTTTGGGCTTATTTCTGTTTCAGAAGAAGATATTAAAACAATATCACTATCTTGATCCCAGAAAACATTTTCAATTTCTGTTTTTGCTAAGTACCCGCCAAGTTCTCCCTTTTCAATTGAGAGGACATTAGCAAATTCATTAGCAGGGTTGTCTACAAGAGATAACTCATGCAGTTGATACTCTTTAATTATACGCACAGGCTTATCAAGTTCTTTATTAAATTCATCATCAGATTTCGTAATGTTTCCACCAATTGAAAAACCAGTCAGTGTTCCATCAAGAACCTTTTCCCAAGTGTCTTGTGCACCTTTGGAGACGTATGCCGAAACATAAACTCCGCTGTAAAACTTTTTTGTTTCTGGATCAAAATAACGATCCTCTTTAAAAGAAACAACTTTGCCAACAGCACTTGGTTGATGCATTTCACGAAGATTGCCACGGAACTTCTTAAAAGCAGTTATACTTGCTTCAGTAGTTACGATATCGTTTTGCTTGTCAATATTATCTAATGTTGCAAAACCTGAAACGATACGACGTTCTTGATCAATTTTGCCAATAGGCATTGAAAAACGAACGCTATCGCCACTTGTAGTCCATTGTGCTTTGTTCATAATCATTGTTTCCCAATTATATCACTAGTTTATATCACTATGTGGATATTATGTGGATGAACGGCCCTCACCCTGTGGATTACGGCCAGCAATTGTGGATGGGGAGTCAGAGTTATTATTTGTTCTTTCTGTATCTCTTTGTCGATTCCCTGCCAAATCTGCTCTAGCGTCAGTAGCCTGTCTTGGACTCATAACAAATGGAACATCCCCATCTGAACGCTGTGGAAGATCTAACTTCTCACGAGCCTCGTTTGGAGTCATTACTTGAGTTTTTACATACCGCTCAAGAATTTGAGACTGTGCTATTTCGTCTGTAAGAGTTAACTCGTTGAATTTCAACTCTAAAATATCAGTCTTTTCTTTAACAATCTTATTTACCATCTTCTCTAGATATCTTTGTGCTGGTCTAGAGACCTGCTCTTTAAAGGTGCGGTCTTGAGAAATAGCAGCAGCAATACCAGAAGAATCAGACCCACCAAGTTTAGAAATTGGAACCTGATGAGCAATCAAAATGTCATCACGATTTTGTTTACGATATTCTTTAAATGAGCCTTCTTGAATACCATTTTCAATTGGCTCCATTTTAAACTCAACCTTGTTATTATCTGTATCTCCAGGAAGAGGAATGTATAGAGTTCTGTGAGACTGAGACTTAAGTCCTGTTTGAAGAAATCTAAACATCTTGTCTTCTGCATCAGCAGATAACTTAGCGCCCTTTACTGTAATAACATATCGTGGAACAGCCTTATTTTCAAAGTAATCAATGTTATATTGAGATGCCAACTGATCTCCAATTAGCGAAGGCATTGCTGAAAGGATGTCAGGAATACCATAAAATGTGTTTAATGGAGAGTATTGTTTTAGATGAATAATCTCGTTTGGTCTTCCGTCAGATGTAATCGGGTTGGCGTTTCTAGCACCAAAATTTCTAAAGTAAACCATCTTACTTCCAATAATCTGTACGAAACCATCTTTTAAACGACGAACACGGATAGTGGTAGCAGGAATGTGACCAAGATAGCCAATCTCTCCATTTACTTTACGACCAACTTCAAGAAATCCGTTTCCAGTAGACTGTAAGTCCGTATAAACCTTTTCCATTGTAGTTGTAAAAGAATCATCGTCATTAAGATCTTCTAGCCAATCACGAAGCATAATCTTTGCTCGTTCAATTCTGTTTCTTGCTCTTTCTACTCTACCCTCATCATCGCTCATTTCAAAACTGAGCATTGTGCGATCTGTAATATCAAATCGGTATCCAAGACCTACAACATTTTCTACCTTTGCATCGATAGCAGCATGATTAGCAAAGTTTGTATCATAGAAGTTTGCCAACTCATACATGTTGTATGGCGGGGTAATTACATCAAATAATCCATAGCCGTTTCTGTATACCGTGCCAGGATTTATTTGTTTTGATTTTGAGTCATCACCAGAGGGTGTCGCACTAGCAGAGTCAAGATATGCTGGACTTTCTGATGCAACCTTTGTAATGCTTCTACTTGTTCTGCGTCTAAAGTTATTGTCAATACCATTCAAGCCTTTAAGTTCATCCCAAGATTTAGTAAAAGGATCCATATTTGCAAAAGGAGTTGGATCTTTAATTTGAGTATTTAAACTGGCTGATATGTAATCAAAATTCTCATTCATTGTCGTATGCGTCTCTTCCGTGTTTCTTTAAAGTTTGCTGTGCATCATAAACAGCACCAAGGTCATTAACATTTGGAATAAGTCCTTGCGCCATTCTATCTTTCATTTCTGAATACTGCTCTTCTGATACCCTGTTAAGTCCAGGGACAAATATGCATTCTCCGTCACCCTCATCGCCATAATACATGGCCGCCTTCTTAAGTTCTGATATCTTTGATATGTCTCCACGCATGGCTGGAACGTTTAATACGCTACCCTGGCCATCTGTAAACCACTTGCCATTAGATTTTTTATACACATAAAGACCCCAATCATAGTTTTTTTCTATGACTTTGCGCCTTACATTACCAACTTTTGGGATTTTTTCGCTATTCATATCCATAAGTATAGCAGATTATACTGGTGTACCGACCCTAATTGTCCAAACTGTATCGGTATAGACCTTTATTTTATCTGCATCTACGGTCAAGCCCTCTTCATCATCAAAAATAATCTTATTAGTTCCAATATATGTTTTATAAACATCGCTTGGGTTTACGCCATAAAGTTCTGAGGATCCAATAACAAGAACGCCTTGCCATGTTGAAGAATTAAGCCAGTACTCCCATTGGAAGTTGGTTGCACCATCTGTTATTACTTGCTGCCATGGTCTGGTAAGGGTACTCTGAACTTGTTGTAGATTATTAGCCTGATAGTATGCTATGTTGTTAAATACAAGTGGTCCGTTTAGATTAATACCGCCAAGATATAGATCAAAGTTTAATGCATTAGAAAATCCTATGCCCAAAACTCCCCATTCGTTTCTTGTTAAAACTGGCTCCCTAACAAGGGTACCATTCCAATAATACGATATGCCGTCATAAGATTCGCCTGTTTCTAAACTCAGGGCGTATATTCTTGCACGATCTCCAGTTTCGCTATCCGCAACAAAATAAAATTTAATAGTATCAGAACGATATTCTATTTCAAACAACTCTACTGGAGCTTCTGGAAACTGCCTTTCATCATATCTTAACCACATCTGTACTGCGCTGATACGATAATCATCGGCGGTATTTGGATTAATAGGAATAGCAAGTCCCCTGTTTACTAACGGATCATAGTCTCCACGAACCTGTATTCCAGAAGTTCTTGTCATGTAAAGATAAGGGGTGCTGCCTTTATAAATACTAAAAGGATTTTTTGCCTTGTAATCGTAATAAATTCCAGAACGTTTGTATGGAAATATATCTACACCAAATCTTGTTCCTACTGGATTAAATGAGTTATTATTAAATGATTGAGATGCCAATTCTAGCCTTCTAAGTCTAATAGGCTTCCTTAAGATTCCACGAATATTAAAGTCTAAATGATATACAACTGCTAGTTGATTGAAATCTATACTCTTTGATGGATAAATTAAAGTATTGTCAACAACCTCAAATTTTGTGCTTGGCCAATTTGTAAAATTGTCAATATCAATTATTGATCCTTCTCTTGCTGTTCTTGTTGTAAAGTCTCCCCTTGGCGCATTTGCTCCCAATTCCACATACTGGAAGGTAACAAAACTTCTGATTGAAGCATCCTCTGTATCATATTCGTAATATTTTTCTGTCCTACCTATCATTTGCTGATAGTTTTCCCAGCCAGTAAATAAGTAGTTGTCCAATTGACTATAAGTTCTTTGAACAGGATATTCATAATCATCTTTTAGTTGTTGATAGGTAAATGCACTTGTTGATGCCTGCTCTAACAATTCTGATGGTCTTGGATATCCAATATTAAACTGCAAAAAGTCTAAGTCGTAATAGGTTTCTCCTCTATCGTTTTCAACAAACTGTGCAAAATAAGAAAGTGGCAAATAGTCTTCCCAGTACCCAGCAACTCCAATATCTAAGAAATATGTGTCATAAGCCTCAGTTGGTAAAAGAGTATAACTTGCTGTAAAATCTATTAAATCTTGACCAGATGTTACAGCCGCAAAACCATTACTAAAATAACCATCTGCTTCGTCGGCATTTAAAGCAGTGCAAAAACCAAAAGAATACAAATTGCCCTCAAATGTATTTGCTGCGGTATTATCTCCTGCCACATACAATTCTAGTCCATTACGATTACCAAAAAATGATGCAACGTTACCGCCAAACCTAGAAACCAAATCTGGAATATTAATTCCAACTGCAAATATCTGATCTACCGATATTGTGTTATATGTATAAAGCGAAGTACTTGCCCCATTGTGAGTTAGGCTGTATATTAATTGATTATCATCTTGAACTACCTGGAAATAATTCCCATTAGTCTTGTTGTAAATCTTAAAAAGTGTTTGATTAATTGAGGTTACATCGTCGTGGCTAAATACTCCGTAAACTGCCTTGACTTCTTCATTTAAAACGTTAAAGTTGGGAAAGTTGTAATATGCATGAACAGAGTTCCAACTTGTCGTTGGTCTAAATGTTATAAATTTATTGCTTCCAGCCTGAATGTTTTGGTTATCATCATATAGGTCCTGTAAGACTTCTTCATCAATAAAAATGTTTGGAAGCTGATAGTTTGGAGTGCTGATATAGGTATCAGATGTAATTAAATTATCAAAAGATCCTTGATTCCAATTTGCAAAATCTGGATAGGTATAGTTTGCTGTATAGTCTGCAAAAGGATAGTCAATAAAAGCAGATGTTCCACCGTATGCAGAATTAATTCCCTCTGGAGAAAGAACTCCCTGCCCATAAACCCATCTTCGTTTTGCAACTGGCAGTGGGACCTGATAAGAATATATTGCAACACAGTCAATCTCTATTGGTGTAACATCTTCATATGCATAAAAACCAAGCCAGTCCTGCTCCTCATCTGAGTTATTTAGTATATCTGGCAAAATCATAGTGTCTGTTGATATGCTTAGGCTTATTACTTCTTCTCCATTTACCAATACCGTTGCATTATTACGAATAATACGAACATGAATTAGCATTGGCCTATACCACTCACCAACGAAATGAGATCCAAATTGATTTCCAATTACTAAAGTTAAAAATCCACTTTCTACATAAAGACCGTCTGAAGAAGCAATTGGACCAAATATTCTTTTAGGAGTTGTTGTACTAGAATTTATTCTTGCCCAAAACTCTACAGTATATTCCTTGTGTCTTCCCGCTTCGTTTAAAAATCCTTTTCCTGGAACAATCAAAGATGGTTCACTGGTTGCGCTGGGAGTTAAAACTGTTACACCAGAAGCACCAAACACCATCGGAATACTAGAATTTTTTGCAACTAAAGCACTATCATTAACTAAATAATATCCATGTTCAGAACCTAGTCCATAGGCCTCTGCCTCAACTCCTTCTGTTGTTGCTATAGCAATGTTTGCTGATGTTATTGACGCAGCAGAAATACCAAGGGACTGAGTATTAAAATTTTCTGACCATTGTCCTAAACTTATTCCATTTACATAAAAAGAAGTGGTGGATGTTGATGCTCCACCAGAAAATGTTGCTTTTATAACTGCCCTCATTGTAGTGTTTTCATTGGGAGTTTCAAAAGTACCAGAAACAAAGCCCCAGGCATTGTTAAGGTTTGTATCAAAGGTATTTAGGTTTCTAACATTTTGAGCCGTTGTAGTATCTGTATATTCGTATCCTATTTCTACAGAATCTAAAACTGCAGTTGAGTCAAAGAAATATCCACCAACAGAAAATGTTGCATAATCAGAATTTAAATTTGAAAAATTAATGAGATCACTACTTACGCAAGTAACCTGAAAACTTGTATTTGCTGGAATAACAAAGTCTAATTTATTAACAACACTATCCGTAAAAGGTTCGGTAGATGGAGCATTAGCAACGCTTCTAGTTGCATTTGTAACAGTCCAACTAGTAAAACTTCGTTGAGCCTCTGTTATAAGACTGATGTAGTCAGCAGTGTCGTCTAATGCCCACAGGACCGTGGGGTGCTCTGAGAACACCTTTTCTGCATATAAATTTGACGGGTTGGACATATTGCTCCTTACCCTTTATTATAGCATTTACGCTATTTTAATCTCACAGACATCTGTGGTACAGTAACTTTCTCCAATAGCCTCAAGATTGTCAACACCGTCATAGATAGCAGACCAATTAATCTTCTTAATCTTGCCAACATATGAATCATATTCTTCTTTTGTGATTTGGCTATATGGCTGCTGTGGATATGTCTTGTTGCCCATAGGTAAAAATGATACAGCCTTTAACTGTCCCTCATACATGTGTAGAGCATGAGCGACATGCTTTGTTTCTGTTTCTTTATCAAATGACAAAGTTACAGACACTCCATTATCAGACCAATATTTTTGGGTGGTAGCAGCAAGGCCAATCTTTTCAAATAATGTAACATCTTTTTCAGATCTTGCATGTCCTGAATGAACTGGGAAATATACTACAGTTGTATTTGCAGATACTAGATCTGGTTCTGTTTTATACCCCGCTGCTTTGAATAAATGAATCATTGGATCTGTATTTCCGAAACGAATTGCACGAAGAAAATACTTTCCTCCTGGACCCCAGTGAACACCAGGGGTAGCACCTGAAAGCAAAGATACGGATCCCGATGGTTTAACTGTGGTCACACGAACAGATTCACGAACACATAGCCATTCAGAATATGCATGATCGTATTTACGAATTGTTTTGTATCCCTCATCCATCCATTCACGAACTGTTGGCAAACCATTTTCATCAGAGAAAGATGCAATGCCAGTTAAAGAGGTTCCAATACGACGGTTTCTTTGCATAATGCCATTAGTAATCTGCCAATGTGTAGGAACAAGAGTAACGGTTTTGCCATAAAGGTATGCAAACTTTAATGTACGTAGAAAATCTTCTTTGTCTTTGTGACGATTTAAATGCACCTCTACAAGTGTGCAGAGTTCATATGACTCTAATGGCTGCTCAGCACAAGGATTGAATCCCATAACACGATAGTCTTTTCCATCTGCAGGATCTGCAAGACGACCATAATTGCGAGCAACATCAAGCCAGATAAATCCTGGCTCTCCGTTGTCAGCAATTAAATCTACGTACTCTTCGTATTTAGTTCCAACTTCTGCTGCGATAGAGTTATTGCTCATCCATGCCCACCCTGGATTTTCTGGATCAAAAGAATTACGCTCTGGAAATTCTTCTGCATTTTTTAAATTAATAAAACTATTATCTGCTGGAGCACCAAGTGCGAGGGTAGCAGAACGACGAACATTTCCAGCAACTACACAAGTTCCAATAAGATTAACAATGTCTACAATTGCACGAGAATCTAAAATATCTCCTGCTCTATCTCCAATAACCTTACGAATAGTTTCATGTAATTTTATCAAAGGCTCTGGTCCTGAAGCGGTACCGCCAAATCCTTTAATCGGAGCACCCAAAGGCCTGATCTTGGAGTAATCAAAAACCACTTTTGCCTGGTTTGCTTTAAGATAGGAATTAAGTAGAAGCCTTACTGACTCTACCCAGCCTTCACGAGTATCTGGTATTTCATATGTTATTTTTTCTGATAGGGTTTTGTATATTTCCATACCCTTTTCTTGTCCAAGGGTATCAAAACCAACTCCTACCCCTAGCATCAGAGCATCCATAACCCAGCCAAAAAGGGCTCCAGGGTCGTTTCTATCGATATCCCTAGTAGATACCATGGCACAGTTCTGCAAGGCCGCAGAATTGCGTCTCTCCATCGTCATAGGGGTACCAAAAGCCCATAGCCCACGTCCTGGAGGAGTCCATTTCAAATTAAACATTCTGTCATATGCTTCTTGGGCTGATTTCTGTGCTTTATTGTCATTCCAAGGTAAACGATTTTCTTTTGCGTGGTTTTTTTGAACAGAGTACATTCCTTCAATTACCCGCTTACAAACCTCATGCCAGCGTTCTTTTGTGCCATTCTCTTTGACTCTTGAATAGGTGCGAATAAAAGTTATCTCACCAAGAGAGTTATTACCTGCATCGGCAAATCCGAAGGGAGGCTCAATAGACTTATATTTGGCTACAAACTCTTCCAATAAACGAAAAGAAAATACATCTGACATTTGTTTTAATACCTTTCCACAAGAAAATAATATGAGAACTTTACAAATCGTAAAGTAGTGTCTAGTATACCACAAAGTTTATATAAAGAAAAGTTATAATTTACAGTGTTTTTATAAACAGTTAGTCTTAAGTAAAGGTTAAGTACTTTTAGTTTTGCAAAGTAGTCTAACTAATTGTTAGACCAGACTTGCCGTTCTTAACTTCTCCCCATGTAAGACCAGGAAGAGCAGCAGAAATATTTGTGCCATTAACCTTATAAGATTTGCCAGAGGCTAGGCTGACATGCTCAGATGAACTCCAAGAATCATTTGAGTCTGACCAAGTAAAGGTTTTATCTGATGCACCTTTTAGAGTTATACCGCCACCATCTGCAACAACATCAGAAGTATTTCCGTCTGCAAGAACAATATTTTTATCATCTACTGATAGAGTTGTTGAGTTGATAGTTGTAGTTGTTCCATTTACTGTTAGATCTCCCGTTACAACAAGGTGTTTATTTACTGTAACAGTGCTAGTGGCAGATCCAAGAGAAATGACATCTGCTGCTCCACCAAAGTTAATCGTAGTAGCGACAGTATTCAAAAGATTAAATGATGTGCTTGCTGTAGTAATTTGAGTATTAACTACTGGGCTTGTCAGGGTCTTATTTGCAAAAGTTTCTGTGCCAGATAGTGTAGCAAAATCAGCATCTGTTAACGCTGTATTAAAGTCTGATATTGAGCCAGATACTGTATTTGATCCAAGAGCAATTGTTTTGGTTGTTAGTGTCTGAGAATCTGAGGTTCCAACGATTGCACCAGAAACACCATGTGTAGTGGTTAACGCTGCATGGCTAGACACTGAGTTTCCTACAAATGAGGTACTGGCTAGATTTTGTATTGCTGTTGCTACAGAAGATGTAGTAGCAAGTAGCGAGGTGTCGGTAATTCCATGTACGTTTGTGGTTGTTGCATTATGGCTAGATACAGAGTTAGTTACGTATGATGTTGTTGCTAAAGCAGCCGTATCTGATATGCCGTGCACATTTGTAGTAGTTGCATTATGGCTTGAAACTGAATTTCCTACAAAAGAAGTACTTGCTAAATTTTGTATGGCTG
>Ga0208975_1000924_pt1 | contig 13239 bp, 3 predicted proteins | sample GreLakmeER78MSRF_FD_187700 | JGI IMG/M metagenome (GOLD analysis project Ga0208975, IMG submission 187700) | Freshwater lentic microbial communities from great Laurentian Lakes, MI, USA - Great Lakes metaG ER78MSRF (SPAdes) | ecosystem: Environmental > Aquatic > Freshwater > Lake | place: Great... | reverse complement strand
ATGTTGAAGAATAGCCCTGATCTTGTAAAAGGATTGTCCACAGAAACGAATAGTTTATTAGATAATTATGTAAAAGATCCTGCGTTTTTAGCAATGAATGCTGCAAAAGGTTTTATTCCTAATTTTGTAGGAAAAAATATTACAACAAATTTCTTTAGAGCGCAAAGGGGTCAAGAATTATTTCCTGAAGAAGGCACAGGTACAGATTTAGCCGGAACTAATTTCCGTCGTGAAGATGGGCAAAAAATACTAAAAGGTAGTGAGTATTTTAATAAATTAATGGACAATATTGCAGTGTCTACTATAGGGCCGAACGCTTATGTTCCAGACGCTTCAGCTATAGATGGAAAAATCTTTTCGAATAAAGAGCAAACAGCAGAAAATTTCGCTAAAATAGCAGCTTTAAATTTATCTGGTGGAGGAGCAAAAACTTCATTTGGCCTTACAAAGGGAATGGAAACGTTCGCTAACGCTTTTGGAAATGCAAGAAAGGTTCAAAATCCAGATTTAGTTTATTCAGGAAAACTTTCTGGTAAAGTTAGAACGATGAAATATGATAATATTGGAAAAGTTCTTGGAAGATTTTGGTCTAGATCGCCTGAAACAAAAGCAGCTTGGGAATACTTAGAAAATCTTGTTGTATCTGGTAAATACGCATCTGAAGATAAAGAAAAAATAAGATCTCAAACAGCCATATTAACAAAAGATTATGCTGCTTTTATGAAGGAAAACGATTATGTTGCTACGATTATTAAAATGAGTAAGTCTCGCAGAACAGCGGAAGAGGTAGAAGCTGGAGTTGATATTGCAGCTTTAAGAGATGATTTATCTGGCGTTTCTGGAGTTGAAAATTTAACTACTAAAAATTATAAATCCAAAGGTGTCAATTATGGCGAATACAAATTAAATAAAACAAAGTACGATAAAATTGGCAGATGGAAATATGATAATTTGACAAAGAAAATGTTTTTGCAAAATAAAGGTTTTATACCTAACTTTGGTTTGAGTGAAGGCTTTATTCCTAACTTTGCGTATAAACAAGCAGTAATGGGTTTAGAAGAAAGCATGAGCGGCAATAAAGCCGTTCTAGATACTAAAAGCGGGCCTTTTCCATTTATTAGAAACACTAGTCAATCAAATTTCGCTTCTGCGATATCAGATCATGGTGGTTTAAGTAATGCTTTGAGTGATTCAATGCGTAATCAAGAAGCTGCTGGATTAATGAGTAAAGGTTATGTTCCTAATTTCGCTACAATAAATGCACAAACAGCTATTGGAAGTCCATTTGAATTGTTAGGAGGTCAAGAACAAAAAGAATTTGTTGAATTAAATAAAGCTCTATCACAACTCGCTAGAAATATTAAATTAACAGCTCAACAGCAACAACAGTATATTAATACTGTAATGACTAATGCTGCGTCTCTTGCTGCATCAACAAAATCTACAACAATAGTTAGTGAAGCAAGTAAAGCTCTTGCTACATCATTGCAGCAAAATCAAAACGCACAAAAGAAAGCCGCTGCGCAGACTGCGCAACAACAACGACAGAATACGCAACAAGGCGCGCAACAAGGTACGAAACAAAGTTTTCTATCAAAAATAGGTGACAGAGCTGAAAAATTAACAAATAATGTAGCTTTCGCAATTGGTGCGCCAATGCTTGGAGGTCTGTTAGAAAGCGCAATAGGACAAGGAAAAGACAGAAGTGAAATGGGTTATACGCAAAGATTAGCTTCTTCAGGAGCGAGCGCTGCATTAACAGGCTTAAGTACTGGCGCTGGTATAGGAAGTGCTATTCTTCCAGGTATTGGAACTGCTGCTGGCGCAGCAATTGGCGCTATCGTTGGATTTTCTGGAGCAATGATATCCGCTCGGACAACATTAGATGATCTTAGTAAATCTATAGAAAACATTGTCACTAAAAATAAGAGCGATATAGAATCAGCAAAAACAATTGTAGCCTTAGAAAATCAGTTGTCTTCCGAAAAAGATCCATTAAACATTGAGATTTTAAAAATGAAAATTGTTGAAGCTGCTGAAAGCATAAAAGATACAGCTTTTGCAGAAGAAATTTTAAAATCTTCAAAATCAGTAGCTAATTTTGATAAAGCAATTAAAGCTTTTACGATTAAAAAAATAGGAATAGAAAATCTCTCAAGAATGCCTAGTATGGTCGAAGCTTTTAGTAAAAAAACAAAAACAGGTTCAGGTTTAATCAGTGAGGATTTTTCAAAGACGAGCGATTTATTTATCCTTTCAAGTAAAGATTTTGCAAAAAAATATAAGGGAGCGCTCGATGAAATGGTTAATAGCTTTAAGCCTTTTGCAAATGAATTAATAAGACTAGAAAAAGCGGCTTCAGAAAAAAACCCTAAATTAAAATCAGTCGTAGATGATGTAATTAAAAATCTACAAGAATATAAAGAATCAGGAGAATTGTCTGGTAAACTCCAGCCATTAGTTGATGCTGAAATCATTGACGAACAATATATAAAACAATTAATTGAAGTAATAGATATTGGAAGTTTGTATGGTAATACATATTTTAGAAATTACATAGAAAATTTTCAATCTTTTTTTGATAGAACTAAAGTTAATCTTGAAAAAATAAGTTCTACATCGCAAGGTAGAGTCGAAGATCTGTCAAGTAGCAAAGAAGTCTTCGCTCGTATTAACATGAGTATTCAAAATGCTTTGAACGATTATGCAATTGATTTATCTAATATAGATTTTGCTGCAAATCTCGGTAAACTAAATTTAGAAAAGACTGGTAGTATTTTTGAAACTGCTGCATCTGCAATTGGTAAAAATTTACAAGACATAGCTAAAAATCAATTAGATTTTTTAGTTTCTCAGATGGATGTGCTGCGTCAAAATAATTTGCTTGATATACAAGCTACGCAATTTCAGCAGTCTAAAGAAGTGCGACAACAAACGTTTTTGACAGAAAGAAAATCAAGAATATCAGCGTTTTTAGAGCCTAATATTATAAACGAGCCTACTTCTAGAACTAAAGCGGAAGAAGCGTTAGTTGAAATAGGTGGAAATTTAAATTATAATTTTGAAAATTTAAAAAAATTATCTTTGAATTTTTCAGAAGGAATACAAAGAAATTTAGAAGCTTTAATTGAAAAAGAAAAGCGCGAGCAAAAAACTTTTTCAAACGAAAGGAGAAACGCTGAAACTTTATTTAACGTAGATCAAGAATATGCGAAAAAATCAATTGAACTTAAAGATAAAACTGCTGAATTAGATTTCAAGCTTCAAAAAACTATATATGCAAATCTATTAAAAGAAAAACAAGTTGTCGAATCTTTTAACTTTGCTAATCAAGATTTGCAAATCAGAAGTCAAGCTCAAATAGAAAGAATGAGTATTCCAATGAATACTAATCCTAACTTTTTTGCGGGTGCTACAAGATTCGAACAAGAAGACTATAAATTTAAACTAGATCAAGAAAAAGAGCGTAAACAATTGGCAGTTAGTTTAAGATCAGCTTCTAATGAAAGTCTTTTAGCTAATTTCAGAAATAAAATAATTGATTCAAACACATTAGCTACAAATGAAAATACTAAAGCGATCAGAGATTTAACAATTGAAATGTTGGAAACAAGATTAAAAAATTTGCCTAAAGCAAAGTCTTCACAATCAATTTCTCCTGCAAAATCTTCAGAATCAATTTCTCCTGCAAATAATGATTATAATACGCCTTATGTTTTGCAAGATAAATATTTTTCGAAACAAAATGAAAAAGAATATAAAAACGAAATAACATCAAATATATTTGACGATCTTGACTCTCGCGCTAAAGAATATCATGACAAAGCTAATGCTGATGCAATTAAGATGTATAAAAGACAATCTTATATGCCAAATCCTGAAAATTCTGCACAATTTTCATACGACCCGAATTTATCAAGAGATTTGTATGGCGAGAAAAAAACCGAAGCTCAAATTGAAAAAGACAAAGTTGAACCATTATCTTTTTTTAGGCAATTGTATAATGTAAACACAGGAAATGAAAAAGCAAATCAACTACCTGTTGAGCAAAGACCATATTCGCAAGTAGCAGCAGAGTATCAAAAAAAACGAGAAGAAGCTTCTCTGTTAAAATTATATGAACTACCAATACCTGATTCAGATCCTTATAAAGGTCTAACTTATACTCCGACAAAAACCACAAAAAATTTTGTTGAAAGCATTGCTGAATCACCTGCCGAATTGCCATCAACAGAGACCGTAACTATTCAACAAAGACAAGCTGCTGCGGAAATCACAGAGACGAATGTTCAATTACAATCGCAAATAAACCTTCTTAAAGGTATAGGTCAACAAAACGCCATAATTCAATCTAATGTAGCCGATGTGTCTCCATACACTTCTGTAATTAAATCTTTAGAAGAAGAAAGAGTGTTATTTGCAAAGAATCTAGACCTTTTAGAACAACGTAAACAGTTGCTAATTGAGCAAAAAGCAATAGCCGACGGTAGTAACAATGCTGAAAAATCTGTTCAATTAAATAATCAACTTCTTGATGTCCAAGGGCAAATTAATACTGGGCAACTTCAACGATTAAAAGTAGAACAAAGTATTGAAAGCTCTCAAAAAGCTCAAAAAGCTTATATGGACTATATGGCTTCTAGAGGCAAATTCATGACAGGTGTTAAAAAAGCTACAGGGCAAATGCGAGAAGAAATAGATATGTTTGGAGAGACTCTTGGTGGTACAATTACCACATCTTTCAGAGATGGATTGGTTGGGGCAATGAATGCTGCCGCAAATGAAACTGATAATCTTGAATCTGCATTAATGAATGTTGCCTCCAACTTCTTAAAAGCAATCCAGAATGCAATGTTCACACAAGCTGCAAATCAAATTACTACCTCATTATTTCCAACTGGAAGCGCACCTAGTATTTCTGGGGATCAAAGAGGTGGATTTATTCGCGCTCAAAGCGGTATGTATATTAGCGGCGGAAGAACTGGTGATAAAAATCCTGCGCTGCTTGAAGATGGCGAATATGTCTTAAATAGAAACGCTGTTAAATCTCTTGGTGGTCCAAGAGCTATTGATGATCTAAATTTTAATACTTTTCCTCGTTTTGCTACAGGAGGAGATCCCGGTTCAATGTCAGCAAGTGTCAATTTAGCCAGACCTTTTGATGATCTTACTGGTTTCGGAAGAGAACAAAGTCCAGAATTTCAAGCTTATGTAGACGAAGCAAGAGAAGCTCAAGCTAAAAAAGATAAGAAAAAAGCAGAAAGAAAAGCGCTTCTTAATCAATTTCTTACTACTTTAATATCAACTGGAATCGGCATGGGAATTTCAGCGGGTGCTGACTACTTGAAGCAGAGTTCTATGGCAAAAGCTAATTTGCAAGGCGCAACTGGCGCTTTATCGAATGGTACAACAACTGCGGTGAGTAGCTTTGGTGATGCTAAAAGCTTGATAAATTCTGGAGGATCTGTAACTTTGGGAGATGGTTCTATTTTAAATAAATCAAATTTTGGTTCTACAGCTTTTACTAAATCTTCATTTAATGAAATGGCTGCAAGTAGATTTGCTCAATCTGGAATAAACGTTACTCCAGGTGGCTTTCTAGGTCGCAAGCCTACTTATGGTTTTGAGCAAGTAGGAAATGCGGGACCAAATTATGGACTAGGTAGAACTACTAAGAGTTTCGGTAGTCCATCTCAGGCTATGACAGGAATGAATAATATTCCTTCGGGTTATTCTCGCGTCTCTTCTGGTTATGGACGCGGAAGCTTCTCTCCCGGTTATGGAGGATTTAATAAAAATCCATTTTATGATCCATTTCGTGGTAAAAAACAAGATGGTGGGTTAATGAAATTCAATTCTGGAGGATTTTTACCTTATGGTTCTCGTTTAACAGATAGTATTCCAGCTTATCTTTCTGGTGGTGAATATGTAGTCAATAGCAGAGCGGTTAGAAAATATGGTGTTGGCGGTCTTAATAGAATCAATTCAGGCGTTGCAAGATTTGCTGAAGGCGGAATGGTTGGCCCCAATCAAACAGAAGCTAATAACACATCTAATTCTACAGCTAATAACGTATCAATTAATATTACTGTAAATGCTAATGGTAATGGCGACAACAAAGAAGAAAAAGACAAAACAGGTGTGGGAACCGAAGGTACGAATAATGAACTCGCTAATAGAATCAAATCTGTTGTCTTAGAAGTTATATCAAACGAACAAAGAACGGGTGGTTTATTAGACTCAACTAAGAAAAGATAATGAAATTCTCACAAGCGCAATATGATCAAACAGTTTATATTGGTGGACGTAAATTAGATTACGTTACTGATGTGGACGGTTCTTATTCTCATACAGTCAAGCCGATAAATATTTTTGGTCAAGGAACTATTAAAAATGTTGTCGCTGGAATACCTAAAGGTGATTTTTCAATAACGAGAACAATGATTGCTGAAGATTTTATGCGTTTATATACAGGAATAGATTCCTTCATAAGAGGATCTATTAATTATGGAGATAAAGTGTTTGGATTTAATTTGGGAAGTTTAACTTCTTATTCTTATTCTGTAGTTTATGGTGAGCCGCCAACCGCTAATTATGGTATTACTGTTTATGGGGATATAGGAAGTGGTTTATATATTGATAGTTTGAATGCAACAATGTTAGGCAATCCATCTTCTCTAAACGCATTAGGGTATAACGCGGATAATCCAAAAAAAGTTCCTTTGCCTAGTACTATTAATATAATTTGTAATGGAAGCTCAGGAAATAGAATAACAAGTTTCGATTTATCCGCTCAAATAAATAAAAATGAAATTTACACAGTAAATTCTACTACTCCTTTTCAGGTTACAACAAAATGGCCGATTGAAGTAATTACTAACTTTACAATGGAGGTCGATGATTATGAAACAAAAAGACAGTCAGACGCTTTAATAACTAATGCTTTTGATGTATTTTCTGTAAATATTAATGGAGTTGTTTATGAAGATTCTGAGATGACAACTGAAGATGGAACGTTATTAACAACTGAAGCGAGTGTTCCTTTGCTCATTTTAAAGAAAAATGATGTTAATCCTAGTACTAATCAAGTTTTTAATTTTAGCAGTTCTAATACTAGGTTGATTTCAGAACAGTTTACCAGTACAACCGAAGATGTCGCAACAGTTAAATTAACATACGTTACTTATCTAAATAAAAATAATAATTCTTATGCTGGAAATTATATAGAATAATTTTTAATATAATAAAGGTGTAATATAAAATATGGGCGATAAAATATCAGAATTACCAGCGTCTTCAACGATTGGATCGACAGACGTATTGTTGAAATCAAATGCCGCAGGTTCCACAGAGATAATGACGTTTGATGATTTTCAAACTAATTTCTATTTTCTTAGAACAACTGGTTCTAATACAATGCAAATTGGTGTTTCTGATTATGCTCTGCCAGTAATAAGAATACCGTCAAATAATAAATATGTAGGTATCGGTGGCGCATCAAGTTTCGTTCCGTCTTCTATTTTGCATATTAGCGGTTACACTGGGCAAAATGCAGTTATAACATTGCAGCCGCCAAGTGGTTTTACAGGATATTTTAAATTTAATGATAATAATTGTCCTTGGTATTTAGCGAATATTCCAAGTGGTAAATTTTTTATAAGCGGAGATTCAAATGATACGTATTTTCCATCGTTAAACATAAATACTGATGGTAAAGTTTTAATAACTGATGCTAGTCAGTATTCTGTTGCTAATACAGAATCTGGCGTTAGTATGCAATTTTTTGCTTCAACTGGATTGAGGATGAGTTTTGATAATAATACAAATAGTAATGATTATGATTTTAATTATAGCGGAATATCTAGTGAAAAAGATTTTTATATAAATTACCATCCTAGCGCAAACATGACTAGCGGAACATTTATTGGATTAAGTGGTTCTGTATTTGTAGATGCTGATTTCTCTTTGACTAGAGTAGGTAATAATTCTACAAGATTTCCAGACGCTCGTTTAATGGTGACAAACGATACAACTAATAGCACAACTTATAAAACTTTTCTAGTAGAAGACACAACTAATCCAAATTTCTATTTTAGAAAAGTAGGAGTAGCGACTACAGCTTCTTTTACTTTTGATCCTTCTTTTAATCAATTGCATTTAGGTAAGAACATATCGCCTGGAACTGTGGCTTCTACTGATCCTTTCATTTTTGACATAAATAATAAAAGGTTAGGAATTGGTGGCATAGATCCAGTATTTCCAATAGATGTTTCTGGATCTAATGCGACTTTTGTTTCTAGATATCAATCAAACGATCAAAATTTAATTTTTAAATATCAAAGTAATTTTCCTGGAGGTTCAGGTCCAGTTGATAGTATTTTTACTACATACTCTTCAGGTACTAACAATAATATGTTGGTTGGATATAGATTTACTTCAAGTAATACATATGCAGACGCTGGTCGTGTTGGAGAGTTCTTTTTTCAAACCGGAGATACTACTAATACAAGTTATTCTAGTCGCGATATTGCAAATATATCTGATAAAGGTGATTTGGATATTTCAAGATATTACAGTACAAACAATGATTTTTCACAAGGTAAGTTTATACAAGTTCATAGGGCCAGTTGTTCTGAAACCTATAAGCCTGTTTATTTAAATTTAGATAACATAAGTTATGATTATCAGACATCGGGTAGTCTAGCTTATCATTCATTGTGTCCGTTGTCTGGACAAGTAATAGGAGTTGATTTCACATGTCAATTAAATAGCGGTATTTCTAATGGTACTGGTTATTTAGTATTTAATAAATTTGCTGACGTTCAATTGACTAATGCGAATGGAGTTGCATATGTGAGTGGGACAACAATAGGTAGTGCGCCATTCTATCAATTATGGGACACTTCGACTAATGCATTTAAAAATCCAAATGATATAAATCCAGGAACTCAAATATATGTTTCTGGAGTGATAACTGGTCAAGGATTTTTAAATCTTCAAGCTCGTAAATCTAATACAACTGTTAATCGAAAATTTAATGGAATAGGCACCGATAGATTAAAATTTAATAAATTCGATAGTATAAGTTGGGTCGCATACGCGATAACAAATCCAGCGTCTCCACAAATCACTATTTTAACTGGAGCTAAAAACTTAACAACGACTGTTTCTTATTTTGTTGAATCTGATACCGCCACTGAAGCTGGTACTTATATAAATCAATAAAATGGCTAAATTTCTTACATATGATATTAATCAGGTTATAATAAATAACAATTTATTTCCAGCCAATTCTATAAGTTTTCAGTTGGCGGCTAATACCGTTCCAGTAAGAGATATAAATGGAAATTTATTGTATTATTCGCCAACTTCTCCTATTCAAGGTTCGGTATCTATAAATTTTTTCTTAACAGGAGCGATTCCTAGCTATTTAAGATTAGAAAATCAAAATGAAATCGCAAACACTATAGCGTTTAATCAATTAGCTGTTCCAGGTTGCCATTTAACAAATTTAAGTTTTTCAGTGCGTCCTTTTGAGCCTATACCAGTTAAAGCTGATTTTGTTTTTTATCATGGAATAAGAGCTTTAAATACGAACTCACTTGTTGTTAACAGTTTAAACGAGATTCAGGTAACAAAAAACATTTCGTCTTTAAATCAGACGTTTAATTCAGGATTGAATATATTAAATGGTGTGTCGAGTTATATTATTACTGACGATAGATCCACATATACACAAAATCCGGCTGATTTTGTAGTAACTGATTTTGATTATCAATTTAGTGTCGAAAGAGTTCCTATATTAAGAGTCGGTGAATATTTTCCTTTAAGAGTTGCGATGAAAGAAATAAATGCTGAATTCAATATAACAGCTAGTAATTTAGATGGAGTTTTGGACATAAAAGGAAATTCAGCAGTATTTTCTGCTGTATTGAAAGACAATACGGATGCAAACGTATCTGATACGATAAATCTTACTGGTATAATAGTAAATCAAAGTTATGAAATATCTGAAGATAATTTTGGATTTAGTAAAATAAAAATGATGCAGTCTTTAAATAAGAAACGTTCTTCTATTACTATTCCAATGGAAGTAAGCAATCCAAATATTGTAAATCCTCCTACTGATAATAATGCACAACCTCCTGAGACTACCACAAGACAAGAAATTATAAGATCTATAGAGCCAAATCCTGGGCCTGGACCTGGACCTGGACCTGGACCTGGGCCAAATCCAAAACCAGAAGGTGATAATGATGAATATAAATACTATACTGTTCTATTTAATTTAGTTTTATTTCGTTTGAGTGACAATTATAACAAAACTATCACAGAAAATTTAGACAATTCTCCACCTTTAATATCTTTTGTTGAAAGTGATTTAATTTATAAATTTAATTTAGTTGCAAGACCTATTAAAGATCATGTTTTAAGTGGTCCTGATACAGCCCCTTCGTTTGTAGAGGAAGATCAATTAGGATGTTCATTCAAAGTTAACGAAAATTTTAGAATTAATTTCGCTAACACGGTTAAATATAGTGAAATAGCAACAGATTTAGCGTTTAAATTTTCTTTTACAATTAAAAGAGGCAATGAAACGATTCAGGCTGAACGTTTGTATTTGTATAGTGATTTGGTTGATTGGTTGGGAACAGTATCGGTTGGAAAAGGATCGCAAGAGAATCCTTATTTAATACGCCTTGGCAACGTGGGTTTTGGAGCGGCTGGATAAAATAATTAAATGAAAGCTATAAACGACTATAGAATATTAATGCCAAATGTGCCATACTATGAAACTGGCATATTGTTTAATGAGTTTGAAATTGTATATTATACTGGAATAAATGCAGGTACATATACTGATCCAAACACTGTTATACCAATAACAGAAACAGTAGTTAATCCAATAGCTGGAAAAACAGGATATTACTATCTTAGTAGTCAAAGATTTTTCACAGCTAGTCAAAATGTTTTTTGGACAAGACCTGATAGTCCTGATAATGTTATATATAATAATAGTCCTTCTTTTATTGTTGAAGGAAAAAATGATTTTACTGTATGGACACAAGATTTCTTCTTTAAACCAACGTATGGTTCAAAAATTAGTTTCAGTGCTAATTTTTATGAAAATGAATTTCAAGATAATTACCGATATATTCTTGGCAAAAGTGAAAACGTCATTCAAGTCGAGGTAGAATTAAACTTTCAAGGAATCACGGATAACGAAGCGAGAGCGTTAAATCATTTTTATCAAAATCATTACACTAAACCTTCTTTGCCTGATGGTCAAGGCATGAGGCCAGTAAACATGTCTTTGTTTTATCCTCATGAAAAAGTAAGACCTTACTATTTAAAAACAATAAACAACAATTTAGAAAATGTAGACTTTAATACTATTTCTTTAAGTCTAGAGTCTCCTTTCGTATCTATAACATCTTGGAAAGAAAAGTTAATACCTTTTACTACAAAAAATGTTTATTTTAATACAGTAACGTATGAAAAACATGATTATGTTTTTCCTTTTAGACTTGGTAATAGCTCAGATGGATTTTTCTATTATACCGGAGACACAACTTCTACAAATGTAAATCCTTATTCTACAGACTCTAATAACCATTGGACACAGAAGTTTTATTTTTCGCCAGATCTTGCTCAAAGTTTAAATTTTGATTCTACTAAATATAAAAACGATTTAAGCAGTTTTTATTTGTATCAAAACGTTGGAATAAATCCAAACAGTTTTGATTTTGATTTACAATTTAATAATAGATCGGATAAAGAGGCTCAAGCTCTTTTACACTTTCTTGAGAACCATAATGGAGTAGAGCTTTTCCAATATGACATGTTTACTCCTTATACTGGAACAAGATCATTCTATTGTCCTGAATGGAGTCACACATTTAATTTTAAAGATAATCATTCTATTCAAGCCAAATTTATTGAATCTAAATTTGATTATTCTTTTGATAGAACGTTTAATACAACTTTAATTCCTTCTAATGTTAACTTTGGTTTTGTGCCGTTAGGTTTTACAAAAAATCAAGAAGTAAAAATAAGAAATCAAGAACGCAAACCAATAACATTTATTTTTGGCGCTGATGAATTTTTTCCAAATGATCCAAATAATAAAGATGTTAGTTTTGTAGATTTAATAGAACCTTCGAATACGCAAAAAGTTGCACCAGCAGGTGGTTTTGCTACATATGATCTGTTGTGTAAAGTTCCATTAAAAGCAAAAAATGAGTTTTTAAATAATTTTTTATATACTGGAAGAAGAGCTATATCGCAAGAAAATGAAAATTTAGGTATAATAAGCGAAGCTGATTTGTTATTAAATTATTCAGGAAAATATTTTGATGATGGTCAAAATATTTCAGATAAGTTTTTGAGTGGATTGAAAACATGTGTTGTTGCGCCTTATTATGATTTCAGTTTAAACCAATTGTGTTTACAAACAAAATTTACAATTCCAGAATCAGGTTTTTATTATACAGATTTTTCTGGAAGATTAACTCAAACAAGCGGAGCTTTTTCGGCAGGTTTTTTCACAGGTTCTTCAAAAGCAGTTCTTAGAAATGATAGTACTGACTTGTATGATATTGGCACTCCTGATGAATCGTCTTTTACGATGAATTTTACTGGAATGCAATTAGGAACTGATTACTTTGTAAGAGTAAGTGGTTATAATTACGATTATCTAGGAAAAAATAGTGGAGATTTTGTTTTTGCTTCTGGAATAGATAGGCTTAATTCTTCTATGACTAATCCGCAAGTAATAAGCGGATTGACTTTAGAAAATCTCCAGACTTTTGGTATTAATCCTCCTTCAATAAGAGTTGATGGAAGAGTAGAAGAGTTTATTGTTAACGGACCAGATCAAAATTGTTTTGACTTGTACAAATATATAGAAAGCAATGCCAGATTTGGAGCGGCTTTTGCTTTGTACTCTGGAGTTAAAATAGATTTCAACAACGTTACTTACGGCCCTTTAAATTCAAATTCTGTAGATGATTGTTTTGATATTGGAGCTTTTATTATAACAGGAAATTATTCATCAATGCCTTCTGGCGTTGTTCTTAACTTTTATAATTCTAAGATCATTGGCAAAGGAGGAAACACAGTAAAGACAAATACAAATTCAGCGCGTTTGGGCAAAAATGGTTTTTATATAAATTGTAGTGGAGTTATAAATATAAATAAAGATGGCCCGAGTATATTTGCGGGGGGTGGAGGCGCTGG
>Ga0208975_1000922_pt1 | contig 13269 bp, 32 predicted proteins | sample GreLakmeER78MSRF_FD_187700 | JGI IMG/M metagenome (GOLD analysis project Ga0208975, IMG submission 187700) | Freshwater lentic microbial communities from great Laurentian Lakes, MI, USA - Great Lakes metaG ER78MSRF (SPAdes) | ecosystem: Environmental > Aquatic > Freshwater > Lake | place: Great... | reverse complement strand
GAATTTTTTGATTTCACTTTCTGAAATTAAACTATCTCTTTCGTGTCGAGCATGCTCTTGGATATAGGCTTTAGCTACTCTTTTAACCCAAACACTCTCTGATTCATCGCTTACATTGGTTCCAAGGCCAAAATGTTTAACAATAATGTCCGGTGTTAGGTATGTTTTAATATCTTCAGTTCCTGTATAAACGCTATAAAGATAAAACCCATCATGTTTTTCATAGAATTTCCATCTAGCATAAAATTCTGGTGCAGTCTTATAAGTAATGCTTCCAATACCTACAGCCATCGAGCCAAAGATTAATGATTTTGTTTCCACATTAACATCTTCTTGCTCTCTTTCACCACCACCTTCATACTTTACCGTTGTCTTTGTCCAAAGCTCATCCGGATTATCTTTGAAATATTTTACGTTTTCTGTTGACCAATTTAAACTCATCTTGTTCCTACCTGATTTAATCTTTCTAGTTGACCTTTTTGGTCGCTATATTCTTTGCTAATAAAGTCTTGGTACTCTTCATCTGTCCAATGAAGAATATCCCAAGACTGCCCTGTATCTTTAAAATACAGGAGATCTTTTGTTCTGAACCATTTATTTTTCATTTTTTCCTTATCTTTTATATTTATGTAAGTCATCAATCAATTGCTGCGGATAATCTGTATCATTTCCTTCACCATCAGGATGACCAAAAAAGATAACTGTTCCGGCAATGTAATCACCAATCATTATTACTTGTCCAGAGTCATACCATAAGTCTGTTGCAGTTTTATTTTGAGGCAATCTGATAAGCTTACCCTCTTCATTGCAATAGCAAAAGTATGGCTTGTCACCAAATCTAACTACTTCAAAATAACCATCAACAATCTTTTGAAGATTGCTATAGTGTTGATCATAATCAAACTCTTCAATTTCCCCATCTAGATGCAGTATTAATCCCTTAATCATTATATTCTCCTTTTGTAATATATTCTTTTACTAACTTGATCATTTCATCAAGATTTCCTTCAATGATTCCTAAATCATCATAAGTCTCATGTCCCGCTACTTCATCATAATTATTAGTAATGTCATAGGCTGCAAACCAAGGTTCATCATCATAATTATCACGATTTAACTTTTTTAAATCGGAATCTGTTTTGATACCATGACCTAATAAGTCCCAAAAGTTTTTCAAGACACTATGCTTATATCTAATTGTCATTTCACCATCACAAGAGATCAAAACTTTTCTCTTATTCCCGGTTATAAAACAAACTGGGCTATGGTGATAACCTTCACAATAGAAAACATCTGTTCTTTGTTTTGGTTCATTTTCTGTTAGCCATTCAATATCAAATTTCATTAGTACAATCCCCATTCTTGTCTTTCTTCTTCTGTTACATTTTCTAAAATAGTTCTGCTGCCCATTGGGGCATCGTGATGTGAAAGAGAATATTCAATCTTATTTGTATATACACTTCCACGCATAATCCAACCACTGCGAACAGTCATACCTTCAACCAATTGTTCAATACTTTCGGCATAAAATAAACCACTATGATTACCATCCCATAGTTTTAAGTTTGATACTTTCCACCAAGATGTTTCACTATTGTCAAATAGTTCTTTTGTAGCCATAGTAAAATAGTCCAACTGATCATTAAAGCAATCTCCATAGCAATCTGATGAAGAAGTAAATGATTCAGTTTCTTCATTATAATCTTGACAAATACATTCGTTTGTTAATTCAAATGGAAATCCAATTATTTCTTCTTCATTAATCTTCGTTGACATAATTCTCACTCTTTATTCTTTTCTATAGTTGTATGGTATCCTTCTACAGATTTAATTCCATAGTGAACTTCTCCACTACCTAAAACAGATTCACTATTTCTACCTAACAATGCTTCATAAACCATATCTTGAGCTTCTCCGTGACTCATTGCTTCAACAAAATATGTACCTGTTGCTGTAACTGTAAACATTTGCATTTTTCTCTGCATTAGTATTCTTCTCCATTTTCATCCATAAAGATAAGATCATTCATATCTGCTTTATGACCCCAGCCACAACTAAAATCATCATTTGCATAATGATGAATCATTTCAATAATGTCATCTAAGCCGACTTCAATATCATTACCAGTAGACCTATTGTCTTCTAGTATCTGATTGTAAATATGTTCTGTCTCGTATGTAATTGTTTTAATTACATTGATTCTTGTAGGCCATTCCTCATCAAACTCTTTGGTCATTATGACTCCTTTACTTTGAATAGATAATCTATTTTTTCAATCCAAGCTGCAATAAACTCTTGCTTTCTTTCTTCGGTTTTGAACATTTGAAGATTAGCCAAATTATTTACTTCAAGTTTTAAAGTAGCAATATCATCAGCAGACCATTCTCTACTATTAGCAAAATGCTTTATTGCACTCATTGATGCTTCGCCTCTTTTCCATACTGAATAATCATCTGAGTAATTGTAATACCAATCTACTTTTCTAATCTTTCCTATAATCTCTTGTGCTTCTAATGAATTCACTTCACTACTTCCTTTTGCTCTAATGCTTTAATTAATTCTTGCAGCGTAGATGTTCCCATTTTTATTTGGGTATCCGTGATGACCCCAACATAATCAGTATTTAACAATACTTTTAGTTTATTTGCGTACTCTTCTATTGAATTCATTTTTTCATCTCCTGTGCTTCATAAAAATCAAACTCTTGATAGATATCATCTGGTTCACCAAATTCACCACTCAAAAGTCCTTCATCTAATTTTTCAATTGCTTCTTTTTCTGTTTCAGCTTCAACATCATACATTTCTGCATAATGATAAAACTTAGTTACTATGAATTGCTTCTTCATTGCTCTTTCCTATACTCAGATACAGGTATTAATCTATGACCAGTATTTTTATCTAATGTCTTGTGCCATTCTTCCCATTTAAAGTCATAGCCAGCTTTCTCAATAATACGAACTACTTCATCCATACATTCTCCATCTGTATAATCTTCTCCCGGTCTTTGTATTGCTTCAATGATTAGCTTTACCATTTTACTTTTTCTCATTGTTCTCCAATTTTCTAGATGTTGCTAGATTTGCAAATGCTATTGAAAGCTGAGCATGAATCTGAGCTTCAACAAGAGGGAAAGGGGTTGTATTATAAAATACACCTTTTTCTGGTTTCATTGAAAGCATTAACTGACTTGCACAATCTGCGTGAAAGATAGCCAATGCTTCATAATTTTCTGTTTCAATGTATTGATCTTGTACTTCAATATCATCAATTGACCAGCTTAGTCCTGTTCTCATATTTATTTCCTTTTCTTTAGAACTGTCTGTTATCAAAATTATCTTTTGGATTAAATGTAAGTGTAATGTTTCCATTATCTTCATCTGGTAAATCTAGTGAATCAATGTTTAACCACCAATCACTTTTTTCATCTCTAATAACTATGTGAGTGTCATCGTCTAACTTATCGAGAATAACTTTCAAGTCTTTAACCATAATTGTTGGGTGGAAACCTTCTGTCTGTAAAGAAAACTTTTCATCTAATCTATTGAGCCATTCACTATAAGAATAAATCCATTCATCAAAAGATCCGCTAAACGGATAGCCAATTGATGTCTCTGTATTATCTTCAAATGATAATTCATGCCAAGCAGTAGTTAATTCTACAAATGGCTTCCAAAGATTTCGGGCAGCTTCTATAAAGTTTTTTCTTATAATATAATTACTTGTCATTTTCTTTCCTTTTGGCTTACGCCATTTTGTTTATTGTTACTATTTAGGTAAATTGAGTATGCGCTCAAATCGGTTAACCTTTCCTTATTTGTTTTTGGGGATACGAAAAGAGATTAAGCATAGGTAGGAATATCCAGTAACGACCTATACTTAATCTCTCAGTGCTTCCATTAGGATTCGAACCTAAAATAACGGATTAGAAGTCCGTAGTTATATCCCTTTAACTATAGAAGCGGGTTGACATATTGATTGTTTTTATTCACACATATGTCAGGCATGAGGTTTTACGGTAACAATCAACCGTTCTTTTTGCTTACTACTGAGTTTTATACTTTTCGTATTCAGCAATTAGATATTTTCTGTATTTGCTCATAAACTTATTGTAAACGGAATCTGTATATGGTCCGAAATAACCATCTACAAACTTAACGCCAATAATTTTCTGTATACCAAATACATACTTACTTCTTTCGCCAAGATGATATTCACGAAGAAGTGTTTTTGCAGGGAATTTTTTAAACAAAACTGGATTTCCAACATTTTTCTTACAACCCCAGCCGCCAAAGCCTACTGGTTCTCTAAAGAATGGTTTATTCTTTTGTCTGTCCTCAAATGTCCGGAATTCATTTTTTGTTTGATATCCCTGAGTTGAGATCCTATTTGCAATAATAATTTGTTCATCTATTGTTGCAAGTTCTGGTTTTGGTGCAAATTCTTTTCCACCATAACCTGACCAGGTTTGTTTATATATTCCTAAACCACCTGACCAAGTTCCCTTATCTTTCCAATCACCACCAGTTTCACATTGTGCCATTCTATGCCAATATAAATCTAATGCTCTTGGTTTTCCATTTTCGCTAAAAGCGAGTGTTGGAATTACTTCAGTTTTATTCTGTTTTGCTGAGGCATTCGTTGCCGTAATTCCAATTAATAATGCTGTACATAACAACATGTTTTTTATTTTATGATTAGTTTTCATTTTTGCTCCTTAAAACTTTTGTTTTCAACAAACCAATAATGTCTACAAACATCTTGATTAATTGTTTTAGCATACGCTAAGGTTGCAAAACAAGATTAACTGCATCATTTTTAATGCTACTTGTTTTACAAAGTTATATCAATAAGCATCACCTCCTAAGTGAAATATATAGTCTTACCATTGTATCAAATGATAGTTCTTATCCTTTATCTAAAGGATTTGTACCGAATACAGGAATTGAACCTGTTCAGGAAACTTATAAGATTTCTTCCGTCAAACCGTTCGGACCATTCGGTAAACTTTATTTACTAAAAGTCTTCATCTATAGGGAAGTTGCTGATTATGTCTTTTGCATAATCCGGCCTGTTCCCTAACATTTTTGATAAATTAACCCTATTCGCTTGGTACATCTTAATATAAGATGCAACTGATTGTTCCATTGAAATTTCCTTTTCAAGAGAAATTATTTGTGACATCATTAACATATGAACCATACAGCCAAATATAAGACCTGGCATAAACGCTTCATTAGTTGAAGCCTCTTCTTCAAGAGAATTGATTAGATATTTAATCATCTCTTGGCTATTGTCTGAGCAATGAGCATTAAATAATTGCAGCGCATAGTCAGTAAATAACTGATCTTTATGCTCTTCAAAAGGTTTAATTCTCATAGTATTGCCTCTATACATTATACACTATTTCCAATTCCTCTTTGAAGTAAAAAGAATCATAGCTAAACTGGCAAACACATAAATCTTAAAGAAAACATCAATCACGATTGTTTTTCCAATTCTTTTTTATTTCTAAGTTCTTCAAGCCATTTTTGTGTAGAAATATCGCTTTGGCTTGGTTTACAGAATTCATATACTTCAGTATATTCATCTGAGTAGGAAAAACTTACTGTTGCTTTTTGAACCAACATCTTTCCATCTTTAAAATAATACCTATAGTAATCGTCATTCTCTTCACCTTTCCATTGAATAAAACTTCCGTCTTTAATTAATCCGGCAAAGCAAGATAGGAAATAATCTTCAGATCCTGTCTTATCTCCGTAGTAAAGATTAATTAAATTACCATCTTCATCGTAATTGGTATCAAAACCCATTGTCTCAAGAATTGAATGCATATCGGGATAAATTTCTGGATAGTTATATTCCATCCAAGAGAACCATTTATTCCTATTCCACTTCTCTCCATCTACTGAATCTTCATTTGCTCCAAATGAACCTCCACGCTTTAGCTCATCGTGATTATTTAACTCACACATTTTCTCATAAACAGCCTCAAAGTGCTTCTTATCGAGAAAGATGTCTGAATCCTCTATGTTTACATAATATCCCATTTTATTTTATTCCTTTTGTGTAATTGCTAAATTGTTTTGTATACTCTTGCCAACCATTTTGGTGAACAGTAGTATGACAAGATGAGCATAACAAAATTAAATTTGCATGCTCATCATTGCCGTTTTTTGAAACAGGAACAATATGATGAACCTGTTTTTTATGTTCTTCGCAAACTATATTGCATAGTTTACATATTTGATTATCACGATCAATAATCAATTGTTTAATTGCAATTGGAACTCCGTGTCTATAAGTTCCATTTGCTATTTTCTTTTGCTGTTTTTTGTAGTTAAAGTGTGTTACCTTTTTATCAATAATATCAATGCAGCTTTGACTTCCGCAAAAAGTTTTTTTACGGTATTTCTTAGCTAAATTCTCTGGATATTGTCTTTGGCAACCTGCACAAATAACTTTACGATTGTTGCTCATCTTTTTTTATAATTACTTTGATTTCATCATCAATAGCAATCTTGCTTATATACGATTCATAGTCAAATACATCATCAACAGAAATGTTCTTATCATCAAGCTCTTTAAAAAACTTAATGTTCTTACTTACTTCTCTGTATGTTGATGAATTTGGATTGTAAAAGTATTCCTTCGACATGCCGGGACTTTTATCCCTAGTCGAATACTCAAATATTCTTGCAAACCAATTTGTAGGTTTAAAACCATGTACTCTTTCGCATATCCTGTTGGCTTTAGAAATTGCTTCTGCAACGGTTGAGGTATCCTCAATCATTACTGGAAATCTAAACTCAACAATAAAATAGTTTTCGTATCTTGGCATTTATTTACCTCCAGCTGCCACCATAATCATTCCTATAAGTACAACCAACGCAAGCGCTGGGAATACTATTAGGAATGAAATAATTGCTGTCCATTTGAGATAACCGTAGTTCATGAAATATCTTTCGGTAGTAGTTGCCTACATCTTACCGTGATGTTTTCCAATCCACGCTCCTGATTGCTATAATTTCTGAATTATTTTGCGATAGATTCTCCTGTTAACTCTTCCCATAACCTGCAAACAAGTTCACCTATTCTTTCATCAGCAAGGCTTCTAAAACTTCTTCCTTCGCTGTCTCCATCACTAATACCTGTCCTGAAATGATCCCATTCATGAATTAGTGTTGAAACAATACTCTGAATGCTTGAACCCTCACAATGGCTTCTTTCTAAAAGAATAGCTTTCCTATCTTCTTGACCACTGTTTCTGATAACCAATGTAATACCGGAAGCTAAACTTTCATCTTCCCCGGCTTTTGCATTAAATATTCCAATATCATTACGCATACCAACAAAGTCAGGATGAACATCTTCAATAATGTTAATTGCTTTCACAAGCTTTCGAGATTGAGTAATATCAAATGTATATTCATATTGAAAATCATTACCAAGTACATCCAAAAGTTTTGGAAATTGCGCAACACCAAAGAATGTCTCAAAGCCTTCGTGTTTAATAACAACAGGCTTAAATCCTCTTGAATTGATAGTCTCTTGCATATTGAAATTAAATTGTTTTGCATTTACTAAAATACCTTTTGGATAAATATCTTCAAAACATTCTTTCCAAGTCTCTGAAATGTTAACTACAGGACTAAACAAATAGCTTGGAATAGTAGTTGTTTCGTAGTATTCATTGAAGTTCTCTGATTTGTTAAAAGCAAAATCTAGAACATCATTAACCATATCTTTATCGTCAATCTTGGCAAGCAATGAGATAATTAAACGATTCATTTCCCATTCTGAAGATACAGTTCGTTCTTCATTAAGATTAACATCGTTGAGTTCATAGTCATACAATGCCATAAGTTCTGGGCCGCCACTACGGTTAACTCTCATCTCAGATGAATACACAAGTACACCTTTACAGTAAACTCGCAATGAACCATCATATGATTTGTAAATCTTTCCATAACTTGTTTCAAAAATAGGTTCTCTATTTACTGAAAAGTACTTATCAAAATTCTCATGAATTTTGATCATCTCATCAGTAGCACCAAGATAAACTGAAAATTCACCTTCAACTGCAACAATTTCATCAGTATGAACTACACTAATATTCCATTCTGTTTCTGACATTTTTGCTTCATCCATTGCATTGGCAACAACTTCACGATAAATTTGGAATTCACTTTCCCAAGAAAGAGTTCCAGCATCTGCTGTAAAAGATGAAGCTTTCTCATAATCTTGGTATTTATAAAAAACAGAAGGTACACCTTCATCGTCTTGAATAATGTATTCCAATGTGTATGAACCTTTTGAATCATTTCCTGCGAAGATGAAGTCAATACCTTTTCTAATTGCTGAAATTGGTGCAAATTTAATTCCGGAGCCGAATTGACCAATTGTTTGTGTATCGTCACGCTTAGTTGAAAACCCAAGCTTTTCTAATTTGAGCCTGTTTACCTGATCGGCTTTGTTTGTTACTTTAATATATTTCATTTGTTTTCCTTTTGTTTTTGGCTTACGCCGCATGATTTATCCTTATTCTTTACGGAATGTTTAGTGTGTAATTCTTGGGGAGTGTCTAGTTTATAGACACTCCCCAATTCTGAATTAACTTTTAGTTATTGCTGCCAAGCATTGTATGTGAGGTTATTGATTGAAGGGTTATTCTCCAAAACCTTTTGTTTTGCAATTTCATCAGAGTATTCTTTCAACTCTCTCTTGAAATCTTCAATGATGTATGGCTTAGCTGCATCAATTGCTCTGGCTTTCTCTTCATCAAGAATTTGAATCAATTCATGCTTCTTAATTGCTTTAGAAATGTCATTAACAAAGTCTTCATCTTTAAGCAAGAGATAGCGAATAGTCGATTGAATAATATCCATAGCAGATTTACTTGTACTACAAGCATTAATAGGACTAAAACTATCCATCAAATTACGAAGACTATTCTCAATATCGATACTGTCTGTATCTATATAATCAGCCAAATCCATATGTCTAATTACTTCCTTGATGTCACTTTCAACATCTAAGTTGTAATCCATCCAGCTTTGAATCTTATCATCAAGGTCATAACTTTCAATTGCTGATTCAATTTTGTCATCCAAATCGCAATCATCAACTGCACTCTGAACTTTTTCTTGAAAGTCTTCCATAATAGCTGCTGCAAGAGTTTCCAAACTTGCTTCGCTAATGTCCATTGTTACTTCTAATTTTTCCATTTTACTTATCCTTCTGTATCTGTTATTTGCATTGCGAAATCCCAAAGATATGAATTCTCTGAGATTTTTCTTGCAGCGTGGTCAAACCAATCTGCATAATGGTAAGTCATTCCCATAACATAACCTACCTGATCAACTTTAACTTCAATCCAATCTGCTGGACCTCCTCCTGATAAAGTAATCTTAATTACTTTATAGGATTCAATATGAGCAGGGAAGTCTGACAATTCTCTTAATGCTTCTTCAACCTTTTCGGCTTCGGATTCATTATCTCCAATAATGTCATTTAGTCCTTCTAAATATTCATTTCTGTCTTGCATTTGTGAATCAATTAATTGTTCACAATTTTTATTTTCTGTTTTCATAGTGACATATACCTTTCCATATTTGTCCTGAACTCATCTATTGTTACTGAGTGCTTTAAGATTCGCTTCATGCTTGTAAATATATTTTCAATTTGAACAAACAATGAAGCCATCCTGTCTTCTAATATATATTCTTCAAATGTCATATAGTCATCAAATACTGCTGGCATTGGCTTACCTTTATAGTGAGGCTTAAGCCAACCTTCAGATCTTCCTTCCATACTATAAGTATCAAATCCGTAAAGATTACATACATCCATCATTTTACTGCGGAAATACCATACTGCTTCATCATATGCTATTTCAAATTCTTCTTCCGACATACTACTAATATGAGCATAAGGATGTTTTGCATTAAATGCATAACTTCTTTCATGAACCATTAATCTATGTGGATTCTTATAATTTGATATAGATATAAATGCTGGGCTAGGCGCATTCATTCAGTAACCTCAATCCAGCGGCATACCAATACTTTTTCATTATTCAACATCCATTTCATTTTCATCCTCATTTCTTTCAATATCTTTCTTTATCATAATTGGAATATGTAATTTCTTTTTGGCTTCTTTTGCTGTAATAGTTGCATCAAAAGATAGCCCCATATCTTCTTCCATATTAAATTCCAAACTCACTTTTAATAACATTTGCTTTAATTGTTTTAATTTCTTTGTTAACAACCATTTTGCATAGGTCAATATCTATTCCATTTTCGGGAAATATATTCTTCAATGTATTTCTTTCTTTTGGAGCAAATGAACCCCAAATGCCAAAAACTTCATTATTGCTTATTGCAAACATTAAGCATTCCGCAGCAACTTCACATTTTCTACAAATAGCTTTTGCATAGCTCTCTCTATTTGCATTAATTTTGTTGTCTGTGCTATCACAATAAAACATTTGAGAATTTTCACTCTTACAAGCTGCTTTTTCTGTCCAATCCAAATTATTTGTTTCCTTCCTCAATCAATGGGTAAATGACTACATTATCAAAATACTCAAAATACTTATCTCTCTCTTCATTAACAGCTAACATTGCTACTACATGAGATAATAAGCACATAATAACATTTAATGCACCTTCTTCTTCTTTTGTTCCGGTAAGTCCAGTCATATTGAAAAGTTTCATCATTACTTCATGACCACCTCGAATACCATCTTTATGATCAATGTTTTTCAGCATGTTAGTTACTATCATTAATGAACTTGTAAAATCAGCTAAATCATTTGGGTCTGGATTAATGCTGGAATAGAATTCCGGGCTTTTATTAAAATCATCAAAACTAAACATTAGTACCACACCACCGAACCATCGCTTGTATTTCCAACAAACTTAAGCCACCACGCAGCGTAAATCCAATCTTTAATATAACTCTCTTTATTTTGCTCAGGCAATTCACCAGTCTTTACCATTTTGTTAACAACAAAAGACCATGCTTCCATATACTGAAACATAACATCAGACATTTCTATACATGTATCTGCATCAATTCCCTCTTCTGTATTGCCGTAGAAATCAGAAGGCATTTCATTATCAAAATCACTATTGTATTTCTTCATGTCAGCCAACATTGAATTTCCATATTTACCCCTATACCAACAATCAGTGCCAAACATTCCGTAAACTGGAGATGTATCTTTTAGCAATGGATCACTTTGATACTCATTCATATATGGACAATTTCCACATTCTTGAGTAGCTTTGCAATCAATTTGATTATCGGTATTCCTTACAGCCTTGCTTTCGCAAGGATAATTTTTTGGTATATTATCTAATCCCATTATTCCCTCTTATTCTGCTAAACTTAACATTGCAAGATTCAATGAACCAGTTGCCCCACCAAAGTCAAAAATCATTTCTTCTTCATCATCAAATTTAATAGCACTTGCTATTTCTGCTTGTCTAATATTAACCATTGACAATAGAGTAACTCTACGTCTATCATTATGCTGACTTGGAGGACAATCTATTTCTCCATTTGGATTCAAAGGAGCAGCCCAACCTGTTGTTGTAATAGCAACAAATTCATATTGTGATTGCTTTTTGTCAAGGTTAATGTCTTGAATAACATCATAGACATCTTCACCTGAACCAATTTCCTTTGCCGTAGCAAAAGCAGTAAGATCAACTCCATACGCTTTTGCTAATCCATCATTAGCATTCTTTGAAACAATGCTGTAAACATTCTCCAAAGCTTTTGTCATTTCTTTTTCATTCATTTTTATTTTTCTTTCTATTTTTATTTATTGTTCGCCGATTACATATTCTTCAAAAAGATAACTTTCATCAAAATATCTTGATACTAATTCTGCTTCATACTCTTGCTGACATTCTCCTTTTGACCAAATATTTGATCCACAAAAACCCATTCCCGGTTCTTCATAATAAAGACAAAACAGGATATTAGGATAATCTTTTGAAATTTTATTAAATGCTCCAATAGGTGGTGACCAAGCACTATTAAAATTAAAAGCAATTGTCGCAGTACCATCGTGATTGACAGTGTATTCTTGACCAATTTCTAAATCACATTCTGGCCATTTAGTCCCCCATTTTTCAACTCTCCAGTCATACCAGCTCTTATATCCAAACTTTTCAAGGTTTGCAATTTGTTGCTCATCAACAGTAAATGAAACATCACCAATGTTTAATTCTTCAGGAGTTGGATAAAGTTTCTGTAAAAGAGAATACTCATCTTCACCAATGGTAATTACTTCCATTAGTTTTTCCATATCTTCTTTCCAACCGTGAATTGATAAATTATTTTCACACCAATTTGGCATTTTATTCTTCTTCCTTTTTAAATAAATCATCCCAAGATGATTTTACATATTTTACATTTCCGTTTTCATCAACATAAGCTGTTAGCACCATAGTTGCGCTAAACAATTCTGCATTATTATTCTCTTCCATTATTCCTTTTCCCATTCTGGGTTGTTAAGGATTACAATTGCTTTATCGTAATCTTCTTGTGTTTCTTGTTGGTCATCAGTTCTATTAAGTAATTGACAAATAGTTGTAAACTCTTCATCATCAATAAACTTAGTTCCATTATTAATATCTACCCCAACTAGGAAGTAAATTATTTTCTTTTCCATATTAGAATTCATCATCCTCATCTATATTCATAGGACCATCTCCTGCTTCACAATAACCACAAAGAATATCTGGGCCCCACCAAGAGCCAATAAATTTTCCGTGTCTACAATATTGAGATTTATCATTTCTGTCCCAATCATATTCATCACCATATTCATAATCTTGTTCAATAGCCATATAATTTCTCAAATCCTCTAATTCGTTTCCTTTTTCTCTTTTTGTATTATATACATAATCAAAAGCAGCATTGAATTCATCATACTGTTTTGAGTTATTATCTTCATTTTCAGCAGTTTGTTTCCAAATGCTCATAATTTTCATCTTCTTTCATTATATTAATAATTATTTCATATTTCATTATATTAATAATTATTTCACAAATTTCATCAATTGTTTCATTAGGCATACCATCTAAATAGCATTTAATATTTTTTTGGAGTTGCTCTATTTTTTCTTCAAAGTTCACTGAATTTTCTTTCCCAATCCGTTGTCACACGGAAAATGATTTGAGTTTGGTTTATACCAACTTGTTTTAATACTGTAATGATTCCTTCTTCAACATCTAATAATGATTCACA
>Ga0208975_1000921_pt1 | contig 13274 bp, 11 predicted proteins | sample GreLakmeER78MSRF_FD_187700 | JGI IMG/M metagenome (GOLD analysis project Ga0208975, IMG submission 187700) | Freshwater lentic microbial communities from great Laurentian Lakes, MI, USA - Great Lakes metaG ER78MSRF (SPAdes) | ecosystem: Environmental > Aquatic > Freshwater > Lake | place: Great... | reverse complement strand
CATCAAGGCTATTTGTTGATTCGACTTCAAAATATAGATTTTGTATTTGGGTCGTTGTCGCACCAGGCTGACCTAAAATTTCCACATACGGAACCCAACTACCTTCCTCCCCGAAGTCGGTGGACCAGTTATAATTTACGCCTTCGTAAGTAAAATAAGGAAACGGAAATCCATTAGTCGTAGCAGTAAAAATTTCTCCGACAGAGGCAGGAACAAGACCGCCGACAGGAGCCCAAATTTCGTTAGGTTCGACATTTCCCATAGGATTTACTGTGTTGACTAAACCAAGAAACGTTATTTTATATTGCCGACCTACGATTAAATTTGGCGACACCGCACTTACAATCGGACCTATCTCGCTGTTAGGAGCACATTGGAGGTAAACAATCTCGGTATCTGCGACGCTTGGCTGGTCAGCACTTCCGATAGTTTTGAATATGGGGTTAAAGATGTTCGAACTGCCTGAAAATCCACCAGTTGTCTTAGCGTCGAACTCGTTATAGGTCATTTGAAACGCCCGCTCTTTATTTGTAAAATCGGTCGTAATAGCATCGACATCAAAGCCTAACTGCTCCCAAAATCCACGAGGTTCCATTTTGTGAAGTAATATACCTGATTTTTTATCGATTTGGGTGGTGTAATATTGGGATGTTAAATTACCAGCCTGCTGTGAGGTAGTGTACATATGAGCGGTGCATTCGGTGACCGCAGTGCTTTGGTTGTCCAAAAATGCCAATATAGGCGAATGCATGTACGAAAAGGAGAATAATTGATTGCCTTCGTTATTATACGTCAATGACATTTGTGTAGCCCCAAATGTGACTGGAAATAAACCGCCATTTGTCCCATTCGCCCCACTATTATTCTGGGAATAAAAGGGCAACATAGTATAATAAGCCAATGCTCCAGGAACACCTGGAGCGGTCAATGCCACAGTTGGACTCATAGAGCGAACGTCGCTAATCAAAGGATGTAGCGTAATGTTTAACTGACCTGGAGTTCCTGGGTTATTTTCGTTGTAATTTCCCAAATCATTTAAACCATTTGCGTGCCAATGCGGAATGGAACACCAAACTTCGTTCGTCGCACCATTTGTGGTAAGGGGTTGTGAATGTACCGATGGCGTAAACAAAAAAGGCATATCGTCACTATTATCTGGAGGCAGGTTATAATCATATTCTGTGGGCAATGTTGATTGGGTACCACCATAAACTTGTGGATTTTTACTATCGTAAAAGGTATTTTGGGCAGTATTAGACCCTTCATTTGCCCAAACGTTCGAATCTAAGGGAACAAAACTATTATACGTGTTGTCGGTTGGGACATTTAGCGTCGAAGTTGCCGTTGTCGGTTTTTGATTAGATTGTAATACGTTGTAGACCCGCTTTGTTTTTTGCCTCGACATACTGCGGGTGATTAGTTCGGCAATGTAATTCGGGTCATACGAGCCTTTTTTTAGCGTCATTGACCATCGCTTTTTCAGAGGCTCCGACACATTATTAAGTCCAGGGTAAACATCAGTCGGTCTGGAAACATAGACTATGTAAGGTAGACCATCAGCATCATTCCGTCCAAAAGTCCCATAGCCATTAGTATTGGTTCCAGGAGCATCAGTAAAAAATCCGCACACTTGACTACCATTATAGAAATCCTGTAAATCTGGACCAACCAAGACCTGTTGTCTTAAATTGCCCGAGCCGTCGGTCTGAGCCGAAATTAACTCACCACCACCACAGGCGTTAAATGTATGTACCCAATAAAAATAATGCTCCAACGAGATAACCGTGTCTTCTGGGACTTCAATATTGCCCGATGCGGAACCACGGGTGTCGATAAAACTGGCTTTGACATTAATACTATCGCCCTGATTTATACTAATCTGCTCAATGGTTTTTGTTTCCCAATTGGCATTGGATATTTTCGATTTACAATTCCACGTATTACAACCTACGACGATTGATTCGAATTCAGGAGGGGCTTGATTTTGAGCGGAAGTTTGTTTCTTTGGCATATATACTATAATAAAAAATAATTCTAAACTCAGAATTATTTTTTAAATAAATACCTTATACACATTTAGGAATGGTGGTGCTTCGCGAACCAGAACCAGAAGCATTTGTCAGGGGTTGATTCATATTAGAAATCATATCGAGACGCTTGTTATAGGAGCGCATGACTTCGGCCATAGTGCGTAAAAAGGCAGGATGTTGAGCAGTGGGGGTGCCAGTGACAGCGTAGGTATAATAGACAGCAAGATCGATTTGTACGAATTGCTCTAATTTTACCATTCCATAACTCAAAATGTTATTATAACGGATCTTCGTGTTAGGATTCAACAGACCATAGGCAAACGGATTGCTAACTGGCGTGCCAGATGCGTCGGGAATTAGGGGAATTGTGGAACCAACACCATAATAATACGGAGTAACACCAGGCATACAGACTTCTCCAGAGAAATCACTAAGCAGAGCCAATTTTCTTGCGGGAGTACTAACACCGTTAAACATTAACACGCGTCGGCCATCAATAACAATTTGGAGTTCTTCTTTGGAAGGTATATGGGCCAAATGATACGGATTGAAACTCGTATTGTCTTCGACATTGTAGTCAAAATAATACCAAAGATTGGAAATATACTGGTTATAATAACAATTTAATCTCGTCTGCGTCTGGTTCAAAGCGCCTTCAGTGGTTCCCGCGGCGAGGGGGTTAATATAAAGCCTATCAGGTATATACGTCGTAAAGGCAAACGAATCAGCCATATCCGCCGATTGTCCCGAAAGACATTCATCCAATGCCAGGGCGGGAGGTGTTGAAAAGGTATAGCCACCAGGAATGCCGTGGACTAAAGGATCGGTTTCGAGTTCGATGCTGAGCGTAAAGCCCTCATCGCAGATTTTACGGGCTTGTAAATAGCCAAGGGCAAAACTAATATCCAAATACCCTTGAATTTTCGTGCCGTCGGCTTTGCCCTGTGCTTCGGTCAATTCAATTTGCGAAAAACTGGGAGCGGTAATACTCAGCCCCATATTTTGGAACATCTCACGAGACAAGGAATATTGCGAACTATTACCGAGATGCATCATCTTGATTGCCATAGCGTCCATATCGGAAAGAAAATCGATCTCTGTTCCACCCATAGACAACAGCGAGATTTTCTTGATGAGTGAATATATGCCTCGAGGTCCGTAGTAGATCGGTTGAGAGTCATTATTCAAGATGTAGAAATTCAACAGCCGAACCTTAGATGCGTAGAATTTTAGGCCCTGTGGAATGCGATAAAATAATCGATCTTGAGTAGTGCTTGCGGGATCAATCAAGGTGGTCTTAGAATCCATGTTATATATATTACTTATATTATTTTAATTTTAAACCGTTAAATAACCATTGACGAAGATAAAGCAATCAGAGGGAGTCTGGCTTGGATTTTCATCTCCAACTAAACCATTCAATATAACGTTAATAGATAAACGGTCGTTTATAGCGGTAGTAAATTTATAACCTATACCAAAACACCCATTCTGGCTTAGCCACGTATTCATAAGACAATTCTTAACCTGGCCAGATAAACTACGATGATAATTCAATGCCAATTCCGAATATTGTTCAATTTTGAAGCGTATAGGCTGATCATTCCCCGAAACCTGTGCTTCGACCGACGACCCTACATTTTCAATTCCAGGCACCCATTCACACGCCAGATTGTTAAACTGTAATTTATTTCGGTGATCCTGCTTGATAAAAGTCAAACTAATAGCATCGTATATGGTCGGGCTATTGACCGCAAACGTGTTCGCACTCGATTGGAGTGTTTGCGTTATGAGTGTAGCGGTCTGAAACGTCACGGGCATCTTACTTGGCACCTCAATTGTTTCATACCAGTCTAATTGTAAATCGAGAAAATTATACTGTAAACTTTGGATATTGGCCAAGTAATGCTCCGATTTCGATGTAGTATATAAACATTCTAACGCGGAAGCCAAGTTAAACAGGATCTTCATCTGGGGAAATTGGCTCTGGCCCAAATCTTGACCAGACTTGTTCAAAGCGACCTCAGGCTTAAAACTAAACGGGATACTATGAACGGGACCAGTGACCCCTGGAAGAGATGGGGTATTTGGGGCGATTTCAGAACCAAGCAAAAGAATGTTGTTTTGAGTTCCGCATAATTCAACAGTTGCCATTGAACTTGTGTTTAAGCCTTCGAGCGTGTACTTCGCTTGTTTGACCATCGACGCATAACGGGGATAGCAGGAATTCGATTCTATCGTACGATCATTTACCGAGCAATTTGAGTTTCGAAAAAACGAATGTACTCCAGCAAAAGGATCGATGTATACGCAATCATCTTTTACCAAAGGAACAAAGGTCGATGTATTTGGTGCCTGTTTCTGAACGTTCAACCAGCCCGACACGCGAAAAGTGTCCGCCTTTACAGCACGCCCAGGCCTTAATTTAATGGTAAAATCGACGATCGAGTTCTGGTCATAGAACGGCCTAATGTTTAAAGGTTTACAAGCATTGTAAAATAAAGCCATAATATATAACTATAGTATATATTATTTTTTTAGTTCGTTAAAATCGAGTTCTGCTCTTGGTGAATATGTTTTGATTTCGAGGAGGTAAAACTGGAGGCGGTAATTCTATTTTTGGTTCTACAGCCTTAGGCGCTTCTACATCCCCCCGTTTTTCGGCTTCTTTTGGCTTTTCGGCTTTCTTGGCTTCGGCTTTTTCCCGCTTCATTTTTATAATTTCTTTCTGTGTATCGGCGACCTCGGTTAAAACGCTTTCTATTTTCTCGAATTTTGTGTTATACTTTTTCTCAAAAATGGCATCTAAATCTTTTTCCGCTTCAGGAGCCTTTTTTGCTTCACGATTCTTTTTAACCGTTTCCCGCATATTTGACAAGCGATCTAACAGTTCGACACGTTTTTCTTCCGTTAATTCGGCCTTTTTCTTTGGTTTCTTTTCGGACTTGGCAATAATCGCAAGTAATTCTTCTTTACTAAGTTTATCCATATATATACTTAGATTAATATTTTTTTAAATAATTAATACATTTAAATTTGTTTTAAAATTTGCTTAAAGAAGTACACATTGCCTGGGGTAATCAATCGCGACATACTTGGATCCCCGAACATATTGATTTGGACAGTCGCCCCACCAGGTTGGCCCATTTTATACTCGGTTTCTGATACAGCGTTATAGATTTTAAGAGGGTAGATAACAACTGGATGAGCGGTTTCTTGAACGCCTTGAATACCAATAGGAGCGCGCAGAATATACTCCGAATTGGAAAACGTATCATTCAGCCGATCCAAATACAACGAAGAAACATAATCTGAGCGGAAGTCTTGGACGTAAATATCTCGGTTGGTTTGAGCGATGTTATTGACTAAATACCGATAATGCGAAACGCCACGCCTGGATGAAATCATAGAGCCTTTTTCCTGATCGCGTGTATTCCATTCGGGTGTCAAAAGAAAGCAGTTATAAACGCCTTGCTCCAGGATAAATTGCCTCGACCACGTCTGCTGGTAGGATTCTATCGTCGAGATTTCTACCTTCCACGTAGAATAACCAAACGGGCGTGCCATACGATTCTTAGGGTTTACAGACGACTGCATTAGAACCAGTTCGAACTTGTCGATTTCATAGGTTAAATCGTTCCAATAACTCGGGATAGGAACGCCCGACATATCGAGAGCGTTGGGTGCGTAGCGATGATTTTGGACGTTCCAAATCAGAAACTCCAAAGAGGTTGCCAAATGTAAAGACCGAGTTTCATCACCCGTGGGAATCATAAGGAACGGCTGTAAACTGGTCTTGCCCTCACAACCCCACGAGGAGAACTCAATTTCTCGCTCCCCCGACGCATCCGCTTCCCCGACGTGTACCACCTGACACTTTGCTCCCTGCATCGGCAATTTACAGATTTGAGTAGAGTAGACTTTACGAATAGCCGACGACATTTGATTGGTAATAACATCGGGAGTGATAAACGTCTCGCCACTTGCCCCCTGCGTTCCAAGCAATTCCACACCTAAATCGAATGTACAGCCCGACGCTCGAAGATCGGCATCTAAAATTCCTAACTCCCGCATTCGTTGAACCGCAGTAGGACCCACTATCAATTTATTAGACGCTAATTTAGTGAGCATTTCCTCAGCCGTCGGTGTTCCAGCCACCAAAGGATAACTGATGGGGACGACTTCATCTTCATACAATAATTCTAAGCCATCAAAGACAACATCGCTATTAACTGTACGACCTGCGACATCGGGGATTTCAAGCGATTTTGAGCCATCTTGGTCGAAAACAATAGTGGCTTGACCTGAAGCATCAACATCAGTGAGAATAATCTTACGCATTGTATACCACGATTTGGGGGCAATGGCTCGTGCGTCAGTAAAACTATTGGAAATCGAGTAGCGTAATTTCATCCAAGCCTCGGCTTTAAAACCAAGCCCAAATAACTGATCTACAGTGTATTGTAATTGAGTTTTGAATTTAATGCTCTGGATTTGAACCCCCTTTATTGGCTGTTGAAAGTAGGTATGGGCAGGAAATTCGAAGCCTTCCTTGGGGTATTGTACCATAACATTATCAGACCCATCTAAAAACAAATCAGATGATGGCGAATTAAACTGTTCTCGAGCAACGCTGGAAGTCGATAAATCATCGGCATTTTGTAAATAACCGAGTGTGGCAGTCACGCCAGGCTGTAAGGCAAAGCGTTGAGGTAAAATCGTATGAATGGGAGACACACCCGAAGCATCCCGAACATCAATTTTCTGAAAGTCGCCGAGGGTGGTTATTTTAAACACGTTTTGTTTATCCTCCAGTTCAATCTCCATACGAAGCCCCTGAGTGACTGCTAATTCAAAATTGGAATGCCGACAAATGCCGAAAATATCACGAAGAAATACGTGAACTTCAGTCCAGTTTTTGTAAAAGGCAGAAAGGCTCGAAGACATACTCGAACCGTGGCCAATCTGAACGCTTGACCCCGTTAAAATATTGGACGATTCGACTGTCTCGAAATCATTACAAAGTTGATGGATTATAGTTTGGGTCAAAACATTTGAAAAATTTGATTCCTCCAAAAGTTCATCGCCCTTTAGTGCGAAGAGTCGAGCCGTGCGGAAAAGACAAGCAGGAGAATAGGACTTATCTTGATTTCCGAAAGACACGCATAAGTTGTCCCGAATTAATTCGGCCATTTCGGCATTTGAAACTCGCAAACCAGACAAATTCTTTAATAGATAAACACGCATAGACAAATACGATTGACTAAGGTCTGTAGCAAGTTCATCAGGAGTTACGACGAAATTGACTCGATTATAACTCTTAGTAAAGTTCGCTTGTTCGATCGACCTGAGTTTAATTTGACGAGCAATAGAAAACGACATTATATATAATCTATATAATATTATTTTTTTAGTTCGTTAAAATTCTCGTTAAATGCCAGATTGAAAACTCTGAGAAATATTGGCTACACTAATTTGGGGCGGTTGTATAGGGGTTGGTGCTTTCGGGGTGTGGAACAAATCTTCGAAGCCTTTTACCACGCCATAAACTGCTGAGCCAACCAAAGCGACCTCACCTAAAACAGGCACGGCAAGATCAGCCCCAATTCCTGTTAGTCCGCCTACAACATCCGAGCCTATTCCTGCCAATTTACTAATAGTACCTCCTACACCTTCGGCCAATTGTCCAGCGGTTCCCAAAGCACTTTCACCAAGACCACCTAATAATTCAGAACCTTGTTGCGCCAATACGCCCCCTGTTTCTGTAGCACCTTGAAGCAAACCACGACCCGCAGTCTCAGCAACATCTGAGGCTCCCGATAAAACACCTCTGGCCGTATCAACCCCCGAAGATAATACGCCTCTGGCCGTATCAACGCCTGACGCTAAAACATCGGAACCAGTCTGAGCAACGCCTCGAGCCTCACTACCAACACCAAATAAAAACCCCCTGGCTCCTGCTCCCAATGCTTCAGGGTCGCTTTCTAATATCCTTTCTTGTGCGTTTCCTGCCGATTGTAGTGTGTTCCTTATGCCACCTGTTAAAAAATCGGATACAGTTGACATAACTCCAGATCCTGCTTCGGAAAGACTCGGTAATGTAGCCTCAGCCCCAGTATCAATTTCTTCCGTGGCATAACTTGAAACAGGACGACGGGCAAAGGTTCGGAACTCTGACATTTCTGTGCCTAATTCTCCAGCCGTTCCCCGTATTCCTGCTGAGGCTTGACCAATTACATCGGACGCACTATCGACACCTTCTGAGATTGTAGCCCCAGCACGTTCAACCGCACTTGTAGCCGTAGCACGAATGCCACTGATACCTTCTGCAATAGTGTCCCTTACATCAGACACACCGCCCGATAAAACGTCCTTGGCTTCGGCGAGTTTACCAGTCAATAAGGCTCTGGCATCTTCCCCTGCCTGAACTATTTTAGACCTTAATCCTGTGACAGTACCGTAAAGACCTTTTACGCCCATAACAACAGCAGGAACAGAAGCAACAGTCTCCATAAGCCCCGTATCCAAGACTTGTTGTTTCACCGAATCGAAAAATTGGTTGGTTTGTTGATTTTGGTACTCATCATCGACGGATTGCTGACCGACAGACTGCTGAATACTTTCGAGACTATCGCCTAAATTAGCAAACGAATTTCGGGCTGTCATAAATTGTGAATACGCCATTATATCTTATAAAAGATTTTTCTTTTTTATAGAATATATGGAGTTCATAGCATCGCGTGAATTAGCAAAGGCGTGTAATGTCAAAAATAAAAAAATAGTATCATCCTGTGGAAACATCGATAATAATTTAATAGACCAATTAACTGAAGATTCGTCTATTTACGTATGTAATACCGCCATCAATAACTTTGCTAAAAACCTCCATAAATTAAAATGTAATATCGTCCTTGTCTCAGGCGATTCTGATGACACAATAAGTTTAACCCCCGAGACTGAAAAGATATTGAACTGCGATAAAATCAAGCACTGGTTTGCCCAGAACTGCGTGATATATCACTCAAAAATAAGTAGGATGCCGATAGGTCTTGACTATCATACCATTGCCTGTGGTGCTATGCCTCATTGGGGAGCAAAGAAAACGGAAGCCGAACAAGAAGCCGAAATTAAAACCTTACTTATAGACGTAAAACCTTTTTATGAACGTAAGATTGCCTGCTATGCGAATTTTCATTTTGCAAAAACAAGAGGTGATAGAATGAACGCTATTAACGCTCTTCCAAGCAATTTGGTTCATTATGAGCCTACAAATGTTTCCCGATTAGAAACGTTCCACCATCAAATGGATTATGCTTTTGTAATCAGCCCTTTCGGTTGTGGGCTTGATTGCCATCGCACTTGGGAAGCGCTTATCCTTGGTTGTATCCCAATAATTGCTCATTCTGGATTAGATCCTTTGTTTGACGATTTGCCTGTTTTGCTAATTGATAAGTGGTCAGACGTTTCGGAGGATTTATTAGATCGCACGATATTAGAATTTCAAAATCGCAATTTTAATTTCGACAAATTAAAATTAAATTATTGGGTGGAGCGGTTTAATATTCCTTGTCATTAATTAACAAATTGAAGGAGCAGGACGAAAATTTTAAATCTGAATTGTTGTCGGGATTTAATAAGCGGAACGAGCAGGATGTTAAATTTAAGTCATACGTAATGGGAATATCGAGCCAGTCAAAGATATTCACGTCAAATCTATACGTATTTGAACCTACCTGCGTCAATTCTGGACGAAAATAAGCCAAAATATTTTTTCGAGAGCCTGGAAAGCCACTTGTGTCGGCTTGGTAAGTTTCTAAAGGAATATCAAGAATTTCCAAGGCTATATCGAAAAACGTATTAATCAAAGCCATATTAATTGTGTTTGTTGCGGTATAACTTCCGAAAGCCGATAATTGAGGCGTACATATTAAACGACCATTTGGAACATCTAAACCTGCCCTTAATTGCGATGATGATGGTCCACTGAAATCCAAGGCACACGTTCTAAGAAGACTGCCAGGACTTGGGGGAACATTAAACGCAATATCCACGGTCATATCTGTAGTATTTCCGAAATTAGGTCTGTCAATATTCAAATTTGTCTTTTGTCCGACTCCAAGCAAGTTATAAGCCACATTATAATTAACAGGTCCGAGGGCTGTTTCAAATCCATCGGTCGCACTATCAAATAAATTGGTATTATTTCCAAGATTTGCCACTCCGTTTACATAAATTCTTACTTGGAAAAATCCACCCGCTTGATAAAAATCCATCGTCATTTTTTGACTATTGTTAAGCCAAGCACTGGGAATATCAACTTCATCTTCATTAAATCTCAAGAAAACAACCCCATCATCGCGTTGCCCAATACCGTGAAAACTGCCATCATTCCCGTTAAGACCGAATATAAAATCTGATACATCCGCTATTGCTTGAGCGACAGTTGGAAATCTAAAGTTTGTTCGAACAAGTAAACCGCCTCCACGACAAACAACATTGGCAATATTTATTTGCTGAAGTCTCCAAGTAGCACCTTCAACATTAGGATAATATCTTGCATCTGCATTTTGAGCCATATTTGTTCCCGAAAGATTTAGAATAGTCCGCGGACAGGTCACATACTGGAACAGCATTTTGGAAAGATCCGATACAAACTGCATTTTCAACCCAGCGTCACGATACCAGTTAAATCTGCCACCTGCTCCTGTTGGCAACATATCTTTGACATATCCCGAAAATCCATTGTTTGTTTGAATAGTCATTGCGTCCAAAAGAGTCGACACACTTGAATAATTTTGAGCGGGAATTGTAGGAGTTATGGATTCATAATTTGTAGCATTTTGCTGGAGATAAACTTCAAACGTCGATGCTGTCAATGCGAAGTTGGCCGTTATATCGGGGATTATTGCCACGAATTTATCCATAGTAATTTTATTGCCTGGTTTAATAATAACGGGGGTAGTCCAATTAACACGAAAAGGTGCGTTTTCGGTGACATTGTTTGCTATGACTTTTAGTTGGCGGGGCATTGTATATAATACTATAATAAAAAAATATTTATAATAACATATATATACAATGTCACAACGATCGGAGAATAACAATCGCACCTATCCCCTTGACGCATCAGGCGGAGAATTTGACTCTGTATTTACGGGATTAGCCGAAGAGACTGGCGATTTTACTGCTATTTCGGTTAGTGTCGTTGTTCCAACGGTGTGCCTTTTGACCATTGAGCAGTCCTTTGATAAGGTCAACTGGTATTTTTCCGAGCAATTTACTGTAGAGCCTAATACTCATAGAACGTTCCAGCAATGTATTGTGTTGGAATATTTTCGGGTAGTCCTCGCAAACCAGGGCATACTCCAAACCTTTTGCCATATGATTTCAAGCCGTAGCCAGAACTTAACCCAGAACGTTAATATTCGTAATTTAACTACCGCCCGAGATGCCGTCGCTTTCTACGGGCAAGATGAGGCGGAAGTTTACCATCCCATTCAAGCGACTTCTACGGGCGATTTAATTGTAAATGGATCTTCTTCTTCTGCGACACGCCCAGTTTATCTTATGGAGGTTGGAACATTTTATCGGGTTGCTTCCGTAGGTAATACAGCGGGACACGTCTGGACGAGCATCGGTGCGATTGTAGGTAGCGAAACCGAACCAACAATCGGGCGATTTTTCAAATGCTTATCTGTCCCAGCAAATATTGAAGGACAAGGAACGGTATATGATGTAGAATTTACGGACCAAATAAATGTGGTTTCGGTTGGTGGCGTTCAAGCAGTAAGTGGAACGGTCTCAGTAGATAATTTCCCCGCTTATCAATCCTCTATTGAAGTCAGTAATTTCCCCGCAACACAACCCATAAGCGGTTCTGTATCCTTGTTAGCGTCTGCTGACCCTACAATTGAATTAGGCAAAGTTAGAATAACCGATAGTTATGGAGCGGGAATTTCGGCAACAGCGGGAAATGTAATGGTCGGTATAAATAATATTTACACTGTTAATCCGCTACATACGATAGTTGATAGTGGTTCTATTACGACGACTGAAAGTGCCTCTTTAATTGCGAGTTTTACTGAAAGCAGTGGAAAGGGAAATATTAAAACGAGTGCTGGTTCTTTACAATCCTTATCTATTGTAAATGATAATACCGCTTTAGCGTTCGTCGCTCTCTACAACGCAACAAGTGGAAATGTGACTGCTGGAACAACCGCCCCACTCGCAGTTCTCGTTATACAGAAAAACCAAGCAATCCAATTAGCAATGAATAACCTTGCTTTCTCTACGGCAATTTGCTTTTTTGTAGCAACAGCGTATAACGGAGGCACCGAATTAGGCAATGTCTATCTTACAGCGTCTTATAATTAAGCGACTGAACTTTTTTCTCTGTAATTATAAATGAATTATAAACTTGCATTTATTTATAATTTGCTTAAACTCATCTCTCAACGAAAGAATTTTAAAGCAGTTCAAATAAATAAAGAAAGCACAAAGCAACCTTTGGTAACAAAAGAACATGAACCCAAGTTGTTTAACAAATCTCCATCAAAGTATACATACCCAATGGGAATGAAATAAATCTCTCAACATTATATAAATGGATCCATTGAAGAAACCCAAAGTGATTAGAGCACCAGCACCCGATGCACACCTTTATGCGAAACCCAAGAAAGACCGCAAGGTGACCGATAAGGACTTGTTTGTCATGACCTCTAATAAAAACACTAAGAGAGATTTGAAAAAATAATAACAATTAAATATATAAAAATGGTAGACATCATTTCAATAACTGCATTAATTGTAGCAGTTTTAGGAGGTCTAGGTCATTTTGTAGACCAAACACACATTCAAAGATTTAAATGTTTATGTGTTGATAGTGATTGTCGCAAACGAAAATTAAGCCGAACGAAAAGCGAGATAGAAACACCACCTGATACACCTTGTCCACCGATAACCAGCACAGGGTGTTGACTCAAATAAAAAAAAAAGATTTTACTCCAAGTAAGAGAGAAAGGTTGTAGTAAAATAAGAAGTGGTGGTGTGGGTTGGGCGGATGCATTGGGAGAACATATAACCGAGACTGCCGAACCGAGGAAGCCGACCGAGGGAGGCGAATGATTAAAGAAATGATTAAAGAAGAATGATTAAAGAAAGAATGATTAATGAATGATTAATGAATGATTAAAGAATATTCTCTGGATATATACATACATATATATATTCTAGACCTAGAATATA
>Ga0208975_1000919_pt1 | contig 13280 bp, 16 predicted proteins | sample GreLakmeER78MSRF_FD_187700 | JGI IMG/M metagenome (GOLD analysis project Ga0208975, IMG submission 187700) | Freshwater lentic microbial communities from great Laurentian Lakes, MI, USA - Great Lakes metaG ER78MSRF (SPAdes) | ecosystem: Environmental > Aquatic > Freshwater > Lake | place: Great... | reverse complement strand
GAGAAAAATAATCAGCAGCTTCTTTTGCGCTTTTTTTCGTTTGATAATGCCCAAAATAAATGTAAGCATTGTTTTTCAGAAAATAGGCTTTCCAGCCATAATCGGTTTTTTCGTATCTATATTTCATATAAACCTTTCATTTTTTGCGGGTTAGGATGCGGAGGATAAGGGCAAGTACACCATATATCATGCAAATGCTTCCATAAACTGTTTATAAGACAACTTTTTTGCCTTATAAATTTCCCCAAATTTGGTGAAGCATGAATAAACAGGATAACCCTCGCTGTTATTGTGATCTGCTTCTCCAACTAGAAAATTTACACCTTTCATTGATCTGGGAGGCAAAACCTCTAACATCTCCCAGTACATGGCTTCTGTGGTTTCAATCCATTGGTCTGGGTTTGCGTCCATTGCATCCCAAAGGGCTTGCCATTCTAATTTTGTGTCGTTCATAGTTTTCCCCTTATTTGTTCAAAATCAGATTACGCAAATAACGCATTTCATCAGGCCATGATTGACCCGCGATATAGCTAACCCCATCATCTTCAACAGTAACCCTAGAAAATCGGTCTTCATCATTCCAAAGGGAAAGGGGTAATTCAATGCGGCGGCGCAGTTTTTCAGTAGTTTGGCCTTTGCAATGCTTGCTAACTAAGCATAAAAGTTGCCTCTTTTGTTCATCATTGAGTGCAGCGGGTTTGCCATCTTTGGCATCGCAAATCAGTTTTTTCAGGTTCATATCAAAGCCTCTTAAAAAAGTTAATGAATCCCTGAGCCAAAGCCCAGGCCAAAGGGGACATAATCCCCTTGAGCCTTGGTTTTATGCGGTTTGAGTCACTGATTGATCGACAATTTCAGGGGCTTTTCTGGGTTTGTGGCACCATGATGGCACTCCAGCCCCACCACTATCACGCATAGGCATCATTATTCCAATGAATTGAGTATCTAGGCCAAAGCTCACAATTATCGAATCGGTGCCCCTTTGCAGCAAACTAGGGCATTGACGTTTCCCATATAGTGATTCGCTTGCATCAACAAATTTGATAAGTAAATCAGGGTTAAATTGTGAGGGCTTTTCATCTTCACTCTTAAAAACTAAGGGAATAACCCGATCACAATCAGGGTATCTTGCATCTTGCGCGGTAAATTGAACCTTGTCCCCATTGGTCAAAATCACTTCAACAGATAACCCGTCAACAGTGAAATGCAGGAATTCTTCATTCTGCTTTTTTGTACCCTTCAATGCGTCCAGGTTAACGCTTGGCAGGATAACCCGATTCTCAGGCATGGGTTGATCGTCAATCAACAAACGCCCCAAGCAGTGCCCATCTGTGGAATCAATATAGGTTCCCCGATTATCCTGATTGACGCAAAACCCTTGCAAATAATAGCGAATGTCTTTTTTAGCAGCAAAGCAAAGCATGGCCCGAATGTGTTTGCGTTGAATAGCGAATTTCATGTTAAAGCCTTTTGAAGTGAAACCCTGGAAAAGCCCAGGCCACAAACCCCTATGACAAGGGTTTGCAGTCTGGGTTTTATCGGTTTAATTGGTGCATTTTTCAGGCAATGCCAAGCCAGAAATGCGATAGAACCCGCTAGGGGTTTCAACGTCAACAGTACCAAAGGGGTGAACTGCTATGATTTTTGCCAATACTTCACGACCAAAAATCTGAACATTGACCGATTGACCAATGTTGTGTTGTTGTCGTTTTGCTTTTACTTTGGCAAATGCTCGTGATGCGTTTTGTGACATGGTAAAGCCTTTCAGTATGTCCAAAGAATGAATGCCAAAGCCATGAAAGCCAAGGCCGAACCGATGATGACAATTTTGTCTGCTGGGTGCATGATGTTTAAACGCTCTCGGTTTAGTTGATGCGCTTGGATTGAATCCAGTACCAGCCACGCATGAAAACCTCAGGGAAGGCATCCACGAGCTTTTGGCTGTTGCCACTGTCAGCCACGATGTAAGCCTCTCCAATGGCCTCAGCAAACGAGCCGTGTTTTCCTGTGCGGAGTTCGCAAGCAGCCAAGTAAAACTCGTAAGGAGTAAGAAAATTATTTGTCGCTTTGCTATCCTTTTGTTTTGCAGGATAGTTATCATAAGCATCATGGATTAGGTTTGTCATTTTGAAAGCCTTTCAAGTTGTTTAAACGGTCTCAGGGATTTTGCCAAGCAGTTTGCCCAGGTCGCTGTGCACCTGTTGTTTGTTGCCTGTCATGCCCATGCTTTTGAGGATTTTGTAACAGGATGTGCCACGGCTCATTTTCATGCCTTTGAGTTCGAGGCCCAGGCCACGCCACAGGGTCAGCAAGCGAAAATGCTCAATTTGGTCAGGGTCAGTTAGTATGCTCATGGTTTAACGCCTTTCAAAGTTATAAGGTTTGGCAATATGCCCGTCAACCCTGACCCGCAGGGCTGACAGTCAGACTGTTTAAACGCTTTGCATCTCTCCGTGGTCAGGGCAGTGAGGTGCGCCCATCTCGGCGAGCCACTTGCCTGAGGTGTAGGCGATATATCCACAGTCAGTGCACAGGCATTTCAGCATTCTAGTGGTCTGTTTTTTCTGAGCGTTTGAGGGCACCAAGTCAGCATGAGGGTACACACCTAGGCGAGCCAGCACGGGTTCAGCCCAAGCCAAGAATTCAGGGCCAGCCGTGGTCGCTGTCAACTTACCCTCAAGTCCAATGGCCCGAGCCGTGCGCCCGAACTTTGAGCCGTGCCCATCACCTGGGTGGATGGCGTGGATGAGTTCGTGGGCCAGGATGTCAAGCACCCGCGAACTGTCTGAGATGGTGGGAGAAATGAAAATCTCAGCGTGGCTGTCAGCGGATGCCGTGGCTGACCAACATTGGCCCAGTGTGCGGTTGCGGTTGCCCAGTGCGCCCTTAGATGGGAAGCCGCACGATGAGCGCACCTCATGTGGGAGAGCCTCGCCGTGCTGTTTAAACAGTGCCCTCAGTTCTTCGGTGGCTTGTGAGAGCCATTGCTCTCTGGTGATGGTGATGGTCATGTTGAACGCCTTTTGATGGTTGATGACTGAGAGATTTTCGATGCTCTCACTATATAAGCATAAGAGAATCGTGCCAACCCCTAAAAAAGCCTTATAAATCAACGCTAGTGGATTTCCCTACCAAGGGTTTACCCATCCCTTTCGTCTAACTAAATATCACATCATGGAAAATTAACATTAAATATTTCATAATGTGGAACGATGTCGGTTAGGGTTTACCCTGAGGTGGTTCGATAATGGTGCTTAGTTAGCACTCACTATCATTATGCAAATCTTGCATAGTTAGTCGTCGCTCACTATAAGTTAGCGTGTGCTCACTTCGGTGATGCTTGCAGAGCAAGCGCTCACTAACATCTAAGTTAGCCAGTACTTACTTAGCCTTTAGTTAGTGTGTGCTTACAAACATGGGGGGGGAGGGGGTGGTCGTGGTGTGAGAGATTTTGTGGTGCCCCCTATCCACAAAAAAGGTGAAATTTGACTTTGCTCAACAAAGACTCCTATCCACAAGAAAAGCCAAATTAGCCTTTTGTTGGTAAGGAAGAAGGTGCTACAGACGGGTGGTGGTTGGTAACAGACGAGTTCAGGCACCCGTGTAGGGTTAGCCTTCTTTTCAGAAGTGAACCTCTTGTTTATTCTGTCTTGGGAGACAGAGCCTTGATGGGCCTAAGCTAACCAGTATCTTGTTTGTCAGACAAGTGGCTCAGACTACATTTCCCGTTCACCTTGCCATGATTCATCCCGAATGATGGGGGGCTACTTAAGAGTCGCCTGACTCGCTACGATTATCCTAATTGGTCGGTTCCACCGCATAGAGGGCTGGGTGATGGCCCCGTGAAGAATGTACTAGGGTTTACCCCACTTGTCAAACAAAAGAAAGTGAGTTACATTGCGCTTGCCAAGACGCATGGGGATTGACTCTGAGGATTCTTGGGGTGCTAGACAGTCCCCAGCCGTGTTGGTGAAACTAAAAAGTCCCGAAAAAGTGTTGAATTGCGGACGAGTAGCGCAGTATCTGACAGAAATAGCAAGTAGCCAACAACCTACACTACTTCCATAACTGGGTAAAGTATGAATGTGATTGATGCACTGCCAAACAACCTAAAGAAAAAAGGTCGCCCCAAGGGTGCTGTGAACAAGAAGTTCACTATGGCTACCTATGCTGAAAGACCTGCGGCTCTCCTGCCAAAGACTGAAGTTCAGCGCATCAAAGAACTCAAAGACCTCCTGATAAACAGTGCAGGTTCCAATGTTGTTCACAAAGCAATTGAGATTGCCATGAATGATGAACACCCAGCACAGGCGGCTATGCTCAAACTCTGTATGGATAGGATGCTTCCAGTCAGTCTGTTTGAGAAAGAGGGCAAGCAAAGGAATGCCGTTACCATCAACATCACAGGCATTGGTGGCGTAGAGATAGAACCCTTGCAAGATGTGACTGATGTAGAAGCGAAGGAATAAAAATGGATTTCCTTGTAAAAATGTATGGAACAAGAAAGCCTTTCCCTGGTGAACTTGACTTTTTTAAGCAAAGACCAGAGGTTGGCGGCATGGCTGCTGAAGATGACAAAATCATTCTGAACCCATACTCAGAACTAAGCCCTATTGAACAACAAGCAGTTGCAAGGAATGAGGCTTTGCGGATTTACATGAGGCAAAACAATGTTGCGCCAAACTTTGACTTAACAAAGTCTCAGGAGAAAATGTTTGCTGGAACAGAATACGAGAAAGACCCTGTAGCTGCTAAACAATCTATCTTGGCTAGGATTCTTTCTAACGATCCATCTGCAAAAAATGCCACACTAGATCAAACTCTTGAGGCTCAAAAGCTACAAGATCAGGTCATGCAAATGATGAAGAAATAATATCACGCCCAAACAATAGATGCAGAAGACATAGAGGTAAAAGATGACTGACTGGATTAATCAATACCAAGAATTTACTAAGACTCCTTGGAGTCCTACGACTTTGCCACCTAGCGAAGAACCAAAATTCCGTAACTGGTTGCAAAGCACTCAGTTATTTAACTCTATTAAGGGCGATATTGCGGCTGAGAACAAAATGCCAGTAGACAGGATGGATAGCGATCGGGTGCTTGATATGGTTCTTGAAAACTCTGATTACGATTACAGAGGCGCATACAAGGCTGGTATGCAAGAAAGCATTAGCAAAACCGACAACAGACCACACTTCTTTTCGTCAACGCCAGAGGGAAAGATGCTAAAAGACCCAACCCATCCTACGGCATGGAAAGAGTTTTTTATGCGTCAATACAAAGTTGATCCTGACAATCTTGGTTTGGATACGCTAGACAAGGCTATAAATTGGAGCAAGTCTGATGAAAAAGTAGAAAGCCCATTTAATAAAGATCTGTTTGAAAGCCCATTTAATAAAGATCCGTTTTCATCCCCTGACTACTCAATCGAATGAGCGATTTAAACTTCTCCCTTCTCCCTTGGCAACAAACTGTCTTTGCTGATAAAACAAGGTTTAAGGTTGTGGCTGCTGGTCGGCGTTGTGGTAAGTCTAGGTTAGCGGCTACTACGCTAATTATTGAAGCATTGCGTTGCCCAGCAGGAAGTGCTGTTCTCTATGTGGCTCCCACCAATGGACAGGCAAGGCAGATCATTTGGGATGTGCTGTTAGAGATTGGACGGGATGTTATCCAAAACAGTCACATCAACAATATGGACATCACCATGATAAATGGTGCAAAGATTTATGTTCGTGGTGCTGATAGACCAGATACCCTGCGGGGTGTGTCACTTACCTATGCGGTGCTTGACGAGGTTGCGGACATTAAGCCTGAAGCCTGGGAGCAAGTTATTAGGGCTTCTTTGTCAGACAAAAAAGGCAGAGCCATATTCATTGGCACACCCAAGGGTCGCAACTGGTTCTATGATCTGTTCAAGATGGGCCAAGAGGAGTCTGATCCTGATTGGAAGTCTTGGCACTTCACAACCCAAGACAACCCATTGATAGACCCAACTGAGATTGAGTCTGCCAAGAAGACGCTGAGTTCCTTTGCTTTCAAGCAAGAGTACTTGGCATCCTTTGACAACGCAGGTAGTGATGTTTTTAAAGAAGATTGGATCAAATATGGCGTGGAACCTGAGTATGGTAGTTACTTCATTGCAATCGACTTGGCGGGATTTGAAGAAGTGGCTAAACAAGCTGCTAACGCGAAAAAAAGACTAGATGAGAGTGCCATTGCAGTAGTCAAAGTCACTGATGATGGCAAGTGGTTTGTCAAAGAGATTGACCACGGGCGGTGGGATATTCGGGAAACTGCTGCCAAAATCTTGATGAAGATGCGGGATTACAGGCCAATTTCGGTTGGAATCGAGCGTGGGGCGTTAAAAAATGCTGTTTTGCCCTACCTCAGTGACCTGATGCGGAAAAATAATGTATATTCGCACATAGTTGACCTAACGCATGGCAACAGGAAAAAGACAGACAGAATCATCTGGAGTCTCCAAGGGCGGTTTGAGCATGGGCGTATTGTGCTGAACTCAGAGGAAGATTGGGATGACTTCACTGACCAACTCTTGATGTTTCCTGCCAATGGCGTACATGATGACCTTCCTGATGCTTTGAGTTATATCGATCAATTGGCTGTAACATCTTACTTTGAGGCCGAAGAAGATGAAGAGTGGGAGCCTGTAGACATCATATCGGGGGTTTAATGGCAACAGATAAAGAAATCAAGCTAGAACAAGGTGAGTTTTATGAGCCTACTGAGGCTGATAAAGACCTGACTGATTTTGTTACTGACCATTGCAACCGCTGGCGTGACTACAGAGATACCAACTTCTTGCCCGATTGGCTTGAGTACGAGCGCATCTTTCGTGGTCAGTGGGCATCTGAAGACAAAACCCGTGAGTCTGAGCGTTCACGCATCGTAACCCCCGCCACCCAACAAGCTGTAGAGACTCGCCATGCTGAGATCATGGAAGCTATCTTTGGTCAAGGCGAGTTCTTTGACATTCAAGATGACATTCGGGATGTGAACAACAATCCCATCGATGTGGGCATCCTAAAAGCCCAGTTGATGGAGGATTTCAAGCGGGACAAGATTCGCAAATCCATTGATGCCATTGAGTTGATGGCAGAAATCTACGGCACAGGCATTGGCGAGATTATCGTTAAGACTGAAAAGCAGTTTGTACCCTCTACTCAGGCAATTCCTGGGCAAATGGGCCAAGCCGCCATTGGCGTAGTGGAAAAAGACCGCATTTCTGTCAAGATTTCACCTGTAAACCCAAAGAACTTCCTTTTTGACCCCAATGGAACCTCAGTCGATGACTGCATGGGAGTTGCTATAGAGAAATACATCTCTATCCACAAGATAGTTGAAGGCATTGAGCGTGGAATCTACCGCAAAGTAGATATTACGCCCACTTATGAAGACACTGACCTAGAACCCACCCAAGAAGTGAGCCAGTACCAGGATGAAAAGGTACTTTTGCTGACCTACTATGGTCTGGTTCCACGGGAATACCTAGAGAACCTTGAGGAAAACAAGAACATTGTTGACTTGTTCCCTGAGAGTTCCGCTGCTGAAGAATATTCAGACATGGTTGAGGCTATTGTTGTGATTGCCAACGATGGGCAGTTGCTCAAAGCAGAGGCAAATCCTTACATGATGAAGGATCGTCCTGTTCTGACTTACCAAGATGACACTGTTCCCAATCGTCTTTTAGGTCGTGGCACAGTGGAAAAAGCATTCAATATGCAGAAAGCTATTGATGCTCAGATTCGTTCCCACTTGGATTCATTGGCACTGACCACCAGCCCCATGATTGCCATGGATGCAACCCGTCTGCCCCGTGGGGCTAAGTTTGAAGTAAAGCCTGGAAAAGCCATTCTCACCAATGGCGCACCTTCAGAGATTCTGTATCCCTTCAAGTTTGGGCAGACTGATGGCAACAACCTAACCACTGCCAAGGATTTCGAGCGAATGCTCCTGCAATCCACGGGAACTTTGGATTCTCAAGGCATGGTCAGTGCTGGTGCTAGAGACATGGGCCAAGGCGGTATGTCTATGGCAGTTGCTACCATCATCAAGAAGTACAAGCGTACTCTGGTCAATTTCCAAGAAGACTTCCTGATCCCATTTATCCAAAAGGCGGCTTTTAGGTATATGCAGTTTGACCCAGAGCGTTACCCCTCTGTGGACATGACCTTCATTCCTACTGCCACTCTGGGCATCATTGCCCGTGAGCATGAACAACAGATGTTTATTGGATTGCTCCAGACTCTTGGCCCTAACACTCCTGTGTTGCCATTGATTCTGAAAGGTGTTTTGGCTAATTCTTCCCTGACCAACCGCTATGAGTTGATGGAGCAGTTGGACAAGATGAGCCAACCCAATCCGCAAGCAGATGAGATGGCTCAGGTACAACAACAGTTGGCACTGCAAGCCGCACAGGCTCAAATTGCAGTTCAAACTACTCAAGCTGAACAGAATCGTGCAGAAGCACAGAAGTTGCAGGTTGAGACTCAGTTGATGCCTCAAGAAGTGCAAGCCAAGATGAGTGCATCTTTGACCAAGAATCTACCCAATGAGGATGAAGCCAATCAAAGGGAGTTTGACAAGCGGGTCAAGATTGCTGACTTGATGCTCAAAGAAGCTGACATCAAGAACAAGTCCAAGATTGTTGAGTTGCAGATGGCTGACAAGGTAAATGCTCAGTCACAAGTTAAGCAAGACTTCCTTACCAAACTCACAGATGGTCTAAAGAATGGCTAATATCAAGGAACTTATCCAGAGTATTGAGTCAACAGACTCATCTTTTGATGAGAAGCTAGATGCCATCAATAAGATGGAAGAAACTCTTGTGGCTATGCGCCAGCAAGAAGAAACGGCTATTCAAGACAATGTAGACCTGATTGTTGAGGCCATCAAAGTGATGGAGAACAAGGTCACTGCACAACTAGAGGTTGCCAAATCCATAGTCCCTGAAAAGGGTGATAAGGGTGACAAAGGCGATAAGGGTGCAGATGGTCGCCAAGGCATAGATGGCAAGAATGGGTTAAATGGTGCGCCAGGAAAAGATGGCGTAGATGGTGCAGATGGTGTTTCTGTCACAGATGCCAAGATTGACTTTGATGGTTCATTGGTTATTACCTTGTCAACAGGCAAAGAGTTGAATGTTGGTGAAGTAGTTGCGCCTGATCTGGCAGAGAAGATTAAAGTCATTAGCACCATGTCTACCAATGGGGCGGTGGCTGTAAAGGAAGAAGGAACATCACTTACCAGTGGTGTTAAAAGTTTCAATTTTGTTGGTGCAGGTGTTACGGCAACAACATCAGGTGATGATGTAACAGTCACAGTAGCAGGTGGTGGCGGTTCTGGCACAGTAACAAGTGTTGCGGCAACTGTTCCAGCATTCTTGTCTGTATCTGGTTCACCGATTACAACAAGTGGCACATTGGCAATCACATTGTCGGGCACGGCATTGCCTGTTGCTAATGGTGGTACGGGTGCAACTACGTTGGCTGGTGCGTCTATTGCTACCTACACAGGTACTGAGACATTAACCAACAAGCGCATTGACCCAAGAGTTACTTCAGCCGCATCTGCATCGTCCTTAACGCCTGATATATCGGCTAGTGATGTCTATGCTTACACAGCGTTGGCGGCAGGACTCACTATCAATGCCCCAATAGGAACACCTCTTGATGGGGACAAATTAATATTCAGGTTGCTGGACAACGGCACAAGCAGAGCATTGACTTGGAATGCAACCTACACAGTCATTGGCGTAACTTTGCCAACAGCAACAACCATCAGCAAAACAACGTATGTGGGTTGTATATACAACGCTAACAATACACGTTGGGATGTGATCGCAGTAACCACACAGGCATGACCATGAAGATTGACTTTTCTTTCTCAAGCCAATACGGCACATTCTCAGATGCCCTGCATCTGCCGGACGATCACGGGCTAACACAAGCTGAAATTGATGCCATGCAACAGCAGAGGTTTGACAACTGGATTGCAGTTATTACTGCGCCACCGCCAAACTTTGTGTTGGATGCCGATGGAAATATCGTGCTAGATGCTGATGGCAACCCTGTGATTGCAGAGTAAAGCATGGCTGACAGATATTGGATTCTGGGCACAGGCACTTGGGATGCCACCAACACGGTTAATTGGTCTGCGTCATCAGGTGGGCTTGGCGGTGCGTCTGTTCCTACTGCGTCAGATAATGTATTCTTTGATGCCAACAGTAACGTAGGAACTACTGCATTCACAGTCACCATGGCAAACACGCCAAGGGTCTGTAATGATTTCACAGCATCAGGTCTTGATGGAACAATGACACTTGCTGGTACAAGTATTGGATTGACAATATCAGGCAGTCTTGATTGGCCTGCAACAAACTTTACCCGTACTTATTCAGGCACAACCACATTTAATGCCACAACAACTGGTAAAACTATAACCATGAATGGCAAAACTTTTGGTGGGGGAGTTAATTTTGATGGCGTTGGTGGTGGTTGGACTTTGGGTTCTGCATATAGCAGTAGCTTTTTTGCCACAATAATTATTAATGGCGCATTTGATACTTCGTCAGTAGGAAATTATTCTGTAACAACAGGAGAGTTTTCTGCAAGTAATTCAAATGTAAGAACAATTAACTTAAATAATTCAACAATTACTGTTCAAGGGTCAAATATTGGTTTTACTACTACAACAAATTTAACATTTAACGCAGGAAATTCTCAAATAAATTTTACTTCTAGCGCCACAACAAGCCAAATGGGTGGATTAACTTACTACAATGTAAGTTACACTCAAACAACTCCATCAAGCCATACAATTAATGGCGCAAATACATTTAATAATTTAACTTTTGCAGGTAGGACTAATGCTGGTATTGGCACAATTAACATTGCCGCAAACCAAACAATTAATGGCACACTTACAATAAGTGCTGGTACTGCGGCGGCATTTCGAGCATTTATTCGGTCTAACACTATTGGCACTACACGCACATTAACTTGTGCGGCAGTATCTTTTACTGATGCTGATTTTAGAGAGATAACTATTGCAGGTGCGGCTTCCCCTGCTTCTGGAACAAGATTAGGTGACTGCAAGGGTAATAGCGGAATAACTTTTGATGCGGCTAAGACTGTGTTTTATCGTCAGACTGGTTCTGCTGATTGGGGTGCTACAGGTTCAGGATCATGGTCTGCAACGTCTGGTGGTGCATTAGATGCCACCATGTTCCCATTAGCACAAGATACTGCTGTATTTCCTGCGGCCACATATCCTGCATCTGGTTCTACGACAACTATTAATGCCAATTACAACATTGGCACGATTGATATGTCGCTAAGAACGTCAAATACTATGACGCTGGCAACAGGCACAACTGCACCAACAATCTACGGAAATTGGACAAATGGCACAGGAATAACTTTATCTGGTTCAGGCACAATAACTTTTGCAGGGCGTACAACACAACAAATCACAAGTTCTGCAAAAACATTTACTCAACCTATAACAATTAACAGTCCAAGTGGAACTGTTCAATTACAAGATGCGCTGACAACAGCCACAGTTACAACAACGCTGACTCAAGGCACATTAGATCTTCAGTCATACACACTAAGCACAAATATATTCAGTTGTACTAATTCAAATACAAGAACAATTGCTTTTGGTACAGGTCAAATATCTATTGCTGGCACAGGTACTGTGTGGAGTACATCAAATAATACAGGGCTTACTGTAACTGGCACAGGAACAATTAGCCTTACTAGCGCATCTGCTAAAACTTTTACTGGCGGGAGTTTTTCTTTTTCTGGCATCACCATTAACCAAGGTGGTGCAGGTGCATTGACTATCACAGGCTCAAACACATTTGGCAACATAACCAATACTTATAAAAGCACTGGTGCAACGTCTATCCTGTTTACGGCGGCAACAACTAGCACATTTACCGATTGGAATGCCAGTGGCGAATCCACAAGACTTTTAACCATTGGCTCAGTCACTGCCGCAAGCCACACCTTGTCCAAGGCAAGCGGGACTGTAAGCGCAGATTTCTTGTCTATCAGTCGGTCTACAGCTACTGGCGGGGCGGGTTGGTATGCAGGGGCAAACTCCACAGACGGGGGCAATAACTCTGGGTGGATTTTCACTGCACCTCCTGCGCCAAGTGGCAGTAATAGCAACTTTTTGATGTTCTTTTAAGGAAACTTGTGACTCCTGACCTACAAAAGTACTATGAAGATCGTTTCTCAATGATGGGAAGTGATGGGTGGAAAGACTTGGTGGAAGATATTGACACCATGATCTCATCGTTGAATAATATATCTGTTATCCTTGACGAACAAAGCCTACAATTCAAAAAAGGTGAACTTTCTATACTAACTTGGCTGAAAACCTTGAAAGAGGTCAGCGAGAGAGCATACGAGGAATTGAATGAAAAGAATGTTTGATTTTGCCTGTGCAAACGGGCATAAAACCGAAAGACTGACTGATTATGAGTCGATCAGTTTTAGGTGTGAATGCGGTGAAACAGCCAACCGCATTCTTTCTGCTCCTAACTTCAAGTTAGAAGGGTGGTCTGGTTCTTTCCCATCAGAGCATGGAAGGTTCGAGAAAAAACACCTGGATCAGTTGAAGTGGGAGCAAAAGCAAAACTCATAAACAGCAATGTCGAGTTGATTCTCCTACAACCGAAAACGGCAGGAAAAGGGAAAATATGTTGATTGATAACGAACCTGAGATGAAGAGTGAGTTAGAAGCTGAAGAATCCAAGCTATCTGACACCATTGCGCCAGCAAGCCCTGGACTCCCTGACAAGTACAGGGACAAAAGTCTGGAGGACATTGTTCGGATGCACCAAGAAGCTGAGAAGCTAATTGGCAAGCAAGCGCAGGAGGTGGGGGAAGTAAGGAAACTCGCTGATGAACTCATTAAGCAGAACCTCAGTTCTAAACAACAACCTATTAAAGAAGAGGAGCCTGAAGTAGATTTCTTTGAGAATCCACAGAAGGCAGTTCAGAAGACTATTGATAACCATCCTGATGTTCTTGCCGCCCGTCAAGCGGGTGTGGATTTCAAAAGGATGCAGATTCAGCAAAAGCTAACGCAAGACCATCCTGACTACAATCAGATTGTCAATGACCAAGATTTTGCGAATTGGGTGAAATCATCGCCTGTTCGCATTGGTCTGTATGCAAAAGCAGATGGTGAGTTCGATTATGATAGTGCCAATGAGTTGCTGTCTACCTACAAAGAATTGCGTG
>Ga0208975_1000918_pt1 | contig 13284 bp, 15 predicted proteins | sample GreLakmeER78MSRF_FD_187700 | JGI IMG/M metagenome (GOLD analysis project Ga0208975, IMG submission 187700) | Freshwater lentic microbial communities from great Laurentian Lakes, MI, USA - Great Lakes metaG ER78MSRF (SPAdes) | ecosystem: Environmental > Aquatic > Freshwater > Lake | place: Great... | reverse complement strand
CTGGTGACTGACGGTGCAGCCCTGCAAGTGCAGGACGATGCCGAGCAAAGCACCACGCTGACGGTTTCTACCCAAAAGCACATTGGTGTGAACTTCACCACCGCTGAGTTAACTTTGTCGTTGGACGACTTTGCAGAGCGGGTTCTCAAGCCCCGTATCTCTCAGTTGGCCTCCAGCATTGACGCTGACGTTGCTAATGCCTACAAAGCCATTTTCAACACCGTTGGCACTCCTGGCACTTCTCCCGCTACCGCTTTGGTTCTGTTGCAGGCGCAGCAAAAACTCAACGAATCGGCTGCTGGTATGGCTCCTCGCTACGCTACCGTCAACCCTGCTGCTAACGCTGGCTTGGTCAACGGCCTGTCTGGTTTCTTTAATCCCACCGACACTATCAGCAAGCAGTTTAAGAACGGCATGATGGGTACTGGCGTGTTGGGCTTTGACGAAATCAACATGAGCCAATCCATCAAAGTTCACACCACTGGCTCCCGTGCTGGTACGATTTTGGTTAACGGTGCTGTTAGCACCCAAGGCCAATCGACCATCAGCATTGACGGCCTTACTGGTGCAACTGACACAGTGACTGTTGGTGATGTGTTTACGATTGCAAACGTGTTTGCAGTTAACCCACAGACCCGTGAGTCAACTGGTTCGCTACAGCAATTTGTTGTGACCGCCGCACAAACTGGCGTTAGCAATGCTTTGGCAAACATGGCAATCAGCCCACCAATCTACACCAGCACAAGCGCCTTGGCTACCGTTAACAGCTTTCCCGCTGACAACGCTGCCGTGACCTTTGTTGGTACGGCGTCTACTGCCTATCCGCAAAACATGATCTACCACAAGGACGCAATCACATTTGCTACGGCAGATTTGGTCATGCCCCAGGGGGTCGATATGGCTGCTCGTGCAAACCATAACGGCATCAGTATGCGTGTGGTTCGTGCTTACGATATCAACAACGACCGTATGCCTTGCCGTATTGACGTACTGTACGGTTTCAGCACTATTCGTCCTCAGATGGCTTGCCGTCTGTGGGGTTGATTTAACTCATTTGAAAGGAAATTATCATGGCTCTCCCTAATGGCGCAGGCGGTCAACAACTTGGTGACGGCAACCTACTTGAAGCAGTGATGGGGGTTCAAACCATCCCAACTACTTTGACTGCCGACACAACTTTGACTGCGGATCAAGTGGCAGTCGGTTTGGTTGTTTGCAAAAAAGCCTCGGATGCTACGTTGACTGTAACGCTGCCTACCGCAACGTTACTTGACGCAGCTATCACAAGCGCAAAAGTTGGTTCGTCTTTTGAACTAACTATTTGCAACGACAACAATAGCGGTGCTTCTTCTACTGTTCCGGTCACAACCGGCACAGGCATCACAGTTTTTGGTTCGGTAACTATTGCCCGTCATGGCGCACACACTTACCGTTTCGTAAAAACTGGCGATGCTGCTTACTCGGCATTTTTGAAGTAAGCTAGATGGCAGTCATTTACTTACGTCACCCCGTGCATGGGACAAAAGTTGCGTGTATGGAAGCAGAGGCCGTTTATGATGAAAAAAACGGCTGGGTGAGGTTTGATGTAGATGCAGAGCCTGTCACGGTGAACGAAATGAAACGTCCCCGTGGCAGGCCCCGAGTTGAGGTTATTGACGCAGGAGCATAGGGTATGACCACATCTGCTGGCGACCAGATAAACGGGGCGTTACGCCTGATTGGGATGTTGGCAGAGGCTGAGACACCTTCAGCCGCTACGTCTGCTGACGCACTGTCGGCGCTCAACCAGATGATCGACTCATGGAACACTGAGCGGTTGTCGGTGTTCACTACGCAAGACCAAGTGTTCACTTGGCCTGTAAATCAAGCTACACGCACGTTAGGCCCGACAGGTAATTTTGTTGGCAACCGGCCTGTCTTGGTTGACGATGCTACGTACTATAAAGATACCTCAAACGGTACTTCATATGGCATCAAAATAATCAACGAACAGCAATACAACGGCATTGCTGTCAAGAACACAACCAGCACCTATCCGCAGGTGCTGTACGTCAACATGGGCTACCCCGACATTACGATGACGGTGTACCCTGTGCCTAGTTCGCCACTTGAATGGCACATTGTGTCGGTGGAAGAATTGACGCAGCCAGCAGTGCTGGCAACTACGCTGTCCTTCCCTCCAGGCTACCTACGATGTTTTAGGTTTAACTTGGCCTGTGAGATTGCCGCTGAGTTTGGCGTTGAACCAAGCCCACAGGTGCAGCGGATTGCTATGACCTCCAAGCGCAACATCAAGCGCATCAACAACCCTGACGATGTAATGGCAATGCCTTACGGCATAGTTGCCAATCGTCAACGATATAACATTTACAGCAACAATTTTTAGGATAATTTTATGACTACCGTTGCCATCTCTGGTCTGCCCGTTGCCACCGTCATCAACGCTGCCGACATTGTTCCTTTTGTCCAATCTGGCACAACCAAAAGCATCAGCAAGACGCTACTGTTCACCAGCCCGACAATTGCTACGCCAACCATGACAGGCCCAATTCTGGGTACGGTGACTTCGGGAAACATCAGCGCTTGTACCAGCACCAGCATGGTGTTGACTACACCTGTATTGGGTACTGTAACCAGCGGCAACATCAGCGCCTGTACCAGCACCAGCATGGTCATGGTTACGCCTGTTCTAGGTGCAGCAACCGCAACCAGCTTGACTGCTGCGGGTAATATTTTAATTAACAACAGCTCTGGAAAAGCTGGCTATACCACTGGTGCTGGTGCTGCTGTAACTCAAACAGGAGGTAGGTCAAACCCTACCCCACCAATAAATAGACCCACTGGTTCAATTACCTTAGATAGCGCAGCGGGTACTACTGCATATACATCATTTACGGTAAACAACAACATAGTCGCTGCAACCGATGTCATTATTTTGAATCAAAAATCAGGCACAGATAAGTATGAGTTGATGATAACAAAAATAACAGGAGGAGTCAGTTTTGAAATTACATTCCGCACCACGGGCGGCACAACGGTGGAAACCCCTGTTATTAGCTTTGCTGTTATCAGTGGCGCTGTTTCTTAATGAAATCACCCATCCTTGGTTCGGCCTATGTTGCCCGTAGCGTCAATGCTGCAATTTCTAATTAGATGGTGCAAGTTAAGTGATGTTTACGTTTAAGTTCCAAATATTTTTGATGCGCTTCTTCTGGCGTATTAAAATTGCTTACTCGGATGTTTTTTCCGTTAAACGTAATTTGCGCTCGCCATTTTCCTTGGTGGGCGCTAACGCCCAAAAAACCAGTTTTGTTGGCTTTTGTTGCTTTTCTCATATTTTGCAAATTGCCAAATCTAGTAACTTGACGCAAATTGGCAAAAGAATTATCCAACTTGTCTCCATTAATATGGTCAATATGGTTTTTGGGTGCGCTGCCAGTTACATAAAACCATGCCAATCTATGCGCCAATCGTTTGACGTTATGAATAGCAATAGACAAATATCCTGCGCTTTGGATAGAACCCGCAGTTTTTCCAACAAGATCAGGTCGGTAATGGTTTTTACGCCAAGTAAAAATGCCGGTTTGCGCGTTGTAATCCAAAGATTCACGCAAATGTTCAATGGTAATTTCAGGTTTGGAAGTCATGACATTCAGTTTACCATAAAGGCGGCGCAATGAAATCGCCAATTTTGGGTGCAGCATATGTCGCAAGGTCAGTAAATGCCGCAGATAATCGATGCGTCAACTTGTTCCCCGAAGTTATCCCAGACGGAGGGGAGACAGGCGGGTTTCTAAACCGAGCGCCTGGGCTTGACTTGCTGGTGACGGTTGGGACAGGGCCAATACGGGGCTTGTGGACGTTTAACGGCATTGGCTATGTGGTTAGCGGCACTGAACTCTACAGCCTTACCACGGCTTATGTAGCCACCTTGCGTGGCACGGTAGCAGGCACTGGCCCGGTCAGCATGAGCGACAACGGCACTCAGTTGTTCATTGCAGCCAATGGGCCGGGTTACATCTACAACAGCAGTACAGCAGTCTTTGCCCAAATCACAGACGTTGACTTTGCTGGCGCGTTAATCGTTGGTTACTTGGACGGTTACTTTGTCTTCATCCAGCCAAACAGCCAAGTATTCTGGCTAACGCAACTGCTGGATGGATCATCGGTTGACCCGCTTGACTTTGCCAGTGCCGAGGGTTCGCCTGACGGCTTGGTTAGCATGATTGTTGACCACGGGCAAATTTGGTTGTTTGGCACTAACTCAGTCGAGGTCTGGTACAACTCTGGCGCTGCCGACTTCCCCATGACCCGCATCCAAGGCGCGTTTAATGAGATTGGCTGCGCTGCGGCGTTTAGTGTTGCCAAGTTGGACAACGGCATCTTCTGGCTAGGCGCAGATGCGCGAGGCCAGGGCATCGTCTACCGGGCCAACGGCTACACCGGCACTCGGGTCAGCACCCACGCTATTGAGTTTGCCATTGCCCAATACGGCGACATTTCTGACGCCATTGCCTACACCTACCAGCAAGAAGGCCATGCCTTCTACGTCCTGACATTCCCAACCGGCAATGCCACTTGGGTCTACGATGTGTCTACCCAGGCATGGCACGAACGGGCTGGGTTCGACAATGGCCTGTTCATGCGCCACAGGTCAAACTGTCAGATGGCTTTCAACAGCCAAATTGTGCTGGGCGACTACGTTAACGGCAACATCTACGCTTTTGACTTGGATGTGTACGCTGACAACGGCAGCATCCAAAAGTGGCTGCGCTCATGGAGGGCGTTGCCGTCAGGCCAAAACAACCTCAAACGCACGGCCCACCACACCTTGCAACTAGACGCTGAAACAGGCGTAGGGCTGGGCATCACGCCAGGGCAGACTGCTGATGGCATCCTTACCGAGTTGGCAAACGTCCCACCAGCAGGGCCAAGCTACCAATTAATTGCCGAGTTCAATTGGGAGTATCTGGCAACCGAGTCGGGCCTTGAGATCATCACTGAACCATCTCTAGGTCTGCCGGGTGAGAACTTGGTGACTTTTGCCTACTCTGGCCCAGACATTGACGGCGCGGATATTGTCACCGAGTCATTTCCAGCCACCCCAGGCTATGACCCGCAAGTCATGTTGCGCTGGAGCGACGATAGCGGTCACACTTGGTCAAGTGAGCATTGGACAAGCATGGGCAAGATTGGTGAGTACGGCTACCGCACGTTCTGGCGGCGGCTTGGTTCGTCCAGAGATCGGGTTTACGAGGTCAGCGGCACTGACCCGGTAAAGATTGCCATCATGGGCGCTGAGTTGGTGCTGAGTCCAACGTCAAGTTGATATGGCAGACATTACCCAAATCCCTGCGCCTCGGGTAGCTTTTACGGAAGACGGGCAGATTACGACCCAATGGTTTCGTTGGCTCAACAACGTCTACACAATCACCGGCTCTGGCCTTGGCATCACGCCAGTAATCAACGGCGGTACGGGGCTAGGCACAATTCCGACCAACGGCAAGCTGTTGATTGGCAACGGCACGGGCTATTCTCTCAACACCTTGACTGCTGGAACAGGCATCACCGTGACCAACGGCGCCGGGACGATAACCGTGGCCTCCAGTGGTCTGACAAGTTTTAGCGCAGGCACAACGGGGTTTACGCCCAGCAGCCCAACAACTGGTGCGGTGGTACTGGCAGGCACTTTGGTGATAGCCAATGGCGGCACAGGAGCCAATACAGCCGCAGCAGCCCGAGCCAACCTGGGTGCTGGCACGGTTACGTCAGTTGGCGGCACTGGCACGGTCAACGGCATCACACTGACAGGCACAGTCACCACTGCTGGCAACCTGACCCTTGGCGGTACGCTCAGTGGGGTTAGCCTAACTACGCAAGTCAGTGGTATCCTGCCTATAGCCAACGGCGGGACAGGCACTTCCACTGCTGGCGTTAGCGCCACCATCGTGACTGCTAAACTGACCGCACTAGGCGCAGACGGCAGCATGACTTTTACTAACGGTTTGCTTACAGCGCAGACTCCTGCGACTTAAGGTAGATGATGCCAGTAATGCCTGCTCAATGGCAAGAGGACAGCAAAACTAACAAACAGCGTTGGTTTTTAGGCCATCAAGATGCCATTGACTTTGTAAATTGTTTTTTTGACGCAGTAGAGTTGTGGGACGATCTGATTGACAAGGACGTTGAAGTCCTAGACGAACACGTTAACCGGGCTTTTTTGTCGTTGATGTTTGTGCTACCCGCTAACCGTTGGTTTGTGGCAAACTACAACTACTACCAGCCCTTAATCATGGCGTCGATCAACGGGTTCCATGACGCAAATGAGATGTGCAAAAGTGACAAAAAGCATTTGAGGAACTTGGCGTTTCACATCCGCAATTTTGGGATTGAGATACATATTGCCACCGCATTTTTGATTGGTGGTTTTGAGCATATGCGTAAGGTGTCCCGCGAAATCCGCGAGTTCTACGCTTTTGAGGAGTTTGAAAATGCCTAGTCCAGAAATTGGTATTCCCGCTGGCGCATCGCTACTTGGTGGCTACTTGTCGTCTAGCGGTCAACGTGACGCTGCACAAACCCAGGCTAATGCAGCCAACCGTGCTTCCGACTTGCAATTTGAGCAACGGCAGGCCGAGATAGCGCGGTTACAGCCCCAGTTTGAAGCAGGAACCAATGCACTTAGGCAGATGCAGGGCGGTGCGTTTGCACAACCAGAAGCGTTTTCATATGACCCATCAAAATATACGCAAAGCGCGGCAAATAAGTTTTTAACTGATGCTGGCAATAGAAACGTACAGGGATTACTTGCATCACAAGGCAGAATGTTTTCTGGCGGTGCTTTAAAAGCAATTTCAGATTACAACCGAAATGCAGCGTCTGTAGGTGAAAAAGAAGATTACCAACGTGCATTAGATGCGTATAACTCTAGGGTGGCACAGTCCAACACTGGCTACAACCGCTTGGCTGCTATGGCTGGTTTGGGGCAAACAGCAGGTACTCAAATTGGCGCTGCCGGTCAAAATTACGCAACCAATGTTGGCAACCTAACAAACCAAGCTGGGCAGGCCATTGGCGCTGGGCAGATCGGTGCGGGTAACACTTACAACAACGCCATACAAGCTGCGCTTCAAGGATACCAAAACAACCAGATGATGGATTTGTTTAGGAATCCAGCTATCAGACAGTCAGCGTATTCTCCGCAACAAATCGCATACGCAAACCGAATGAATGTGTCGCCGTATGGTTCACAATTGTTTGATGAAAGTTAATCATGGCAACTCTTAACGAAATGATAGCGCAAGGGGCGCAGTTTAATATCCCCGATCCAACAGTGCAGTTCAACAAGCTGGCGCAGATGCAGAAGTATCAACAAGAGAACGAACTTGCCAAAATGCAGATGGAGGAATACGGAAGGGCGCGGCAAGAGAGCAACGCCTTGCGTCAGTTTTTGCCGGGCCTTAACGAAAACAACCGCAGTCAGTTGTTGGGCTATGGCGCAGCCGGGCAGGGCGTTTACAAGACGTTGGCTGAAGGGGATACACAGCAACGACTAAGAGATCAAGCAAGGTCGCAAGCTGACTTAAACGAATCCAGCATCTTAAAAAATGCTGTGGCTCAGACTAGGGATGCAGTTGCGGGGATAGACCCAAATGACGTAGAAAGCTATGCAGCACTCCGTACAAGCGTCTTAACTCAGTATCCAAAACTTGAACCGTATATGCCTGCTGCATGGGACGCAAACGTCAAGCAAAGACTTATTGTTACTGCTGCTAGTGTGTTGGAAGGGCAGAAGCCTAGGCCACCAGTTATTTTAAGCCCTGGGCAAATGGCTATTCCCGGTGATGATCCTCGTCTTAGAGGACTTGGCGTAACTGCGCCAGCGGCAGCAGCGGCAGCGGTTAAGCCACCAGACAAAATAGCAATAATGACTGCATTAGGCTATTCGTTAACGCCAGAAGGTGACGCAGCCTATGAAGCTGCTAAACGTGCAGCGCCTACCGTATCTGCGCCGACTGGTACTCTTGCAGAAATGAAAGCCACAGGGATTCCAGAAACGCCAGAGGGACTCGAACTTTATTACAGGCTAAAAGAAAAACCCCCTGTAGTTGCACCAGAAGCAAGAACACAAGAGGAAAGAAATGCAAGGGCAATAGCATTAGGCGCAGGCCCAGAAGGTTCGGATGCGTTTAACGCTGCGTTACGCGCAGAAGTTTCAAGGATGACTGCAAAGCCTGCTGCTGCTGTAGCCGCACCGCCAGCACCTACTCCAGAAATGAAAAATGCAGATTCGTTTGCGCGGTTAAAAGGCGAACCGGGTACGCCTGCGTACAACAAAGAATTTGCTGCACAAATGGCAAGATTGACGGCTAAATCTAGCGGTGGTGAAGGTGGTGGAGCAGCAGTTCCTAAAGCGCCATCTGGGTATCGTTTTAATAAAGCTGGAGATTTGGAGCCTATCCCTGGTGGCCCAGCGGCAGGTAAACCCTTGACTGCTTTGCAACAGCAAGCGTTGAAAAAAGACTTTGCCGCTGACACATCTAAAATTAAATCAGCAGTAGACACAGCCGATGAACTGGAAAAGTTAACTGATGAGTTAGTTGGCAATCCAGATAAAAAAATAAAACCACATCCTGGGCTTGGCGGCATTACGGGATATCAAGGTTTGCTGCCATCACTTCCATCTGGCGATGCAACTAAAGCAGAACAAAAGTTGGAAACTTTTAAAGGCAAAATTAAAACACTTGGCCGGTCACTTGCGTCTTTGGATGGAAAACTTGGCAACATGGCGGTTCAAGAATGGCAATTTATTTCTGACGCTGTGCAAAATATTAGACCAACTGCTGGAAATCTTGATGAACAAATGCGTGATGTTGTTCGCCAAGCCCGTTTACTTGCTAAAAATCTCCGAGATAAATTTGACCTTACTTACGACGAAACAACAGCCGCGCCCGGCAAGCCAGCGGCTGCTGCACTTGCGCCAGCAGATAAGCAGGCGTTAGATTGGGCAAACGCTAACCCAAAAGATCCCCGCTCACTTCAAATTAAACAGCGTTTAGGACAATGACATGGCTGCATTTGACCCTGATGCTTACCTAGCGCAAAAAGCGTCTGCGCCTGTTGCTTTTGATCCAGATGCTTATCTAGCGTCAAAAGTTCCCGCTACCCGTAGCTTAGTTTCGCAGATTCCAACTGAGCGCGGAGCTAATCTAGCACCAACACCGCAAGAGCCAGTATCGTTGATTGATAAGATTTACGGCGCAGCAGAGGTGTTGCCTGCAATGGCAGGGGGAATGGTTGGTGGTGTCGTTACGCCAATTGCTCAATTGGGCTATGAACTTTTTGGTGGTCAAGCGTTTACGCCACAAGGCAGAGCAGCAGCAGCAGAGTTTGGCAAAAAAGTACAAAGTCAGTTTTATCAACCTAGAACTGAAAAGGGGCAGGAATACACTGCCGCTATTGGAAATGCTTTAGCGCCCTTAGTTGGAGTGCCTATTCCAACACTAAATGCTTTTGGTCAATCTGTACCGGCTGCTGCCCGTGCTATTCGTGACGCTGGACGCAGTGAGGCCAATCTTATTGGCGGCGCTATTGCCGTGCCTCTTGAGGCCCGTGCAGCTCGTATTCAAGAAGGGCGTGTTGCTCAAAGCTACGCCAATGCGCCAATTATTGATGCAACAAAAGCGGCAGAGCGTCAAGGTTTGGCAATGGATCCAGCTGTTACCAACCCAACAATGAGAAACCGTTTTAAAGGAATGTTGGTTGGCAAAGCCTTTGATGAAGCTGCTCTCACGTACAACGCTGCTCAAACAACTAAAGTAGTTCGCCAAGATTTAGGTGTTGCCCCAACTGAAAAATTAAGTGTTGCTGCTATTGACCGCGCCTTAGATGTTGCTGGAAAACCTTACGATGTAATTCGCAAAATGGGTGTTTTGCAAACTCCTCAAACATCTTTAAATGCGCTTGAATCTCTTAGAACCCCAGCTTTAATTGGTGGCGAACAATCAGCAGCAGCAGTGGGTTCTTTGATTGATGACGCAATAAACAAATTGCAACAAGGTCGTAGCGGGGCTTTGTTGTTAGACGACATTCGATCAAATCGTCGAAATGCAAACGCTGTTTACAAAGCTGAATCAGTTAATCCTGATCCATTGTTAAGAGCAAAAGCTGATGCTCAAATGTCAATTGCAAATATTTTGGAAGACATAGTTGACGCCAATGCGCCAAATTCCAAAGCATTGTCGGAAATGAAAACGGCGCGAGTTCGAATGGCTCAAATTTTTGACCATGAACGAGCCATTAACTTTGCCAATGAAACTGTTGACCCTCAAGTTTACGCAAAATTGCTAGATGAAAAAAAAGGCGGTATGACCGGCGTTGGCGCTGACCTTGGAAAAGTTGCGGCTACTGTTCCAAATTTGATGAATACGCAAGCGCCTGTCTCACAAGTAATGCCCAAAGTCACAAGGTCTGGTTTGTTAAGTGCAGGCGGTGCATTGGCTGGCGGCGCTGTTGCAGGTTATCCTGGCGCTATTGGTGGGGCTGGTGTTGGCGGGGCTTCTGGTTGGATTGGTAGTAGATTAGCCGCCAAAGGAATGGTGACGCCGGAATATCAAGCATCCCGCGCTATGCCTACAGATTACCGGCCTGCGCCAAATATGTTGCGCCCCGTAGAGCCAAGTTATTCACCAAATGCGTTGGTTCCGTATGACTACAGTCAATCAGTTTTAACGCCAGATCAAATTCCAAATTTTGTACTGCGTCCAAGTGGCCCCGGCCCACTTACTACCCCCGGTGTTGCGCCTGGGCCTGCCCAGATAGGAATGTCACAAGGCCCAGTTGGTGGACAAATGGGCGCTCTACGCATGGAAGATGTTCGCGCTAGGGATTTGTCTATGCGCCAAGGCGCTGCCGCTGAAGCCCAACAAGCTGCGGCTGAAGCAGCAGCACGGCAACCAACAGGTATGGGTGCTGTGTTAGATTTTGACCCCATTACTGGCACGTACAAGGTCGGCGGGGCCGGTGTTAAGGGAGCAACACCAGAAATTTTTATGGAGAATTTAGGCAAATCGTTAACAACCGCCACTGAAAAAGTTGCGGCTGGAAAATTGTTTGACCTTACAGCGGCTGAAAAAGTAGCTTTTGATAAAACCAAGATAGACCTTGCTACCGCTGCTCCGGAATTTAAAGGCTTAACTGACAAAGCCCTTGCATCAAAAATGATGGATCGTCAATGGGTTCAAGATGCGGTTACAAAAATTGAAGACAAAGCAAGAGCATTTCAAGATATTGCAGACCAAGCAAAAAATGCTCAAATGAAACGCGATGCCGTAATAAAAAGAGATCAAATGCTTGATCTTTTAACCGGGCTAGAAGAAAATTTGCGTCAACCCAGACCAGTTTCGGGTACTGGGCAAGGCCCAAAAACTAGGGCTGCTAGGGCCAACCAGTTAAGCCCAAAAGAAGTTACCAACGCTTTAGGCGGTTCACAATGACCCCCGAAGACCGCGCCCTACTTGTTGGTGAATTAACCTCTGTCTTGCGTGAGCGCAGGGCAGAGAACATCCTCTCGCCAGAAGAACTGGCGTGGGTGAAGAACGCCATCAAAGCGCAGAACGACATGGAGCGGCTGCGGAAGGCCATCATTGAGAAGACACTTGCTGGTCTAGTCTGGGCGGCTATTATTGGTGTGGCCTATCTGTTTGTAGATTTCTTGCGAAACCACGGGCTGAAGATATGAATTACTACCTCAATGCCTTCAATGAGATGTTGCGTAAGCGGCAGGAGAACCAGATGGGTGGTGGTGGTGGGCAAGATTTTGGTCAGGGCAGAGAGTACGCCAGCCCGTCTGGGCCTGATGCACTTGGCCTAGGTCCAGCACAAGACAGGTCAGCGTTCCGAGACACCATGCGGGAAATGCCGCCAGCGTTAGGTTTTGCGTTGGGTAGGATTCCTGGCATTGGCATGGCGTTTAGTCTAGCCAAAGTTGCTGACTACGCAATGGGAAAAGCAGCAGAGGCAAGAAACGCCCCTGCAAACCAGCAAATGTCTGAGGCTAGGCAAGCGTTTAGGACAAGTGAGATTGCAGACAGAAACTCAGCTATGCAAAATACGCCGCAGCAAGCGTTTAGGTCAAGTGAACTTTCGGGCATGAACGCGCCTATGCAAAACACCCCGCAACAAGCGTTCCAAACTGGTGAAAAATCATACGCCCCAACAGCTACAGCCCCACAGTCCAATAACTTCCTTGCGTCTTTGTTGAGCGGTATTCTTCCAAGTTCCAGTGTGTCCTTAAATCCCGCACAAATTGAGACTCGGGAGGTAACGCCTAACCCGTATGGCCCCGTAGGACTGTACGGCGATGCAGCCGCGGGTACAACAAGTGGCTACGGCGGCGGCGCTAACGCACCAGGGGCCAACGCTGACGGTTTCGGCGGTGGTACTGCTGGCTTTGGCGGCAATAGCCAAGCCTTTAACCAAGGCGGCATGGTCACGCCCGAACGCTTAATGGGCCGCGCCCCTGCACCTGACGATGGCTACGGGGCGCTAAAAATTGGCGAACACGTTATTACCAAGGAGGCGGTGGAGAGGTACGGCAGACGTATGATGGACGCTATCAATAATGGCACTTTCCGATAATCATGGAATTTTTCGAGGCACTGGCAAAGGGTTGGCCCATGCTGCTGGCGCTGATAACGCTCATCATTGTGCTGGCTAAGATGGACATAAAAATCGCCGTGCTTGAAGAAAAGGTCAAAAGCCTGTTTGAGATTTTTAACCGTAAAGACAAATGATAGATGTGACCAAGGCCATCGGAGCCGTCGCAGCCAGCATTGCAGCCATTGGCGGCGGTTACACGCTTGCCGACAAGTTTGGTTGGTTTGACCGGGCTATTCTGGAGTGGTCGCCAGAGCACTTTAAGATTACCGCAGCGGCTGGACAGCCCATTAACGTCACAGTGGCCCGAATCAAAAAGCGTGATGACTGCTCTGTTGAAAGTTTTACCCCAAGCATCCGTGACGCATCGGGCATGGTGCATGAGGCAACAACAACAGCAAGCAAGTTCAGCGGCCCCGCAGGGCCAGAGATTGACACGTTTTCCTACCAATTGACGATGGTCAGAAAAGAGAAGATTGCACCCGGCACAGCCACACTGCTGGCAACCATCAAATACAAATGCCCCGAGGGTGAGCGTGTGGTTCAGTATCCTCGCCATGCAAACTTGTCATTTTTATTGGAGAAATAATGGACTGGCTTAAACAAATTGCACCTACGATTGCAACG
>Ga0208975_1000915_pt1 | contig 13307 bp, 31 predicted proteins | sample GreLakmeER78MSRF_FD_187700 | JGI IMG/M metagenome (GOLD analysis project Ga0208975, IMG submission 187700) | Freshwater lentic microbial communities from great Laurentian Lakes, MI, USA - Great Lakes metaG ER78MSRF (SPAdes) | ecosystem: Environmental > Aquatic > Freshwater > Lake | place: Great... | reverse complement strand
AAGTTATCTGGGCGGTCGGGGCTGAGGACGCCCAAATTTCGGTGAAATTCGCTAATCCCTCCAACGACTGAGGGGAATTAATCCCTGTAAAATCAACAAGTTACGGAGGGAGAAGAAACTTGTTGTCTTTGATTCTCCATTACTGTAAGATTCTATTATTGTGAACGAAACAGGAAATGAAATGAAAACAGTAATTAACTTCGATGGCACCAACTACATCGCTAAAGTCGGTACAAAAACCATTAAATCTTACTCCAAAGCCTATGTTGAGCGTCAGGTGAAGAAACTGGTCGGTGACATGGACGAGCACATCGCTGCTGTTGCTGAAAAACAATCCAAGTATGACATCAATACACGATTCGGTTTCGTGGAGCAGCTGGTAAATATGGTTGCTTCTGGTGTCCAGCCATCCGCTGTTATCACTGGTGAAGGTGGTTTGGGTAAGACTCACACTGTTACAAAAACACTGGAAGCTAATGGCTACAAGGACATTTCTGATCTGGCTGATTTCGAAGTTGGCTCTGTGATCAATGCTCGCAAATGCTTCACTATGGTGAAGGGTTATTCTACTGCTAAGGGTCTGTATCGTACCCTGTTCGAGAACAACAAGTCGATCATCGTGTTTGATGACTGTGATGCTGTTCTGAAAGACCCAGTTGCACTGAATCTTCTTAAAGGTGCTCTGGACTCTTATGGTAAACGCATCATCTCCTGGAATGCCGATATGAAGGACGATGACCTGCCACGATCCTTCAACTTCGAGGGACGTGTGATCTTTATCTCTAACATGGACCAAGAGCGTATCGACCAAGCCATCCGTAGTCGTTCGATGATGATCGATCTGTCCATGACTCTGGACCAGAAGATTGATCGTATGGAGTTTATTGCTAAGAGCAACGAATTCCTCCCAGAGTACGATGCCTCTATTAAGACCGATGCACTGGCTCTTATTCGTAGCATCAAAACAGAGTGCAAAGAGATCAATCTGCGTACACTGATCGCTGTTTGCAAGATTCGTGCTTCTAACAAGAACTACAAAGACCTTGCTACCTACATGTTGACTGCTTAATAGAAAGGAAGAACAAATGAGTAGAATGGCTGATTTGGACTTGGAAATTCGTGCTCTACTAGATGAGGGTCTAAGACCCACTAGCGTAGCATCACTACTGAATATACCACTGGAAATGGTATACGACTGTATTGATGCGATGGACACAGACACATACGATGAAAGTATGGATGGTGATTTTGATTCGGCAATGGCGTCTGCTGGTCTCGGCACTGATGAAGATTATGGTTACTACGGAGATGATGAATAACCGATAATTATCGCTGATTGCAGGATTAGCGTCAATCTAGATTTGACTTAGGTGCTTATCTATAATTGACGGGACTCCTACCTCATCGACCTATGCGACCTATAACCCCCACACATACAACACAGGCTCCACTATGATTAATATTATCCTTCTCTGTCTCGGACTATTCTTAGTCTGCAATGGATATCCATATTGGGCTTTCGTGTGTTTTCTTGCAATTCTTCTCAATTAGTTGTTGCCTTTAAAACAGACTTGATGTATAATCATATCTGTAGAGGGTTACATCTTTGCAAACGGATTTCGATCCAAAAATTCCCCGAGAAATTTTTTCACTTCTAAAGGTTTATATCATGAAAGAATTTAAATTGCCAGTTCAAGTGTCTCTGACTAATATCAGAGGTAAAGAGATATCCACTGTCAAACTTAATTCAATGGGTCGTAAACATAGACGATATGAGACCTGTGTGTTTCTTCCCAATGGTGATAGCGAGGTAGTGGGATTGTACTCCAATGCAAAGTCTGCACACTTTGGTCATATGAGAATTGTGAGTAGTTTTATTTAAAGGGAGGTTTGTATGGACATTATACTGATGTTGTTTGCCATGAGCACTACCACATCATTATTCAATCCACCAGAACAACCACAGGCAGTAACTGTGGAAGCACTGAGGATTAATACTGATAAGGTAGAAGACGCATATAGTGATATGTTTGATCCAGAGTGGATTAACAAGAATCAAAAATTTTAACCCAAGGAAATATAAGATGTCTCGCTATAAAACTGTGGAAGTTGAAGTCGAAGTGGATATGTGCGACTTTGACACCGAGGATCTGATTGAAGAACTGGAACGACGTGGTTCTGGTACTGTTGATTATGGTGATGGTAGAGAACTTCTTGAGAAAATTTTTCTGCTCCGTAGAGTAGGACAGGATTATCAGAGAGAGTTGGATGAGCTGATTTATTCTGGTCTCGGTAGAATCGCATGAGCGATTCATTGTTCTATGGTTGTATCATTGCGTTATGTCTAGTGTTTACTGGACATCCTTATTTGGCTATACTTGTATTTTTAATGGTGATGTAATGAACGAACGAATTAGAGAACTTGCTAGACAAGCAGAATTTTCAGAAAATGACTTGCATACTCAAGGTGATAATTTTCAATATTTTGCCGAGTTGATTGTTCGGGAATGTGCCGAAGTTAGTGAAGATGATATTTCTGATGGTGATGCCTGCTGTACTAACACCGCAGACAGAATTGCTAGACAGATTAAGAAACATTTCGGAGTTGAATAATGGCAAATGTGAAGAAGGGTAATTTGACATCGCCTCCCCAATGGTGGAAACACCTAAAAGACTGGAAGAGAGTATTTTGGAAGACTGAACGTAAAGCGCAAAAGGAACAGATTAAAAAGGATTTATCATGAGTTATTTTTTGAAGAATGGAAATACATACCGAGTTGCTTCTGAGGAAGCGATGAACATTCAGAAGTTGTTGCCTGCAGGTAACTACGTCGTGAAGATTGACGAGATGTCTGGTCAGTTTTATCTGGAACACATCGAGGACTTCACTGCACCTAAGAAGATCTACGGTGACTGTCTGAAGAACACACAACGTATTATGGATACATTTGCATCTCGTGATAACTCCACGGGAGTGTTGTTGGCTGGCGAGAAAGGTTCTGGCAAGACATTGCTTTCCAAGAACATTGCAATGGAATTGGCAAAGGTTGGTATTCCAACAATCGTTATCAATGCTCCATGGGCAGGTGATAAATTCAATACCTTCATTCAGACTATCACACAACCCTGTATGATTCTGTTTGATGAATTTGAAAAGACCTACGATGAACGTGCCGACCAAGAAGCAATCCTTACACTACTGGATGGTGTCTTTCCCAGCAAGAAGTTATTCATGCTGACTTGTAATGACAAGTGGCGTGTTGACCAGCACATGCGTAATCGTCCAGGTCGTATCTTCTATCTGATTGACTTTAAGGGTCTTGATTCAGAATTCATTACTGAGTACTGTGAAGATAATCTGAATGCCAAGGAACACATTCCCCGCATCTGTCAGATTGCATCTCTGTTCGGTGAGTTTAACTTCGACATGCTGAAGGCAGTTGTTGAGGAAATGAATCGTTACGGTGAATCTCCATCAGATGCTATGCGTATTCTGAACACAAAGCCAGAGTTCGATGGTGGCAGTGACTTTACGATTCATCTGACCAAGGCTGGTAAGACCATCATGGTTGATGATAAATTCCATGGTAATCCATTGAGCAGAAATGTGGAATTCTGGTACGATCTGGAACCAGAGGATGACAATGGCGACAACAATGGTAACATTCGACTGTCAGCCAATGATCTTGTATCACTGGATGGAAAGACTGGTACATTTACCTTTGCTCAGAATGATGCAATTGTTGTTCTGACTCGTATTGTGCAAAAGACTCCATACTACTTTGATGCATTTTAAGGAGACGTGAGATGACTTTAGCTGATTGGTATGAACTTAGAGACAGGGAAAATCCCAAGCCTAAATTCCTCTATGGAGATAGAGTCTTCTCACGCTACTTGGATGTACCTGTAATGGGTATGGTCATTCGTGAGAATGTTGAAGAGAAGTTGGTTCTTATACATAGTGATTTACCCATCAAGATAAAAGATGATATTCGCTATATTATATGGACACCTGTGATGATGACTATTAAATTAAAGGAACTGTGATGAAATTTAAATTAGATTATGAAGTTGTTGATGCTATTGTTTTGAAAGAACTTAAGAGACATCGTAAGATGTTGAAGAAGCAACTGAAAGATCATCTAGAGAATGGTGCATGGATGCATCCAGACGATGTTGTGCATAATGCAAAGTTGATTGACGCAATGTCTGAGATTATCGACTACTACGGTGGATAATATGAAGTGGTTTATTCTTTCCATTTTTGTGATACAGTTTTCAGGAATACTTGTTACACTGGCGATAAGAAAGTGGGGAATATATGGCTCAGTTTAGTCAGAGTTTAGCATGAAGAAGAGTCTACCCAATTTTCTACATGTGTTTGAGTATCGCTTAAACGATCTACGTAAACGCATTGAAAAAGAAATGAAGTTACCAAAGAAAGAACGATCTCGTCATACACTTAAGAAGGTTGTCACTGAAGCGAGAAAGTTAAGAAATAAAATTAAAGATGTTCGTGATGAGCATGCAAAACACTGCCCTCATTGCGGTGAAAAATTATAGGAGAGTATATGTGGACATTTATTTACAGGCACAAGAAAACTTCTGCCTGTCCAATTGCAATTACAATTCGATGTGAGGGTTTAGATGATCACTATCCTATGCTTGCAGAGAAACTCAAACAGGCAAGCGAGATGGGTATTGAATTACCAACAATTGACAACTACGAACTAATGCATCAAATTCATGACTGAATGGGACTTTATGACTTATCGCCAGAGATACTGGAAAGAAGCATGCAGACAGATTAGTGTTGCATGTTTGCTTATTTGGTATGGCGTCATTCTAAACAGAGGACACCACTCAAAGTGGAAGCGAAAATAATGCTTGTCTTTTATTGAGACTTGGAGTATAATAGTTCCATGTTATCAGAAGATATTGCAAACAAAGTAGGTTTAGAATTTAAGCTGGATGATACTGGTGAAGTATCATCCAGGATAACTGCACACCAGTATGTTGAATTGGTCGATGCATTTATTGAAGAGACATTGTTTGCTATGATGATGTCTTATGAAGGTAAATTTAATGCAATTCTTGCGAGAGAATTGTTAATGGAACATTTTGGAATTAAGGAATAGTATGAAAGTGTATTCATCTTATAGTTTTATTTTTGATAATGTTCAAGATTGGGCATATTTTGATAATGCATTTACACATGAACAGTGCGACCAACTTATTGAATATTGTAATAAACAAGAATTGATAAAGGCTTCAGTAGGTAAAAGTAGATCTGATGATCAGGTTCGTGATAGTCGAGTAGCTTTTGTTCCACCAACAGAGTTTATGGTACCATACTATGAAAGACTTTCTGATATTGTTCTCTCTTTAAACGAACAATTCTTTAAATTTAATCTGCATGGGTTTGGTGAACATCTTCAATTCACTGAATATGAAGCACCAACAGGAAAATATAATTCTCATGTCGACAGATCATATGGAATTGGAGTTAGAAAACTTTCTATTGTACTTCAATTAACAGATTCAGAAACCTATGAAGGTGGAAATTTAGAGTTATTGTCTTGTGTAGAACATCCTACGCTTTTACCAAGAACACGTGGTACATTGATTGCATTTCCTAGCTTCCAATTACATAGAGTAACACCAGTAACAAAAGGAACACGAAACAGTCTCGTTGGATGGGTCAATGGAAAACCATTTAGGTGATAAAATGAAAATTGCTATATGCTCAGATGTCCATTTGGAATTCGGGCAACTTGATATAAAGAATGAACAAAATGCGGATGTGCTTATACTTTCTGGCGATATTTGCGTGGCTCGTGATCTCATGTTACCCGACCCCATTGGTATCGTGGACTTTGGTAAGTCTAAGCGGTATCACGAGTTTTTCGACAACTGTGCTCGTGAGTTTGCTCATGTGGTTTATGTTGTGGGTAATCATGAACACTATCATGGTGATTTTGTTGATACGATTCCTCATATCAGGAAATGTCTTGCACACAATGAAAACATTCATGTCTTGGACAAAGAGATCTTTGAACTTGACGACGTAGTTTTTATTGGTGGTACTCTTTGGACAGATATGAACAAAGAAGATCCAATTACTCTACATGCTATGAGGCGCATGATGAATGACTTTCGATGTGTTGATAATAGCAATCGTATTGTCAATTACAAAACATTTGACGATGTAGAGAATCCAGATAAACCTACATTCAGAACACGCACTGCAATATTTTCTCCAGAAGATGCAGTTGAAGATCATAGAAAGATGTTGGATTATATCCGCATCATTTATGAACAAACTCCTCCATGGAAAACAGTTGTAGTTGTTGGTCATCATACACCGAGTCATCAATCTTGTCATCCAATCTATAAAGATGATCAGATAATGAATGGTGGATACCATAGCGACTTGTCTGAGTTTATTCTAGATCGTCCAGGAATCAAATTGTGGACTCATGGACATACTCATGAAGACTTTGATTATATGATAGGTGAAACACGTGTTGTATGTAATCCTCGTGGTTATATTAACTATGAGGAGAGGGCAGATAACTTTACACTAAAGGTAGTTGAATTATGAGTGAGTATATTCCAGACAAATGGGTAGTCGTTAAGATTACTGCACCAAATACATCATCAATCCATAAAGTTTTTGCTTGTTGGTATGGTGGTTATGAAGGTTCAGATTCTTGGAAACTAAACAGTGGTATTACTAAGGCTACTCTCGAGGGATATGTTTATTCCTTTGAGGGTAGTTCTGGTTCAGTCTATCATTGTCATCCAGATGCTTATGGAACGAATTCGTATGGTCATGGTGTTCTACATAATATGATCGATAATGCAAAAAATAATGGTGTCTTAATTGAGATACTTCCCGAAGAAACTAAATGGATGGAGTTAAACTATGAATGAACCTCAAAGCTGGACATTAACATTAGAAGAAGCAGATGATGGTAGTGGAGATTTAGTTCTTCCGCTAACAGATGAGATTATGGACTCAGCTGGTTGGAAAACTGGAGATGTTCTTGAATGGATCGACACTAAAAATGGTGCATGGATTCTCAGAAAAATTGAAAAAGAAAATGAAACATCTACAGATACCACTAACTGATTCAGAAGAAGCTGTCCATGCATTGCTTCTTGAGAATATGAAATTGAAAACTCAAATTGAGATGATTATTGAAGAATTGAATTTACTAAAAATGGAGTTAAATGATGCCGAAATTTACACTGATAGCTGAACATACTGATTTTACTGGTGTGACTCTACAGAAAAACACTCTGGAGTTTAATGAAGATTACATTGGTGATATTTTAGATAATATCAAACAATTCTTACAAGGTACTGGATTCACTATTGATGGTACTCTTGATATTGTTCAAGATGATTTTATAGATTTTACTGGTTATGAGAAAGCACACCCAAAAGGTTTTGATGAACCTACTGATTATAGTGTGAAACAAAATTTTTACAAGGAAGTGAAAATCAATGACTAAAGTATTTACAGATGTTCAAATGTTTATGCGAGCATGTGATCATTTGACACCACATGAGCCATCTGATCCATCCGCCCTGTCTGATTTGTATAAATCACTCATCGATGAAGAGTATGAAGAGTTTATTGAAGCGTTTAATGCCAATGATGATGCAGAACAGCTTGATGCATGTTTCGATATGATCTGGGTCATTGTGGCATACGCAAAAACACGTGGTTGGGACATTGATAAAGCATGGGATGAGGGTGCAAAATCAAATTTATTCAAAATTGACAACATGACTGGCAAAGTTATTCGTCGTGAAGATGGAAAAGTGCTTAAACCAAAGGGTTGGGAGCCACCAAACTTCAAAAAATTCGTTGAAAAGCCACCAAAACCTTCTGGAATTCGTTAAAATGAAGAATTTTACATTATATTTGGACATGGATGGTGTCCTTTGTGACTTTAACACAGCATTTAATGAAATTTTGCCTGATTTAGATGATAAAAAACGATTTAAACAGGCTGTTATGGAGCATAACATCTTCAGAACACTGAAACCAATGCCTGATGCACTGGAATTGCTTGAATCTGTTGCTTGTTTGTCACATGTTAATGTGGAAATTCTGACTTCTGTTGGAACTTTTGATGAAAAACAGGGTCATGAAGCAAAATTGCAGAAAAGTGACTGGTTAAACAGAAATAATATTCCGCATAAACCAAATTTCGTGCGTACTAAACAAGAAAAAGCAGAATATGCAACTCCATACTCTATTTTGATTGATGATTCAATTGGTTGCATTACACCATTCAATAATGCTGGTGGTTATGGTATCCTCCATACAAGTGCAAGAGATAGTATGAAACAATTACAAGAAGTTTTTAGAAAAGCTAAAGAACTTGAGGCATATAGAACTTGACAGATTTATTTAAACCTACCTTTGATTGGATTCGTGATGACTACAGAACAAGCCCTATTCGCTTTGCTGCCGAGCTTCTTGCTTGGGTTATTAGTATTGGGTGTAGCATTACAATGGCACTTACCGTACCAAATCCTCCCCTCTTGGTTCTTTATCCTGCTTGGATTACTGGCTGTGCTATCTATGCTTGGGCTGCTTATACTCGCAAGTCATTTGGTATGCTTGCCAATTATGTACTCTTAACAACGATTGATACGATCGGTCTTTTAAGGATGGTTCTGTGAATATAGATGATGTTATGAAGAGAATTAAGAATTTGCAAGAATACGAAATTCAAATTGCTGTTCCTAGTGACTTTCATTTCACTGGAGAAGTGCCATATGACATCCACATCGTTGGTAGTATTGCATTTGTAACATTAGTTGCAGAGTCGTTTGACGAAGCCAAAGAATTAGTGTATAATTACTTCTACAACAACCCTGAGAATTTGCAATGATATTAACTACAAGTACATTTACTGGTACTATTCCATATGTTCCACCACCAACACCACAAGCACCTACATTCACAATGCCTGATCCAATCAGTTATGAGTTTCAGGTAGTTGAATATATGCAAGATGAAAAGATTACAAAAGTTGCATTACAAGTTAAACGTAATACTCATGATCAATATGGGAATATTAAAATGTATGGTACATGGCAAGACGTTCCACGTGTACAGGTGAACCTATGAATATCTTCTATCTCGACACAGACACTAAAGAATGTGCTAAACAGCATCTTGACAAACATGTCGTTAAGATGATTTTGGAATACGCACAACTTCTCTCAACTGCGCATCGTCTTCTTGATGGATATGAGTATGAAGGTAAGTCTATTTCTGGTCGCAAAGCCATGAGATGGAAATTAGATGATGCTCGTGAGAATAACTTATATCTTGCATCTCATATGAAACACCCATCAGGTATCTGGTGTCGTCAATCAGAAGATAGTTATTGGTGGTTATATAGCCTTTGGCGAGAACTAATGAAAGAATATACATTTCGTTATGGTAAACATCATGTCGCTGAAAAACTGATTCCATTTCTTTCTTCACCACCAAATAATATTACAAAAACAACTCCAGCACCGATGCCACAATGTATGCCAGATCAATACAAAGTCTTAGGTGATTCTATTCAAGCGTACCATAACTATTACATCAATGATAAACAACCATTCGCTGTTTGGACAAATAGACCTATACCAGAGTGGTATGTAAAAGAGTTGCGTAATAGAAACCATAAAGCAATTGCGATTAAAGAGAACGACAAAGTCAAATTCAAAATGATCCCTTTATAAATAAGATTATGCCTACCTATACTTTTAAAAATACAAATACAGGTGAAGTGACTGAAGTCGTCATGAAGATTGCTGAACTCGATCCATATCGAGCTGCCAATCCGCATCTAGAGACCATCATTGGTGCACCAATGCTTGGGGATCCCACTAAACTTTCTGCGTCAAAGAAATATGACTCAGGATTTAAGGAGGTGCTACAAAGAATCCACGAAAAAACTCCAGGAAGCCAATTAAATAAATCATCATCACAATTATAAAAGAGGGATACGAATGGCTCGTAAAGCAGCACTGAAAGTAGTAGATAATGAACAGAGTGAGCCAAAGGACAATAATCAAAGAAAACCAGTAAGCAATCATTTAAGATTGCGAATTGATGATCTGAAAACATTTCAGCCGTTAACAGATAATCAGAAATTATTCTTTGATGCATACAAGCGAGGAGATTATTTTGTAGCACTCCATGGAGTAGCTGGAACTGGAAAGACTTTTTGTGCACTATATAAAGCAATAGAAGAAGTGCTAGATAAGAGTAATCCTTTTGATAAAATCATCGTTGTTCGTTCAGCGGTGCAAGGACGTGAGATTGGACATCTTCCAGGCGATGTAAATGAGAAGATGGAAATTTATGAGCAACCATATCGTCAGATCTGCGAAACATTATTTGGTCGCAAAGACGCATGGGATAGATTAGAAGAACAGCATCATATACAGTTTATTTCTACATCATTTATTCGTGGTATGTCGTTTGACGATGCAATTATTATCGTTGACGAGATGCAGAATTTGACATATGAAGAGATTGATACCGTTATGACTCGTGTCGGTTATCGATCTAAGATTATTTGGTGTGGCGATTATCGTCAGACAGACTTGAATAAAAGAAAGAACGATGTCACTGGAATCTTGAGATTCTTTGACATTGCTCAACACATGAGCGCATTTACTCGTATTGAGTTTACTGTTGACGATATCGTGAGAAGTTCTCTCGTGAAAGAATATATTTTGGCTAAACTTAAATATGAGGATTACTACGAGAAGAAACAATGATAACTGCAGATCAATTCCATCATTTATTTCCACGTGCCCAAGATCCAGAAGGATGGGCAGATTCAATGAACGGAGTATTTCCGACTTACAATATCAATACACCAGAACGTGTTGCTGCTTTCTTAGCACAATGTGGACATGAGTCTGGTGGTTGGACAGTTTTTGAAGAAAATCTAAATTATTCAGCACAAGGTTTACATAGCTTATTTAAAAAGTATTTTCCTACTCTTGAATCAGCTGAACCATATGCCAGAAAACCAGAAATGATTGCCAATAAGATCTATGCTAATCGCATGGGTAATGGTGCACCAGAATCTGGTGATGGATATAAGTATCGTGGTCGTGGACCAATCCAGCTGACTGGAAAGTCAAACTATATGCAATTTGCAAAAGATATGTTTGATGATTGGCAAAATCTTTTTGAGAATCCAGACTGGGTTACTGCAGATAGAGATTTTGCTCTTATGTCTGCAATCTGGTTCTGGAACAGATCAAACTTAAATCGTGAGGCTGATGCTGGCGATATTAAAACAATGACTAGAAAGATCAATGGTGGATACATTGGACTTGAGGATCGTATTAAACATTACAAAGAGGCGATTCATTTACTTACATAATGCGAAATTTTATACAATATGATTGGGCTAAACTTGAACGTGATACACAACCAGATGGAACCCGTGTATACAAAACACCTTCAGGTAAAGCCTACCCAAGCGTCACCACAGTCACAGGACTCCAAACAAAAAAAGGAATCCTTGAATGGCGAAGAAGAGTTGGAGAAGAAGAAGCAAACAGGGTTTCTGCAAAAGCATCAGGACGTGGAACAAGAATTCACACACTCTGTGAAAACTACTTACTCGGAAATGATGTCAACCCAAGTATTTCTGATGCAGAGATGTTTGGGTCGATGCGAGAATGGTTAGATGACATTGATAACATTCATTGTCTAGAAACACCACTCTACTCTGACTTTTTACAGGTTGCTGGTACAGTTGATTGTATTGCTGAGTTTCAAGGTAAGTTATCTGTTATTGATTTCAAGACATCATCTAAACCTAAAGACAGAGATGATATCCATCAATACTTTATGCAAACTGCTGCATATGCAGTAGCGTTTGAAGAGCGCACAGGAATTCCAATTGGAAGACTTGTGATTATAATGGGAGTTGACAACGACTTCCCTCGATTGTTCATAGAGAAACGTGATAATTGGATAGCTGGATTTAGGAAATTGAGAATGGACTATCGAAACCAATACAACATCTAAGGATCACATGAAATACATTTCAACGATAGCATTTTTATTTTGCTTTATCGGCTCAGCATCAGCACAGAACATTATTGATTTAACTAAACCAATGAAGTGTTCTGAAATAGAAACAGTAATGGCATACTTCTCAAATACTCATAATGAGAAACCAGTTTGGGTTGGAAAGACAGTACACAATACTCATATTACATTGTTAATGAATAAGGAAACACGTTCATGGACTATGGTGGAATATGATTCCAGACTAGGATGTGTATTGGGTGCTGGAGATGAAAAATCTGGCAGTGACCCATCGTTTGGTGTTAAGTACAATGCTCAACGATAAATAATTTGAATTGTAAGATTATATAATGTATAATAGTGATATGGTTGTTTGAAATTAACCGAAAGGTGTTCTGGACGGGAGTTCGATTCTCCCCACCTCCACCAAAAGCATAGATAGACGTTATATTGGCTTCAGATCGCAACTAGCGAATATATCGAGACAGTTCCTAAAAAGTCTTTGATGGAATTCTGTGCTTCTGATGGGGGTGACTAGGTTTCGACAGGGCAATAAGTAAGAAGATGGACAACTCGAGACAGATACTCGCTAAAAGTAAAACAACGTAAACGCAAACGACGAACTGTTCGCATTAGCAGCGTAAACACTGCTTAGGGTTTCGGTAGCTTTCCTCGTAACAGAATAAGCTACCAACTATTAACTAGGAGATCATATGAAGTTTCTAAATGTTTTATTTTTATCAATCGGTTTAGTAACATTTGCAACTGCAGCAGAAAATAAACCAGCCGTTGCAACACCTGCTGTTACTAAAGCAGATGCAGGTAAACCTACGCAGAATGATAACTGTGTCAAGAAGGACAAGAAAGGTAAATGTCCTCCACCACCAAAAGGTAATAAACCAACACCAAAGAAAAAAGCAGCATAATTATGCATATGGATTTACAGTCCTTTGTTAAAGTTTATAACAATTGGATTGATGAAAGAAATTGTGATCTTAGTTTAGAAGAATTACAGTTGGATTTAACTTCTTGGAAACAACATACTTACTATAATCCAATTAGTGATAAATCTGTAGCACTAAATGCTGATAAAGAATTTGATTATTCTTATAATATTATATCTTCTACACCCTACATAATGAAACGTATTGGTGATGTTGTTACGAAATATATTGAGGATTGTAAAATTTCTTGGATGCCACATTTAAGTGCATATACTGAAGT
>Ga0208975_1000912_pt1 | contig 13339 bp, 7 predicted proteins | sample GreLakmeER78MSRF_FD_187700 | JGI IMG/M metagenome (GOLD analysis project Ga0208975, IMG submission 187700) | Freshwater lentic microbial communities from great Laurentian Lakes, MI, USA - Great Lakes metaG ER78MSRF (SPAdes) | ecosystem: Environmental > Aquatic > Freshwater > Lake | place: Great... | reverse complement strand
CATCGCTCAAAGCCATCAGCGACGGCAGTGGCAATGACTCCGCACTCCAAGTCTCCAACGCCGCAGTCAATACCACCGGAGACTTCAGCGTAGCCACTAACAAGCTCACAGTGGCCTCTGCAAGCGGCAACACGGCTGTTGCGGGTACTTTGGCTGTCACCGGAGCCACCAATCTCTCAAGCCTCATTACGAGCGGTGCAGCGACCATAGGCGGTGCGCTCAATGTTACCGGAGCAACCACGCTCACCGGCAACCTTACGGTACCAGGAAACCTCGCGGTCACCGGAACCTCCACCCTGACCGGTGCCACCGCTGTTACAGGCACCCTCGGAGTCGCGGGAGCAAGCACATTAGCAAGCGTTGGAGTCACCGGAGCCGCTACCGTTGGGACTACCCTCGGAGTCACGGGAGCGACCTCATTGGCCAGTGTTACAGTGGGAACAACTCTCGGGGTAACCGGAGCGGCCACGTTAGCCAGTGTCGGTGTCACAGGTGCTGCTACGGTTGGAACAACCCTTGGCGTCACTGGAGCTACTACCTTGGCTAGTCTTGGTGTTACAGGTGCAGCAACCGTTGGAACCACACTGGGTGTAACCGGAAATACCACGCTGACTGGTGATCTCGCAGCCAATGGCAATACCACTCTTGGAAATGCATCCGGTGATTCGCTCACTGTCACGGCAGGTGCTGTCACGATCAACAACCTGCCCAGCAAAACCGTCCCTGTTGATGCCGACACCGTGCTGCTCAGAGATTCCGCGGCGTCCAATGCGCTGAAAACGGCTTCTATTGGAACGATCGGTGCGGTGAAATTCGTGTATTCAGAGGAAATAGTTAAGCCGTCAACGACTGGCCAGTTCATGTCCATTTCCTCTGGAGTTGGAACCGCAATCCAAGAAAGCGGATCTACCTCTGATTGGTCATATACTTGGACTCCAAAAACGGTTGGAAACAAGGCGTTGATCAAGGTTTCAGTTCCGTTCCAACCGCAAAACGACGGCATTTGCTATGTTGGAATAGCGCAATCTCCTTACGCTCAACCCGGTGACATCATATCCGCATCTGGAGTGTACGGTGAATCCACATCGTTCAATACGATGAGCACAAACATCTGTTTTGTATCAACCGTTTCTACATATACGTTTAAGATTCTTGTTACATCAAATCAGACGATGGGGATTACGGTTGCTGCGAATACCGGCGGATCTTACTTCAATCAGTCTTCATCAACCTTCCACGCTAAGGTTCACTTTGAGTTGATCGAATTCGCATGAAACCCTCCGAAGCGGCTCAAGCGGCTTGCGACAAGCTGTCGTTCACAGACTCGGCCACCATCGCGTTGGCCAAGAAGTTCTGTATCCGCCGCTACTCGATGATCTGGGATTCCTGCCTGTGGAACGATACCCTCGGCATTATCTCTCATCCGGTAACCGCCGGCACTGAGATCGTCACGCTCTCTGATTACGTCACCTCCGCCTACGCTTCAGGGACCGGTTACAACACCTTCATCGACTTCCCCGTAGCCATCCGATTCACGGTCACCGGAGATACCGATGGCATCGAAGTGCCCGCCGCGGAATGGGTCTCGTTCTTCCAGCTCGATCCCAACACCTGGAATAACGTCGATAGCCGTAAAGCCACCCCCGGCAACTTTGTTAACTGGACTCGATTGATCGGTGGAGCTTATGGCGAGGCCGGTGTTCCGCGCATCAAGCTTGTTCCCACGCCCAATGCCGATGGCACTCTGTTTATCCTCGCCAAGAAACAGTCGCAGATGCGGCAGTTCGGTGAGGCGGTCACCATCTCAAACGATACCAACTTTGAGTTGCGAGGCGTAGAGAACGCTCTAATGGCCTACACCGAAGGCGATCTCCTCGAATACTCTCGGCAGTACGGCAAAGCCCAAGCCAAGTTCCAAGAAGGAGCCGCTCAGGTCTCCATCATGAAAGACATGGAACGCGGCCAACAGCAGCAAATCAGCCGCATCATCCCAGATAGCTTGTACGATTACACGTTCCAAGACATCCTGTAATCCGCCATGCCATTCCAATCCTCAGATGCTCTCGATGACCAGATGCTTCTGGATGGAAGCACTGGGTTTTCGACCGGCGTAATTTCAGCCACTCGTCCCGATGGCATTCCTGCAACCAGCATGGAATCGGCCATCAACATGGACTATGACGACTTCGGCAATCTCGTCACCCGTCTAGGAGCCGTTTCACTGGCAGGCAACAGCATCACCGCCAACTGGGAAGACATCATCACCAACTGGGAGTCAACGACTTCCAACTTTGGCAGTAACCTTCCAATCAACGCGACGGTATTGTCCGGTTTCTACTTCGACACAGCCGCTTCCGAACGCCTTGTCATCGCTGTTAATGACCTTAGCACCTCCACCAAGAGCCTCTACTACGGGTCACCCGGCGTTTCCTACAACCTGATTTCGGGATCAACGCTCAACGCTTCCGCTTCCTACGTCTATTTTGCTCAATTAAATGACAAATTGTTTTATTCGGACGGTTTAGGAACGCTGAAGTACGTCTCAAGCGCGAACCTCAACAGCTCGACTACAGCCGGCAAGATCAGCCGCATCGATGTCATCAATCAGGGGTCCGGTCATAACTCTGTCCCCACAATAACCATCTCCGCGCCTCCCAGCGGCATCACGGCTACGGCAACCGCTGTTGTTGCCAACGATGGTAATCTCGTATTCATAACGATCACCAATCCCGGCAGCGGTTATGTTACCGCTCCCACAGTCTCCATTTCTCCAGCAAATCAATCTCACGCCGTAGCCTTTGTATCGCTCACGCCTCCTGCCAAGCCGATCTATCTAACCACCCATACCAATCGGTTGTTCGCAGTTTCCGCGGATACATCCATCCAGCCCGATACCCTCTACTTCTCGGATATCCTCGATGGCGAATCCTGGGATCCTCTCGGGTCTCTTCGGATCGGTGGCGATGGTGATCCAATCAAGGGACTCTACTCTTGGTTCGGCTATCAACTCATCGTCTTCAAGGAACGCTCTATTTGGAGCGTAAATGCCGATCCTTCGCAGGATGCAGCCGATTGGACCATATCACTCATCAGCGGCAATATCGGCTGCTCATCGCACCGGTCCATCACCGCGGTTGGTCCTGACGTATTCTTCCTATCCCGAGATGGCATCCGCTCTCTCCAGCAGATCCAAGCCGGTACCCAGACTAGCGTAGGTCTCGCGCTCTCCAGCCCGATCAACGACCTCATCAGTCGCATCGACAAGACCAAGCTCGATCTCTGCGACGGTGTATTCTGGAACAACCGCTATCTGTTGGCGGTTCCGTTCGTTGCCGAGGAACCAGCGATCCTTGGAATCGAAAGCGAATACGCGCTCCTGACCGAGAACAGCCTCGATATCGCCCTCGAAGGTGCGCTCAACGAGAACAACGCGGTCATCGTCTATCACTCACTGGCCCGCTCTTGGCTTGGATATTGGGACAACTGGATCGTAAACGACTTCATTCCAACCTCGTTCTCAACATTTGGACCCGTCCTTATGTTTGCCGGCGATATTATATCGGTGTCAGCAGGAGCGGGCCAGGTCTGGTCATTCAACGATTACCTCCCGAACACCCGACTGAATCCGGTCTCAAGCTCCGCGTACACCGATGGCGGTGCGAATTACGAATCCACGGTTATCACCAAGGCTTACAACCTCAACGAACCTATCCCCGACAAGATCGGGTACAGCGTTCAGTTCGCCTTCGATAACCCGTACACCACCGCAACCACGACCGCCGCAGTGTCGTTGGCCAAGGATATGTCGGACACATTCGTGACTCTCGATTCCGCGCTGGCGATCACCTCAAGCCAGAAGTTCCTGAAGGCTTACAACCTGATAAGCCAAGGCCGCTGGAATACTTTGCAATTCAAGGTAACCGCAGACGCTGGTCGCTTGTCTCTGCAATCCACCATTCTCTCCGGATTCGTCGATTCTGTGCGTCCTCAGCAATGACCGCACATCCAACAAACATTGAAGCGGCCAAGCTATTGCGAGAGCATTGGCCAACTTGCTCCTCATGGACTGAGGATCAAATCCTCAACTGGATCGGGATCTTCAACGCCAAGAAGCTGATTGGCATTGTGAAGAACGAGGAAGGAAAGTGCGTCGGGGTGGGAGCTGTTCGGTTCCTGAACTCCATCGAGGAATCCGAGGATCTCAACAACAACTTCCCAGACGGTCACATCGCGTGGATCGAGATTGCCATTGGCACTGAACCGCATGCGGTTCAAACCCTTTGGTTGGCCATGATGCGGTTATGCTCTAAAAACGTCACCAAGCTGGGTGGTTTTAGAAAAGGCATTAACCGTTTGTACGATTTTGACAGGTACTTCAAACTGCTGATGAACAAGAGGATTTCTTATGGGCGGATCATATAAAGCACCAGACTTGGCGGCGGCAAACCGTGAGGCCGTTATGGCTTCAATCGAAACCTTTCCGCTTCAACGGCAGATCGAGGCGGCATCACGAATTGGAGGTATTGTTACGGTTCCAATCTATAAAGATGGAAAAGAAACAGGCCAATTCAAGGACATTGATTTCAGCAAAACATCTGATGTTGCTCAGACTAAAGCTATCGGCCAAGCGTTAGCTGACTTGGTCCCGATTCAAGCTCAACGTCAACTTGAAGCCTCTCAGGAATACGGCACTCAGTTCGCTGAACAACGTCGCGCTGAACTTCAAGCTCTTGATCCTGAGCGTTATGGAACAGCAGCTAAAGATGGTCAGCCAGGTCAGCCGGGTCTCTACGCCCAGTTCCTGAAGGATATAGGTTCTCGCCCAATTTCCGAGGAAGGCATCGCTGCCCCTTCCTACGAGCGCGTAGGCATGCCGGGTGGTCCTCAAGACACTGGTGAGGCTGCAAGAATCCGTAGCAACCTTGAACGGCAGATTAGTGCCGGTCTTGCTCAAGCCGGTACACTTGATCCAGCCATGATCCGAGGCGCGGAACAGGCTGCTCGCGCTCGTGGAACTTCCACTGGCAATCTCCTTGGTAACCTCTCGGCATTCCGCGAAGCCCGCGCCGTAAACGAGGCCATCTCTAACGCCGATGTCCAACGCCGGCAGCAAGCTATTGGTCTACTTCAGAGCGGTCAGACCAGCAGCGATGTCGCCAATCGCCAAGCTCAGGAAGCTTTCCAGAACATCCTTGCGGCCACCGGCCAGCGGAACACTGCGGCGCAACAAAGCTTTGCAGGCCAGATGGCTTCGCAGCAGCAACGTCAGGGTACCCAGCAACAGAACATTGCGAATATCCAGTCCGCTCTAGGACTTCAGCCGATCGTCTCTCAAGCTGCCCAGCTAGGTGGTCTTCAACAGGGTGCTTCTCCGTTTGCAACCCCGCAGTTGTATCAAGGAATGCAGCAGGCAGGACCGGGTCAGCTTCTGCAAACTGGCAGCAACTTCGCGCTATCCAACGCTCAAGGTGCGTTCCAAGCTTCGCAAGCGGGTTCCCCATTGTCCGTTTTTCAAGGTCTTACGAGCGGCATTGGAAATCTCGGTCAAGGATTCCGCGGATTCGCTGGAGGGCCTTAATTTATGCCAAACGATACCGGATCAAACTACTTCCTTATTCCAGGAGGAGAAACGCCTGCTCCAGTTACCCCTCCTGTTCCTGCGGAGCCGGTGTCTCCATTTGAAAAGTATCTCATTGCGTTGGAAAATCTTCAGCCTGCTGTTGAGCTGTTTCCCAGTTCAACTCAGCAGCCTTCTACACCAGCGTTTACTCCGATGGCCGCTCCTGCTGCTGTTCGGGTGTCTCCTCCTGCAACACCTACGGAACCGGTATCTCCTTTTGAAAAATACTTGATGGATCTGGAAAACCTTCAACCTCCTGTTGAATTTAAGCCCGGTTCGTATCAGGAAACTTATACTCCAGCGTTTACTCCGATGGCGGCTCCTGCGGCTGTTCGAGTGTCTCCTTCTAAACCTGACCTGAGTAATCCATCAACTATCGATCAACCTACAGACATTGACGTTGGTGATGGACTAATCACTGTTGATAATAAGAACAAGTATCTCACTGAGAACAAAATGGATTTACAGGAATTTAAGGTCCGGCCTACTGTGACTTCACCGCCAGAAGTTATCGAACCTCCAGAGGTTGTTGAACCTCCGGTCACTCCTCCGCCCACCGTTATAGTGCCTGAAGTAAAGATTCCTGAACTTGTTGAGCCTCCAAAGACTACGTTCCCGATTGTAACTCCTCCTGAAAAACCGGTTGTGCCTAAGCCGGTTGTTCCGACTATTCCTGCAATAGTTCCGGTTACACCGACCAATAGGCAACCAATCGTGCGTCCTGTTGTTGAACCTACTACAATTCCGATTGCGACCCGTAAGATGATTGAGTCTCTATCACCAGGATACTTCAAGGATATTAACTATGACCCTGATGAGATCCTTGCAGCAGCGATGCGGAGCATGGGCGGAAGACAAGCTCGTCGATCAATTTTAAACGAACTCCAATAACCTTATGGCTACTACAGACGAAATCAGAAGGAAGCTTGAAGAGCAGGCTAACCAGCGAGTCAACCCGCTGCTCAAGGGATTGTCCATGCTCACTGGTGGAATCGCTGGAGAATTCACTGGAACCAATGAGCAGATCCGCCAGCAAAGAACCGCAAAACGAGCGTTGATGGAAGAGGATCTTTCTGCTTTGCAGGAGCAGCGGTTGATGGAGCGAGTGAAGAATCAGCAGGCTGAAATGCTAAAGAGGCAGCTTGAGCTTGAAGCGGGTCGAACCGCTGCTGAGGAACGAAGACAGTTGCTTGATGTCACTGGTGCTGAAGAGGTTTTGACCGGAGCCGACAAAACATACGTTGGACCAGTTGAACAAGCTCAAGAAATTGGACGCAGGAAAGCTCGTGTTCAAAAGCTTGTAACAGGCGAAAGAGAAGCTGCTGAAAAGGCGAGATTGATTGGCCGACTTGAAGCGGAAATGGGTGCTACTGAGAAAGCAGCTATTGAAGCAGGTCTTACGAAGGATTATTCCAGTTTAGATATTAACACCCTTCGCCAGATGGAAGGTGCTTCTGATGTTTCAATTCGTAATAAAGAAGAAGCCAGACGGGCAAAGCAAGATGAAGGAAGGTTGTTTGTTAGCAGAAGTTCCAATGGCGCAGTAAACGTTCAAGGCCCGGTTGATCTTATCAAAAAATTTGAAAACGCAAACCCAGGTTTCTTTACACAGGAAAAGGGTTCTCCGTATAAAGTTTCAATGAGGGAGACAGAGGACGGCAGGTCATTCAATGTTGATTTTGGTGACATGCCCATTGATGAAATTCAGAAAATTGCCCCTCAACTTGATGAGATGAAGAAAGCGTATGGCGTTTTACCTCAAACGGATTTGAGCGGAGGCGGTGCTGGTGCTGGTGCTACAACTGCAAAGCCGCTTCCTAAAGCCCCTGCTGCAACCCCTGGAGATCCAATGGTAGGAAGAGGGAGTGGAAAACCAAGAGGAGAGGTTGCCGATATGATTGCAAAAGAGGTTGCGGCTCAACCTGATATGTACGGACCACCGACACCTCGTGAGCAGTTCCTTCAAACCGGAAAACGTCTTTCTGCATTAGAAGGTCGAGGCGGTGCTTCCACTTATGGTGCCCAACAGACACTTACAAGTCCGTTTAATTCAGCGGTGGCTTCTGAGTTAAATATTCAACCTGAACGAGTTGGGGCTGAAAGTGTTTTTGTCAAAGGTGCAAAAGCTGTTGTTGCTGATCAATTCCCAACTGAACAATGGAACAGCCTTCCTCAAGAGGTTAAAAACCGTATATACATGCAAGCTCTAAATGAGTCAGCCGCTCAAATGGCTAATCCTTCTGCTCCTAAATCTATGCTTGGTCTCGGATACGCTGAATCCCCGTTTGCTCCTTACTCCTATAAGACGAATTAGGACGTAATACTATGACAAAAACCCAGCGTGATTGGTTGATCGAAAACAACCTTGATCCAGAGATCTATGACGTAGATGCGGAAGGAAACGTCTCAGAAAGCCCAATCATGGGTAAGCTTGAAGCTGGAGCTAGATCGGCTGCTGTCAGCGTTGCTCCTTCTCTCACTGCTATTCCTGCTTCGGTGGCAGGTGGTAAGGGTGGAGCCTTGCTTGGCGCACCGTTTGGTCCTGTTGGAGTGCTTGTAGGCGGAGGTTTAGGCGCGTTGAGTGCAGGTGCTGCGGCTGCTTACGCTACCAGCAAAGCTCAGGAAGCACTGCTTGAGAGGTACTCCCCTGAGACGCTTGAGAAACTGGCAGAAGGCCAAAGAGAACAACCTTTCGCTTCGGCTGCTGGAGGGTTCCTTCCTACCGCGTTAACCGCTCGCCCATCGCTGAAGGGACTCAGCGAACTTGGTAGGCCACTGACTCGTCAGACTACGTTTCGTGAAGCCATCACCAAGCCGGGGTTTGTTGAGCCTGCCATGAACGTAACGGCCAACGTCGCTCAATCTACCGGTCAGCAGATCGCTGATGTAGCTCAAGGAGGTGAGTTTTCCGGTGGCCGGCTTGCAGCGGACGTTGCACTTGGCACCCTCTTCAATCGTCCAACCAGGTTGGGACGTAAGCTTGGTATGTCGGAAGGGCCTCAAGACGCTCCGCTTCAGAAGCTGGATCTTGAACGTGCAAGGTTTATGGCGGAAACGCCGGAAGAGTTTACCACGCCTCGTGAAGAACGGCTTGGAATCGGACGCGAGAAGGTTGCTCCTGAACAGTTCTTTGGAACTGAAATGGATCAGCGCAATCGTCCTATCAGCGAGGAACGCGCTGCTAAACAGTACGAGAACTGGTGGAAATCCGAAGCAGAACCAACCGTTGACCTGATCAAACAAGCGGCTGAAAGCGTTAAGCTTAAGATCCCTCGTGATCGCCTCAATGAGTTGGCCAACGATCCGGATGTTGCTCGTGTTATTAACGATCCAACAACGCTTCCTGAGTTTATTTCAAAGCAGTATCAGGAAGGGCTTCAAGATGCATACCAAAAAGTCCTTGAGCAGAGGAAAATGGCTGAACGTTTCCTAACCGCAGAGGAACGCGCTGGTATTACCAAGATGGAAGAGCTTCGGGCTGTTACCGAAGAGCCGTTCAAGGCTGAAACTGCTGCTGTAAAGACCGCTCAAGACATCTACGATAGCCTCTACAGCCGACTTCAACGCGAAGGCGAAGGCGCAAAGATCACTCAGCCCGACATAGATGCAGCCGCCAAGATCGCTGCTCGCCGCAATCTAACCATCGAGCTTGATCGTCCGTTCATTGGATCAACCGAGATCCGAGGTATGTACCTGTCTGATCCTAAGACTGGTAACCGCATCGTCCGCGTTAACCCGTTAATGGCCACTCGTGACACGGCCATCCATGAAATCGGTCACGATGTGTTCCAAGGGGTCACGAATCCTTCCATGCGGAAGTCACTGCTTGAGTCCGCTCAAGACAGTCCTGCGTACAAGAGCGAGCTTCTGGCCCGCAATGCTGAGGTTCAGGAAGGAAAGCTCACGCCTAAGCAGGCCCAGGAAATCGCTCTTGAAGAAGGTCTCATCCAATCGTTCGGAGAGCAGATCCCCAACATCCAGCGTAGTGAGATCCGGTCTTGGTTCAACGCCTTCAAGGCTTCCACCAAGCAACTCTTCACTGGAAAGGTTTCGCCCGAAGACGCCATCGCGTGGATGCACTACGCAACCACCGAGTCAGTTCCTTGGAAGGGAGTGACTGCTCCGAAAGCTGGTGAGCAGCGGACGCAGAGGGATGAAGAACTTCAAACAATTTCAGAGCGTCGATCTGCCGCATATGAAAAGTTCAAACAGTCCACTCCAGGCTCACAAGCCGAGATGATGGAAAGTGGTAGAATATTTTCTCCCAATGTAAGGACACAACTTGAAGCTCTTCAATCTGGAGGAAGACTCGACAGAGAGGCGTTACAAGCTGCAATCAATCGAGATATTCCGGTTAGAAAAGTTCCTGAATTTTCATCAAAATCTCTTCCAGACTTTAATACAATTAGAGGATCGTTAAGCGATCCAAGGAAAAAAGCTAATGTTGGGAAGCTAAACGAAATACCCGCTGGATCTGAAATGACACTCAGGCAGGACGTTCCTGCAATGACTGATTTTGGTGTTGGCGTTGTTACTGGAACCAGCGGAGATATAACAACATACGAGCCGTTTATTCGTGTTAGGAACATAAAAATGGTTCCCACGAAAGGAATGGAAAACCAATCGCTCAAGATAGGTGCTGGTGCTGCAAAGAATCCTGCGATTGTCGCAAAAGGAACAAAGCATGAATCTCAATCAATCCCAAGCGACATAAACACTTGGACACAAGTTGGGTTCAATCCTGACAGGCATTCATACTTTTACGACAGGGCTGACGGTGTAACTCCAGTTGTAGGAGGGGATGAAGCTGTTCAGATCGGAAATACAGTTTTTGTTAAAAACCCACAAACCGGAGATCCAACCAGTTTCCGTTTCCAACGGCCCGAGGAAAAGACGCGCAAGTTCGCAGGGCGTGTTGCCGAGGCTGAGTCAGTTCCTGAAGAAGTGCGCCAGACAGTGCGCCAGTCTCCTGAATCGCAGTACGAGCAGCAGAAGGTGAACGAGGTTGTTGATCGCGCATCGTCGATGACGATGACTCAGCTCGCTGCTGATATGGCAGACCCAGAGTCCAACACCAGGGTCGCTTCTGGAATGGAAACATTCAGTCGCCAGATCAATTCAGGCGATATGGTTGGGGCCAGCAGCACCGCGTTGTCTCTGTCCAAAAGCGGAACCACTTGGGGTCAGCTCATCAATCAGTTCAAGCTCCTCAATTCCTCCACTCCAGAGGGATTGGTTCGACTGGTTCAAGATTCGCTCGCAAATAAGAAGCGACCGCCTCTTACCCAGCAACAGGCAGCTATCTTGATGGACGGTGCGAGCAGGCTAAAGCTGGCCGACAATGAAGTCCTGGCCGCAGGTCGCGTTGCCCGTGATGCGTTCGCTGCCAATGATGTCGCTGCAATAAACCAAAGCATCAAGCAACTGGACTTGGCCGACGCAAAACGATCCGAGATCGATGTCATCCTCAACGAGGCAATTTCCAAGATCAATCCAGCCGATGCCGCGGACCTGTTCATCTCGATGGTCCAGGGTTCCGTAATGGGTCCAATATCCATCGTCCGCAACGTAGTGGGTAATGCCATCAATTACCCTTTGCGTGAGCTTGGAGATGCCGGTGCCGCACTCATCGATGCGACCTTCTCAAAGGACAAGAACAACTCCTTCAACATCCGCGCTCGTACCGTTGATCGAATCGATGCAATCGGACGATCGTTGCCAGCCGCTGCTAAGACCCTTCTAAAGGGATCTAATGCGATGCCGTATGAGTTGGGAACCAGCATTGGTAACCCGCTCAATTTCCAGCGGGCATGGCGGCGAATTGCCGAGGACTTTGCCAATGGCAAAATTGGTTCCGCGTTGTCTCCTCGAAACTTGACCGAAGCAACTATCGGCATCCTGCCGGACATCATGCTTCGTCTCACTCAGGCGACAGACATCCCGTTTCGACAAGCTGAACGCGCCCGCATCATCAGCGAGATCGGTCGCACCAAGGGTTTATCTGAAGCCCAGATCCAGATCGCCGTGCGAGATCCAAAGCTTGCGTTCGTTACCGATGTGGAAGCCCAGCGCGGTCGCCGCGGATTCACCGAAGATGATCTGGCTACCATCGAAACCGAATCGGCTAGATCGGTTTTTCAACAAGATAACACGGCCACCAAAGCAGTCGCTGGCATCAATCGGTTCATCAAAAATGAACTGGGATCTACAGGCTACATTCCCTATCGCCTCATCTCGCTGTTCCAAAAGACGCCCATCAATGTAGCCGCAGAGGCTCTTCAGTTTACTCCTGCCGGCGGGTTACAGGATTGGAGCAAAATGAGTCCTCGTGAGCGCAATATCGCGGCATCTCGAATCGCTGTCGGAGCAATGGTTACAACGGCTTTTGGTTACCTCTACCACAAAGGGATCATCACCCCGAACCTTGATACCGCTGGCGAGACCAACAAGGCTCGTGAGTTGGCCAAAGCTGGTGGCGTGATGCCTCCAGGCACGATCAACCTGTCAGCGGTCAAACGGCTAGTTGGTGGGGGTAAAACAGAGTTTCAGGGGGGAGACACCGTTGTCGATCTCTCTTCGCTAGGAACCGCTGGCGCATTGGGAATCATGGCTGGAACAGCCCTTCGGCAATCGGAACGTGGGCGTACCAATGAGGAGCTGATGACCACGGTTTTCAAAGGCGTTCCAACCTCTGGACTCAACTTCGTGATGGAGCAGCAGTTTCTCAAGGGAACCAGCGACTTCATCAAGCTGCTCTCCCAAGAATCCAGTAACTCAATGGATCGATGGCTCAAGAATCTTGCAGTCACCGCTGCAACGCCCTTGGCTCCAGCCGTCCTGGGATCTGTCCGCCGCGCTGAACGCGACAAGCTGCCGGTAATCGGTGGCCAGAGCTTCATCAAGGATACCGTCGATGAACTCAATCAACGGTACGCCGCCCTTGGGTTGGCCATCCCTGGTGTAAAGGATCCGAACGCTATGCCCGTGCGCCGGGATCTCTGGGGACAAGCCGTTGAACAGACTCCAAAGGGCAGCAACCCGTGGGTCTACCAGTTCTTCAATGCTTGGAAGGCCCGCGAGATCGATGCCGATCCGCTCAACACATCGATCTACACAATCTGGAGGCGGACCGCGGACAACAGCGCGATCCCTTCAGTTCCCAACCCAAGCCTGACTTGGAAGCAGAAGACCTACGAGCGGATGGCTCCCGAACAGTTCGATCGATACAGCGAATTGGTGGGGCAATACCGCAGATTGCGGGCAGAACAGGAGTTCATGCGTCCGCGCTTCCAGCAGGGTGGCGATGAGCGAAAACTCAAGCTCCTGCAACGCGCCTACGATGATGGCCTGCTCATAGCCAAGAAGCAGTTTGTTCGGGAACTCATTCAATCCGGCCAAACCCTCACGCCAGTCGCCGCTCGCCGCGGGTTCCAACAACCCTCCGAGTAAACTTTCCGAAAGAAAACTCTCGACAGTTTGCAACACGCTGCTACTTTGGCTTGCGTGAGCGTAAAACTTCTAACCGTCCAAGAGATCGCATCCGCCCTCGGGACTCATCCCGAGACGGTGCGTCGGTGGATCCGGTCAGGAAAACTTCCAGCCATGAAGGCGACGAAGAGAACCATCCGTGTCCGCTCCGATGTAATCGAGGAACTCCTCAGACAAAACCCACAATGAACAACTCAATCGCAACGACAACCCCCCAACCCTCGGATAACT
>Ga0208975_1000911_pt1 | contig 13347 bp, 11 predicted proteins | sample GreLakmeER78MSRF_FD_187700 | JGI IMG/M metagenome (GOLD analysis project Ga0208975, IMG submission 187700) | Freshwater lentic microbial communities from great Laurentian Lakes, MI, USA - Great Lakes metaG ER78MSRF (SPAdes) | ecosystem: Environmental > Aquatic > Freshwater > Lake | place: Great... | reverse complement strand
CCCTATCGCACAGCATGAGCGTCCAGGTATCCCTACTGCCAGCATGGTATGGTAAACACCTATTGACAGCGAGTACGATGCCATGGTATAATTTTGGCGCACCCGATAGTTAAAAACTATCGGGTACCTGGTGGTCATAGGCAAAGCCTATCACCCCGAAACCTGGCCGAATAACCCTACAGAAAATAGGTCTTGCACACCAGGTGCGAAAACCTTTATAATGTATTCATTCAAACAGCAACCCGATAGGAAACACCATGACAACATTCATCGCCAACGCATTTTCCCTCAACATGGTCGCCGAGGCCGACCTGCCGCGTCTGCGCATGGTGGCATGCGCAGAACCCACGCGCACCTTGAACGGCCGATTCGTGTCGGCTGTTGGACACGCCGATACGGCTGCCATTCTAGGCGTACCATGCAATCGGGTTAGCATCACGTTAACCCAAAGTGATTGGCTGTATGTTGCACAGTACAAGGGACCACGGCTGCCCGAAGGCACGACAACCCTGCCCTATGGGGCATCCTTCTCATGGGTCAGCATCTGGCTCGAAAGGGATGACACAACGGCATAACCCTTCAGCCTGTAGGGGCTTGCACAACCCCTACAAAATCGTTTATAATTCACCCATGGGGCAGCAAATCGCAAACCCCAAACGGACTCGAAAGGTCTATCATGTCAGCAGCCTACCGTTTGAACGTTGTCAGCACTGCCCGTGCCGAGTTGCTCGAGTGCCGCGAGGCTTTCGCAGTGGCGGAAGCTGCAGCCTACGATAGCCTCGGCCTCGTGCGCAACGCTGCAGCGCTGCAGGCTTTCAGCCGTGCCAGCGATGCGCTGGCGGATGCGTTGTTCACCTTCACGCGTGCGTGGGAATGGGCCTCATCACGCGATTAACCCTTCAGCCCGTAGGGGCTTTAGGTAAACTGGTTAAATTGATTTAACCAGGTAAATTGAGTAAATTGAGTAAATTGAGTAAATTGAGTAAACTGCTCAAACTGAGGGGGCGGTTGTCGGACTAAGGGTTTACCCTAATCGCCAGGACCCACCCTCACGGCCTATTTTCAAAATTCCTGACAAAACTTTCGGTGCCAACATGCATCTAGCCCAATAAACCGCAATCAATTTAACCAGTTTACTCAGTAAAACTAATTTTCCAAAGCTCCAAAAATTTATACTTGTACGGCACACGCAAAACTGCTATAATAATCTCAATAAGAAAAATAAAAGGCATAAGCATGACCAAACAACTCGCCACCCACCATCCAGCAGAAGTGCTACAGATCTCGCCAGAAGCGTTAGAAGTAGCAAATGCGTATCTTACGATCCAGAATGCCCAAAAGGTATCAGATCAATTAGATATTCCGCTGGAGACAGTTAGCCAAATTCTCGGCAGGCGTGAGGTCAAGGCTTATGTTGACCAAGTATTCTTCGATATGGGCTTCAATAATCGCTTTACTCTTAGAAAAGCGATGGATGCTATTATCTCGAAGAAGTTCCAGGAGATGGATGAGGCGGGTGTAGGATCAAATAAGGATATTATTGAGATCTTAGCCCTTAGCCATAAAATGACGATGGAAACCTTAGACAAAGAGCTCCAGTTAGAAAAACTACGTGGTAACTCGATCAAGTCACAGGTAAATGTACAAATCAACGAGGGTGGGGGGTCTAATTATGGAAACCTCATTGAAAGATTAATCTCTAATAAAATTTAACATGCAGAATTACAACCGGGCAACTAAATACTTAGAAAAAGGTAATCATGAGAAAGCGTTACAATTCTATAAGCGTCAGCTTAAAGAACGAGAATTTAAGGAGTGTTACCTCAATATGGGTAACGCGTATAAAAATTTAGGTAAGGATGCAGAAGCTGCTAAATGTTATATAAAAGCCGCAGCTTTAGATATTCCTTTTAGCGATAATACGTTTGGAGCATACGACCATGCTTTAGGCAATTTAGGATTGCTGCAATATATTTATAGTAATGATGATATTGCAATAGCATACTATACTGCAGCTTTAGAAAAAAATCCTTTGCACTTTGATTCTATCTGGAATTATTCTAGTGCTTTACTTCGAAAACACTGTTCGTTAGAAGATGTGGATCTTGCCAGTGCTTGGGAGATGTACGAGTACAGGTTTAAACGTACTACTCCCTCGAAGATTGATACTAGTATTGTGCGATGGGATGGTATTAGTTCTGGGCGTAGTATAGTAGTCTTAGCTGAACAAGGAATGGGCGACAAGTTTATGTTTGGCAGGTATATTCATTGTTTACGGGAGTACTTTGCCGAGATTTGGGTTCAGTGTCCTGTAGGGATGGAAACTATCTTTAGCGAGTATAATACTTGTCAAGCAATACCCGATGTTGAGTGCAGCATACCTATTTGTAGTTTAGCAGGTATTTTTGGTATTAGTGACGATGCTTGGCTAGTTGGTATGTTTTCTGCGAGGAAATTTGCTGGTGATAGGTTAAAGATTGGTATCGAATGGGCTGGCTCGGATACTCATGCTAATAATAAGTATAGAAGCGTAGATCCTTCTCAGTTTTTACCTTTAGTTGAGTTCGGAGATTTATATAGTATTAGACCCGAGGCTGAGGCTGTACGTGGAGTTATAGCGTTGAATGCATGCTCATGGACTGAGTCTGCTGAAATAGTAAATGGATTAGATCTAATTATTAGCGTAGATACTTCTATCGTGCATTTAGCCGGGTCATTGGGGAAAGAATGTTGGATGTTACAGCCTCTGAAAGAGACAGACTTTAGATGGGGTAATAACTCGATGGGTGAAAAGAACATCTGGTACGATTCAGTAAAGGTAATTCGTAATCATGGTAACTGGTCTAACGTATTTGCTGAAGTGCGCACTAGATTAGAGTTACGTAAGCTAGAGGATTGGAAAGATAAAATGCAAAGCATGATTGGGGATTTGAATGCTACTAGTATCGCGTGAAGACATTGATAAGGTTAGTTTAACTGAGTATTCTGCTGGGGAACGATTCATTAAGCTGCCTATTGCTAACTACTTGAAGTTATTAACCTTTGAGGGCAAGAATGTGCACGAGGAGCTGAATAGACCTCAGATAGCTTTGATTAATGCAGTTAACAATCCTAAGTATAGGTTTATTTGTGCTGCTCTTAGTCGTCGCTTAGGCAAAACATTCATTGCTAACATCATCGGGCAGTTAGTAGTGTTGATTCCCGGATCGAACGTACTAATCATGTCACCGAACTATAATCTATCTTCTATTAGCTTTGAACTGCAACGTAAGCTAATTAAACACTTCGACCTAGAAGTGGAGAAAGATAATCTGAAAGATAAGGTAATAGAACTTGCCAACGGTTCTACGATCAGAATGGGATCGTTGTCCACAGTTGATTCTACAGTGGGGCGATCCTATAACCTTATCATATTCGATGAAGCAGCTCTAGGATCAGACGGTGAAGCAGCGTTCAATGTTTCACTGAGACCTACACTAGATCGTGCAAATGCGAAAGCCATATTTATTTCGACACCGCGTGGTAAACATAATTGGTTCTCGACATTCTGGCAGCGCGGGTTTGATGAGAACTATAAGGAGTGGATCTCCTTACAAGCAGACTATACCGAAAATGAGCGCATGACTACTGCAGACGTAGATGAAGCTCGTAGATCTATGTCCAAAGCAGAATTCGACCAAGAATACCTTGCCTCATTTAATACATTTGAGGGTCAGATCTTCGGTACCTTCGATAGCGAATTGTGCGTACAGGAATTCGAGCATTCTGATGGTGTGGAGTATATTGCCGGATTGGACCCTGGATACAGAGACCCTACAGCTTTCGTAGTTGTAGCATACGATGGGAAGTTAGACAAGTTCCATGTTGTAGATGAGTACCAAGAATCAGAAGCTACAACTGAGGGTCATGCTGCAGCAATCGGTGAGTTCGTAGCTAAATACGGTATCGAGTCTATCTTCATCGACTCGGCAGCCGCTCAGTTTGCTGGCGACTTAGCATATACCTACGATATAGCTTCTATAAAAGCTAAGAAGCAAGTCCTAGAGGGAATTGCATATGTTCAGACAGTTGTGGATCAGGGACGCCTATTGGTAGCTCCACACTGTAAGCATACTCTAAAGATGTTAGACCAATATCAATGGAGTAAAAATACTGCGTTAATTCGTGAGAAACCAGAACACGATATTAACTCTCACATTGCGGATGCTTTACGCTACGCACTTTATACGTATACAATATGAAATCAGGCATTTATAAGTTAATCTTCTCTAGCGGCAAATGTTATATAGGAAAATCTGCTGATATTCCTTCCCGCTGGAAACAACATACGGATAGATTTAAGAAAGGTGACGCAGCAAGTAAGATGCAGCAGGAATACAATAAGTGCGGAGTACCAGAGATAGAAGTAATCTTTGAATGCCATGCAGACCATATTGATATTATGGAAACTTATTGTATTCATGCGCATGATCGGGCAATGCTTCTAAATACTAGCGTTCCAGAAGCTTTAGCTCAAGTAGAGTATAATAACTTACTTCTTAGCCCAGAAGTATTGAAATTCTCTACAGCAGATCATATAGCCACTATGTTTAGCCTACATGCAGATGTACGCGAACTTAAAGCGGAGGTCGCTAGCCTAAGAGTTATTCCTACACCCTTAGAGCATAAACTGCTACAGGCAGAAATCGATACTCATACTAAGCCTTTACATGCAGAGATCGAAAGATTAAAAGACGAAGTAAACTACTACAAGGCACAGCCTTGGTACAGCAAAATTTTCTCCTAAGCCTTTGAAAGCCTTGTGTTTTCAGAGGCTTTTTCTTTTGGTACTATGAAATTTTAAGTGTTGACAGTACCATGCCTAGATGCTATAATAAGGAAATTAAAAACTTTGATGATTTGGGAACTATAATGACGATTGGTATATACAGGCTATTATTTAATGGTACTACTAAGTGCTATGTTGGCCAAAGTATCAATATAGAACATAGATTTCGTACACATATAAGTAGCTTATTAGCAAATACAGCCAATATTAAAATGTTAGAGGCTTACAATAGTTTTGGAACCCCAATATTAGATATACTTTGTGAATGTACACAAAATGAATTAACTGGTATGGAACTAGAAGCTATAAGTATATTTGATTGTGTAAATAATGGTTTCAATATGATAAGCACCGCTACTCCTAATAGTAGCGGTGAAATGCATCCGAGATGTATTTATTCAAATGAACAAATTTTAGAAGTAGCTAAGCTATTATCAGATACTGCTAATAAAGCAAAAGATATTTCAGATAAAACTGGTGTATCCTTTTATGTAGTACAGGATATAGCTAACTTAAAGACCCACGGCTGGATCAAAGAACATAGTCCTATTATATATGATAAATTAGTATCTTTAAGAGGTACTAGAAAAAATCCTAAAACTATACAAGATAGGGGTATACAATACCCTCTTGTAAGATCCCCCAGTAATACTACCCATAAAATTACTAATCTAAAGAAATTCTGTGAAGAACATAATGTAGACAGATCAAACTTTAGACGCATGTTAAAAGGTAGTTATAAGAGTTGCCAGGGATGGAAAGTAGATATACATGGCTAAGAATACAAGCAATAACAGAATTGCAGTTAAATGGGTTAGAGATAGGGCGAAGGCGGCATATGATAAGAAGGACTCTTGTCATATCTGTAATACTCATGCCGACTTAGAATTACATCACACGCATTCACTTACCGTGTTACTGAATAACTGGGCAAACAAAAGCGGCTACGATATCTCTACTGATGCAGGTATCTTAGCTGTAAGGGATCAATTTATTGAAGTACACCATAAGGAAATCTACGAAGACGTCTATACTTTATGTAATAGGCATCACGTATCTTTACATGGCGTGTATGGTAAGGCCCCTAGCTTAATTAGTGCCAGTAAACAAGGTAAATGGATTGAAGAACAAAAAGCAAAATCTGAGGATGGCTATATAGAACCTATCAAGGTAGCTACAGCTATATCTCCCTTTGCCCAATTCTATTAAGGAATCCTATGGCTTGGTACAAACCGAATACTTGGTTTGCAGATAATAGCGAGAAGTTGAATCCAGCGCAAGAAATGATTAGTAGAGAGCAAGGGTTGTTTATCAACACCAATGCTGTTATTAGTTATGCGCAGGCATTTGATAAGCTAGAATCTGTAAATCGTGGCGTTAACATGATTGTTAGTGCCGCCAGCAGTTTAGATTACGATATTAAAGATAAAGAAGCACCTGGTATAGCTAATGGCGTTAGACAGAAAACATTAAATAACTTATTAAACTACACGCCCAATCCTTATCAGTCAGCACAAGATTTTAGAAACAATCTATTCCTTGACTTTATCCTAGAAGGCAATATATTCATTTATTACGATGGCGTTCATCTATACCATCTGCCCGCCTCACATGTCACAATCGAAACTGATACTAAAACTTTTGTAAGTCTATATACCTACAATAGAACGATTACATTTAAGCCTGATGAGATTATACATATTAAAGATCTTAATAGTGTATCAATTTATCGCGGTACTAGTCGCCTAGTATCTGCGGATAGAAATATCAAAATTCTGTACAAGATGCAGACTTTCCAAGAACAGTTCTTCGAAAATGGAGCTGTAGCAGGCTTAATCTTTACTAGCGAGAATACGCTAAGTCAGATTGCTAAAGATAAGACAATCGCTAACTGGCAGGCCCGCTATAGTCCAAAGAATGGTGCACGCAAGCCCATGATCTTAGATAGCGGTTTAAAACCATTTAGTAATTTAACTCAGACATTTACTGAGATGGATTTTGAAAAATCTGTCGATAGTCATAACGCTAAGATTCTACGTGCTTTAGGAGTTCCACCTATTCTGTTAGAAGGCGGTAACAATGCTAATATTAGTCCTAACTTACGTTTATTCTATCTAGAAACAGTCATCCCAGTAGTTACAAAGTTTGTATCTGCTTTAGAGCGTTACTTCGGATATGATATTGCACCAGTTACATACAATGTATCTGCATTACAACCAGAATTAAAGGACGTAGCTGCGTATAATGTTTCATTAGTTAATGGCGGCATTATTAGTCCTAACGAAGCGCGCGTAGAGTTACGTTACGGGCCTATGCCTGGATTTGATGAACTACGAGTACCAGCAAATATTGCCGGTTCAGCAGTAAACCCTAATATAGGTGGAGCGCCGCCTAAGCCTCCGGCAGATGGGGCAGCCCCAAAACCTCCAGCAGGTGGTAAGGCACAATAAGTGAGGAGTGATATGGATAAAAATAAAGTACTATATTTAAATAGTGCTTTCTCCATTAAAGATATTAGTGATACCTTACCAGCCGTAGGTGACAAGATTGACTCTATCTTTATCGAAGGATACGCAAGTACTAACGATATCGATAGATCAGGAGATGTAGTTCCTAGTTCGGTTTGGGAAAAGGGCATTCAAAACTATCTGAAAAATCCTATTATTCTATCTCAGCATGACTATGATGATCCAGTAGGACGCATGGTTGAGTACAAGGTAGATGGTAAAGGTTTATGGATTAAAGCAAGAGTCTCAGCAGCCGCAGAGATATTTAGTTTAGTTAAAGACAAGGTATTAACAGCCTTTAGTGTTGGTTTTAGAATTATGGATGCTGAGTATAATGCTGCAGCGGAAGTGTTCATGATCAAAGAGCTAGAGTTAGTTGAAATTTCAATTGTTTCAGTACCATGCAATCAGAATACTGTATTTAATTTATCTAAAGCGTTTAACAACGACGAAGACTACAGTAAATTTAAAGAGCAATTTGCACCCAACGGCACTTCAGCTAAAGGGCTAGAATCCACAACGGAAGCAATGAGCACAACACAAAAGGAATGGAAAATGAATCCAGAAGAACTAAAGCAAATGCTTGCTGACGCTGCCAACAGTGCTGCCGAACAAGCCACCAAGTCTCTACTAGCGGCTCAAGCTGCTCAATCAGAAAAAGCTCTTTCAGAAGCCAAGGCTACTGCAGATCTAGAAGCTAAGATTAAAGCTGCAGTTGCTGCTTCAATCCAGACCGTTGATACCGGTGCTGAGCGTCTTCTAGCTGAAGTCACCAAGCGTTTTGAAGATCAAAACACAGAATCAAAGTCTGCTCTAGCAGGTCTAGAAGCAGCTATTGCTGAAAAGACAGCTGAACTAGCCAAGATCCAAGCAAGCAAAATGCAATTTGCTGGCGACAAGACTGGTCAAGGTTCTGAGTATGCTGAACGTGAAAAAGCTTATCTACTAAGCAAAATCACTGGCAAGAGTATTGAAGATACAAAGTTCGGCCGCTCAGTAGTTGAGAAGACCGGTGCCCACCTACCTTCAGCTACTTGGGAACTAGAAGTTTCTCTAAACATGGAAGCTGAAGTTCGTAGACGTCTAGTCATTGCACCTAACATCCGTTCAATTGCAATGAAAACCAACGTAATGACTATCCCTGTTAATCCAGAAGCTGGTCTAGCAACTTGGGTTACTAACGCAAACTTTGGCGCTGCTCCTGCTTCCCTAGGCGCTGCAGGTGCTTCAGCTGGTACTACTGCTACTCATGCCGTTAAGGAAATCACACTTAACGCATATAAGCTAGCTACCAACGAGTACATGAACTACGAAGAAGAAGAAGACAGCTTAATCGTTCTAATGCCTATCGTTCGCGATGCAATGGTTCGTCGTGTTGCTCGTGCTGTTGACCGTGCATATCTATACGGTGTTGGCTCTGGTGGCGATCCTGTCAAGGGTCTAGCCTCATGGGCTTCAGCTGGTAGCGTTTTCACAGGTACTACTGCTGTTACCAGTGCTGTTACAGGTATTGTTAATGTTGCTGCTTTACGTACACTACGTAAAGATCTAGGTGCTTGGGGTCTTGATCCTGCTGAAATCGTATTCGCAGTTTCTACCGACATTTACTATCAGCTACTAGAAGATACAACCTTCCAAACCATGAACCAAGTTGGCGTACAAGCTACCTTACTAACTGGTCAAATCGGTTCTATCGGCAACTCACCAGTCTTAGTAAGCGGCGAATTCGCTACTAAGGGTACCGGCAGTCTAGGTGCTATCTGTTTCGCTCCTGGTAACTTCCTAGCTGGTAATCAGCGTGGTCTACGTTTTGATACTCAAGAACTAGTTGAGACTCAACGTCGTGTCCTAGTTGCTAGCCTACGTACTGGTATGACTCAAGTCACTACCAATCTAGGTAATGGCGTTTCTAAGCTACTTCATACAGCTTAATAGCTAAAACTTAAGGATAGGGAATTTCGGTTCCCTATCTTTTCTAAGGCCTGAGCCTTAGAAAAGATAAAAGGAAAACATATGGGACTAAATCTAGTAACACTCGCAGAATACAAAGCCTACGCAGGAATTACTAGTACTACGTCGGATGCCCAACTTAATACTATCATTACTGGAACCAGTAGCTTAGTAAAACAAATCTGCCGTAGAAGTTTTGTAGATTATGTTAATGATAATAAGACTGAAGTATTTAAAGGCGGGCCTGCATTAAATGTAGTCGAAACCCCTTTATTAGCTGTTAGCAGTATGGAGTATTCTTTAGATTATGGTAACACTTATACTGAGCTAGTAGAATTTACCGATTACGCTGTAGATCAAGAAACTAGTCAAATTGTTCCAATCCGTTCATTAAATTACTATCCTGACTATTATGCAGGAACTAGTACTACTATGCGGTATAATCCGGAACCAGAGTTTCCTAGACGTATTAATGGTTATCGTGTTACCTATACTGCAGGCTACGAGAGTTTACCATACGACCTTAGGTTAGCTGTACTAGACCTAATTACTTACTACTTCAAGCAAGAGTGGGCAGTTAAAACTAGCAAAGCCGTTGGTAGCAGCACTACTCAAATTGATTACATTATGAATACTGATCTACCTGCTAACATTAAGCGCGTACTAGACCTGTATACTGAGAGCTATAATTAATCATGAGTGTAAAGGCAGCCCAAGACTATATAAAAGCTAAATTCTCTAAGAGCGAAAGTGCTTTAGCAAAGGCATTTTTTGCAGATTATAGAGAAGGCATAGATATCAAAGTCCAGTTCTTAGATATTAGTTTTAAAACCTTTGAAGTCAATAATAGTTTAATAGCTAGTCCAGAAAATCTAACTACACTTAAAGACTACCATGAATACTTTATTGATTATATAAAGTATTTACTAGGCAATGACAGAGTTTTTCAAGATACTTACGATACTAGACTTAAAGATCTACTAACAGAAGAAAAACCTAATAGACATAGTATTTCTGCATGTATATTAGTACTAAATAATGGCGAACCTTATTTAATAGGCTACTCTTATCAGAAAGTACGAGATGTTATATATGAAGTTTCTAGATCCAGTTTAAGACATAGTTCTTTAGGGGCTAAGCTTTTGCCGCTCAAACCGGAAGATGTAGATCCAGAATCCGGCGAAATAATGTCTGCGGTAAAGTTACAATTTAAAAGCACCTTACAATTGGGGCACCAAGCTACAGGAGCGGGAGCTGAAACTAGTAATTTAGCAGAAAAAATACTTGCTGTATCTAACATAAGCGGTATTAGCGTAGGCCTACGCACTAGCTTAGCCGCTAGACTTCAGAAATTATATACAGTACAGGCTAATTTAGGATACACCTTTCATAATACTTCCTCAGAGGAAAAGCAAGAGCGTACTAATCTTGTAGGGCAAGGTTACATTAATTTAATTATTCAACCAGAAGAAGTTAATCGTAAATTTTCTAGCTCAGAGATTAAGATTTATAATCAGTTCTTATTAGATGTTGCCAAAGAACTAGACCCTGAATATATACCCGGCTCCAATACTATAGTAGACGATGCTAAGCAGAATGTTATTGATAGAGTTTTAAGCGCACTTCACGGTAAAAAGATAAAAACCGTAAAACCACACGCTAAAGTAGAGGGTAAAATAGTTTTACCCACAGTCAAGCCAAAGGTATCAGTAGAGATACCTAAAATACCTGCTCCTAAAACTCCTATACGTACAACTAAAGGTCAATTTACTAGTTTAGTTTCTATACAGAATCTCCTTAATCAAGGGTTGGCCTCCCAGATTCAGAAAAATATGGGTAGTGGCAGTCGTAGAGATATTCTTAATTACCAAACTGGACGCTTTGCAGAATCTGCAAAAGTAGAAACGATGAGCCAGTCTAGAGAAGGTATGATTACCGCTTTCTACAGTTATATGCGTAATCCGTACGCTACATTCTCCTTCGGTGGTCAGCAGTCAATTCCTGCTAGTAGAGACCCTAAACTGCTAATATCTAGGTCAATTAGAGAAATCGGAGCCACTATGGTTGCAAACAGAATGCGGGCGGTATTAGTATGAGCAGAAGAAATTCCATAGTTAAAGCCCTTGCTGAAAAGTTAAAAATCATTGATGGGTCTGCTGGATATAAGACTAATCTCTTTAACAATTCATTTGCAAAACTAAAGTTCTGGGATGAGACTAGTGATTTCCCATCTGTTTATGTAGTAGCTGGATCAGAAGCTCGAGACTATATGCCTAGTGCTTTTACTTGGGGATATTTAGGCATCAGCTTAAAAATATACTGTAAAGGCGAAGATTCACAACAATTACTAGAAGACTTATTAGAAGATGTAGAAAATGTTATTGATGCTAATCGTTCCTTAGTATATGATACTACTAACAATTACGAAACTACAGAGATTCTAATAACTTCTATTACTACTGATGAAGGCCTTCTAGCCCCTTATGCGATTGGAGAGATTAATCTTCAAGTACGTTATCAAATCATGTAATAAGGCAAACTAAAATCATATATGCAGATAAATATCTAGCTAACATGACATAGCCGTGCCAAAAACCACAAAAAAGGAAGTACCATGGCAATTAATCTAGTACGTAATAGTAAAGTATTCTTTACTACCAATATCGATAGCAGCGGAGTTATTAAAGCATCTGGCGGAACAGGCGGAGTAGCCTTCTCAGCTGACAATACTTATGAAATCCAAGTTCTAGATGGGTTTACGTTTTCACAATCAACAGCTAATGAAGTAGTTACTCTTTCAGAAGCGGGGACTACTCCTTCCCGTGGACAGCGCGCTTTCAATACAAGCTTAGCACCTGTCAGTTTCTCCTTCTCTACATATATTAAACCTGCTTTAGAAGGCACTCCTAATAAAGTAACTTCGGGAGATTCTCTACTGTGGAATGCTCTAATGAGCGATACGGCAATCGTTGCAGCTACTGCTATTACGGGCGATACCGCTGTAAGTATAGATGCTACTGGACTAGTTACTATTGCAGGTACTGTAGGTGGGTCTCCTGCAATGACGCCCTTACCTACAGTTGGTGATTATATTGTATTATCAGGCGTAGCTAGTGCTTCTGTAGCAGGACATGATAAGTACTATAACTCAGCTGGTAAAGTAATTACTTCTACTGTTGCTTCTATCACAGTACAGCTAATTAATCATGCTGCAACAGTTTCAACAGCCACACTAACTACAGCTGGTATAGCATACTCTAAGTGTGCCTGGAATGAATCTAACCTTACTTATAGCCAAATAACTTCCGGCTTAAGTGATAGAAATCAATTACAAACATTCGGTATGTTATTCTTGGTAGATAATGTAATGTATGCAGTTGATAATGCATCTCTAGGACAAGTAACTATCGACTTCGGACTAGATGCTATTGCCACTGCACAGTGGACTGGCCAAGCAACAGCTCTACGTCAGTTTGGTACTGGTCTTACTGCATCAGCTGGTACTTTTGGTAATGGTGGCGCCACAAATACAGGTTCTGGAGCATATCTAGTTGCAGGAACTACAGGAAAGTACATTACTAATAAAATTAGTACTATTACCTTAAAAGCAGTTAAAGCTATTGGTAACTCAATTACTACGGCTAAAGAGTACCTAGTACCTATTACTGGCGGCAGCTTTACAATTAATAATAATATTAATTACATTACACCGGCTATTCTAGGTGCTGTTAATACTCCAGTTACATACTATACCGGCACTAGAGCAATTAGCGGCTCAGTAATGGCTTATCTACGTACAGGTAGCGCAGTAGTAGAGTCTGGCGCTTTACTTTCTGACTTACTAGCTGAAGCCACCACTACCACTGAGCCTATGTTCAGCCTAAGTATGAATATCGGCGGTGTAACATCTACTAATCCACGAGTAATTATAGACATGCCATCAATCTCCCTAGGTATTCCTACTATTGACGTACAGCAGGTCGTAAGTACGACTATTAACTTTACGGCTCAAGGTTATACACCTAATGCAACTCCTGCTAATAGTGTATTCGACCTAACCAA
>Ga0208975_1000908_pt1 | contig 13378 bp, 26 predicted proteins | sample GreLakmeER78MSRF_FD_187700 | JGI IMG/M metagenome (GOLD analysis project Ga0208975, IMG submission 187700) | Freshwater lentic microbial communities from great Laurentian Lakes, MI, USA - Great Lakes metaG ER78MSRF (SPAdes) | ecosystem: Environmental > Aquatic > Freshwater > Lake | place: Great... | reverse complement strand
TGGAAATACGTAACAAATTTTAATATATTTGTTAGAAATATCTTTCATCTTATCATGGCGGGATTTCCGACTCATATTAGTATGATCATCAATTACATTAACAGGATAGTCATCGTTACAATATACATTCCTATTAAAAATTACTTTCTTTGTTGCATCTGCAATAACTTTAGTAAATCCATCGGAATATGTAATTCCAATTTTATTACATTCAGATTCAATAATATCATCGGATGATAAAATATAAAATTGTCCAGTCTTTTCCAAAATCTTGCGGAAAGTTGACTTACCACTTGCAGGCAATCCAACTAACATTACATATACGGGTTGATGTGCCATTATACGCTCCTATTTTCCAAAAATAATAGTTTTCATAAGTATTATGAATGTTATAAAAAATCCTAGTAGAATAAACAATAATGAATATCCTACTAGGTAACTTAATATTAATTGAATTGTTTCATTATTATTCACTGGTATTCTTATAATTCCATTTAGTTGCTACAATTTCTCGATTACGTTCAAATCGACTATTTGACCCAAGATTTTTCAGAAGATACTCCGTCACGTTACCAATGTCAACACGTTTCTTGTCAAAACATGAAAATGCAATAGAACGCATTCCACTACCAATATTAGCAGTATGGAATGCAAATTCCTTTCGTGTCATATGAGAAGTATTATTAATGAGTTTTTGAGTTAGAGATACAAAATCAATAATCTGATCCCATACATTTTTATAATAATTATGAAGTTTTTGGGCATCCTCCTTGTAGAGTAATGGATATAGATCATCAACCTTTTCATTAAGAACCAATTCCATTACATCACGTTCATTCTCAATAAGAGACTTTGCACGATGTAAAGTTACATACAAATCAGCCTTAATTTTTACCATATGCCCATCATCAAACCGAATAACAATCCCTTCACCTTCCTGCATATTCTTTACGTAATTAAGAATATCATTGAAATTGTCGCCGGTATATGAAAATTGATTTACAACAGGAATTACAAAGAAGTCCGCGATGTATTTCATATTATTATATGTAAAATACTTACCATTGATATTATCACGAATAGCGATTAGAGTCAACTTATCCTCGGGATAATCAACTACAATACGCTGTTGGCGCGAAGTCCATTCAAAAATAGGAGTTAAATTATTATATTCACAATAATTATAGATACTATGATAATTGTTATTCATATCATAATCATTAGACATAAATTCATCAATTTGCTTGGTAAGATCAGTTTCTCCCATCTTTGATCCCCAAATAATCTTGCCATTAATCTTGAATGGAGTAATCATACTTCCATCAAGTTTATCCAGAATAACATGTGGCTGAGATAAATCCAGAGTCATTACATCTTCACGTTCCCCATAATTAAAAAATTTCTGAAACCGACGAGAAATGACTTGTCCAGTAGTATTACAAAAAATAAGACCGCGCAATTCACGCAGGATAGCACTATCACGATTCGCCACAGGAACATGAACATCGTTTCCTGCCCGAATGTAATTTGCTACAGAGTAGTTACCCTTATCGGCTAGAATAAAATTACTGTTATTCGCAACAATACTCTTCACTTCCTCCAATGTGATGTCATGAGGAAATTCATAATGTAGGGTCATAATATAACTCCTTTATGGGGGTATTAGAAGTTGTTGGATATATAAATAACAGAAACTCTAATAGTAGGAAAAAATTAATGTATGATTTTAAAGATAGAAATGGTTCGGTTCCAGCACATAAACATATTAATGGAGAAGGTTGGGTTGCTGATACTGCTAGTGTTGCAGATACCTGCTATGTAGGCCCAAACGCTCTAGTATATGGTAATGCTCAATTACATGATGTAGTGCAGGTATTAGATACATCTAAAGTATATGGAAATGCTAAATTATATGATAGAGTAGTAGTATCAGAAAATTCTAAAGTATATGGAAATGCAGAGTTATATGATGATGTAATTATAACTACTAATTCTAAAGTATTTGATAATGCCAAATTATATAATTCTGCTAAATTATCAGCTAATTCTGTTGCTCGTGGGGAATCCAAAATGCATAATAACAGTCATTTATCTGACAATAAAGAAATTCTTAATGATGAAAAATTATATGGTGACGATACTACATCACAAGACGAATCATCCATCACATTATAGTAGGTTTCAATCAGCCCGTCAACTGGATTATATGTTGACGGGCTGATTTTCCTTTCATATTACAATAATCTATTGGCTAGTTGTTATACAATCTCCATATTTAATATTAACTAACTTATATATTATGTTTATCTGGTATTATTATTTTAATTTACCAGTTACCTTAGCGGAATACCAGTAATTACTATAATAATTAAAATTACTATAATTGATATAATACTTATTTTATAGAATATCATTTTCTTTTAAATCCCATTTTGTAGTATCAGACCAGTTTTCATTTTCAACTGTATAGTGATACATTCCCTCATTATACACTATTTCCGATACATTGATACAACCCATTTTCTTAGTAAGTATTTTAATCATAGTCTTAGCACCCAATTCAGTGAATGCATTATATTTAATAGGAATACCCATATCTACATATCTTTATATCGTGAATCAATTTCTTTAATTCTGTTTTCCAAATATGTTTTGATTATTTCCATAGTTAAAACACATACTGGATCAGAATTATCTACCTTTGTATATTTCAATACATTTAAGGTTTCATATACAAATGCAGATTTAACTAACATGTCTACGGAATAATTATTACTACTCATCATTACCCAATGTAGTAACACATACTGGTTTGAATTGAAGTCCAGTATCCTTAATATTTTCATTGATGCCAATAATCATGTTAAATTCAACTAGACAAGCTGGCGAAACTGTATCCAAATACAATGGAAGTTTTGGTAATGCAATTCCATTGTATAATGAAAAAATAATTAATAATGATTTCATTGTTTAGGTGTATCCTTAATATTAACCACTAGAGGCTGAATGACAATAAATCCTGCTACCGCCATTGTTCCATACTTGAAAAAATTCATCATATTATAATTCCTTTATTGTTCGTTAATAATGTTTAGTGCTTCAGTAAGATTATTATTGGAAGATAAGTCTTTAGGTAGAATTCCTGAATAATCTAGATTAACCCATTTATCAGGATATGTCGTATTTATAAATTTTAATGGAAGATATGTTTTTTCATATTTATAATCAAGTTTGATACTAGGTGATCTAATATCATAAAATATTACTTGCTTACATCCATATCTAACTAAATCTTCTCTTACTTCCTTAGTTATAATACATATATTATGTGATTGGTGAAATTTTGATATAATCTCTTGTGGAAACCAGTCATATAATTGTTCCATAGATTTAAATCCAAATTTAACTTTATTTTTATTATATGATTTGTGATATTTATTCTTAAAATACTCAAAATCTCTATCTAGACCATCATCGTGTGGTGGTGGATGATTAGGTCCATACCCATAATCATGAGTTCCACATGCCTGTGCCCTATATGGCCCTAATCCCCAAGAGTTTTCTAATCTATAAACAGTTACTTTTCCCTTTGCTCCCATAAGGAATCACTCCTATTTTCTTAAAAAGAATTATACCAAATCAAAACAATAGCAAGTAATACAATGGCAATCGTTTGAATAATGATTTCATTGTGGGTCATAATATATCCTTTATCAATAGTATTGTGAATTAGAAATCTCTCGAATTTGCTGGAACGATTGATCCCTAAGTAGAACACCATCCCTCCATACAGGAGGTAGCATATCATCCCAGTCATGTCCACTGTTTAATGGTAGAGTCTGCCAACCGTCATGTAGCCCAAATGTAACAACAAATCGTCCCTTCTTAGAACGCTTCCCAGGATCGCCTACATGGTCCTTATATACCTCCTGCCACACTCCCATTGACCTTGATAGCAGAAGCCTTCATGGCGAAACGTAGAGTGTCCCTGTCCACCTTCTGTAGCAATCCACCACCCATACCTAGAGTGAGATTTTCCGCAGACCATCCAGCCTGAGCAAGAATTTTCGCCCAGTCCACCTTAAAGGTAATCCAGTAAAATTATCCATATCATCAACAGAAAGTTGTAAATACGGACGATCCTTATCCAATTTTACTAGAATGTCCCATCCAAGTAGATATCTACAATTAAATACAACATCTTTAATTTCCTCTAAAGTCATCATAATGTAAATTCCTTATTTACTATGAGCCAAGTCCCGAATAAAACAAATAAATTTTCCAGCATCAACATCACCAGTAGGTAATTCTTCAATTAGACCATCTGGCCATGTATATTGCTTTTTTTCTGGAAATGCTTTTAACAATAATGAATGAAGATAAGGAAATCTGCCCCTAATATTCTCTACAATAGCTGAATACATTTCTGGATACTTAACACTAAACTCAAATTTTGTGCTTTTAGCTGCGTCACTACTCATAACATAGAATACATAATTTTCCAATACACCAGAATTACAATATGATGATGCTTTTTCCACAAAAATATCTCGCAGAATATTATTTTTAATTTCACTTTGATACATTATTATAATCTCCTATAAATTAATAAATAGCCTTTCGGACAAAATAATTGATCATGTGATAGTGGTCCTCGAAAAATTCTGCCCGACGACTATTAAGGTCCTTCAATGGTAGCCAGAATGCTTTCTCTGCATCATCACCACCATGAACGGAGGGTAATTCATCTTCATCACAATCATATAAGTCTACTAGCATATACTGGTCTAACATAATCAATGATGCAAAAGTAATAATTCTTCCGCGTTCTGATCGCTGTGGATGTGAAAATTCTTTCCTTAGTTTAATAGAATTAGTAATAACCTTATAATCAATATCAATAGTTAACGAAGTTTCTTCAAGTAATTCTCGCATTGTTCCATCTTGAATATCTTCATTCTCATTTAGATATCCACCGGGCAGAGCAAGAAGACCCTTACCAGGATAATTTTTACGTCTAATAACTAATACATGTTCCTTACATACTACACAGGCATCAGTTGTTACAAATAATGGAGGATATGGAGAATTTTTCCACATTTCCTTATTTTTATTGATAGCCTTCAATTCATTTTGAATATTGTAATATTCCTTAGTGTTCATATGGAGGCTAAGAAAATTAATAGTTCCGGCAGATAGTTTATCGTATTGGTCACGATCATGAACTTCATTCTTAGTTTCTTCGGTAAAATACATTTTACGGATATCACTTGAATGAATGCCCGGAATTGCATCAAATTCTACTACATTTTTAATATTAGTAAAATGTAAATAATCAGATGATGAATCCTTATGATGACCAATCAGAACGATATTTTTGTATCCGTAACCATTAGTAATTTGATCTAAATTATTATGCCACATATTCCCATATAGATCATCCTGAATTTCATCATAGATAATACGATCTAAGATATTACTAGGATTGAAATATGTTCTAAGCATAGTAATTCTATCACTTACATTGAACGGATTACGAAAACTAGGAGATTCATTAGCCGAACCTACTAGAACCAACACTTTATCTGCAATTTCTAGTCCTTTATGAATAATATGAGCATGGCCAATATGGGGGATTTGAAACCGCCCCACATATACAGCCAAGGTATCCTCTTTCTTAAATCCCATATTAGTAACCGCAGTCATAATCTTCTTCCTCAATACCATCCTTATGAATACGAATGAATGCATGGCTACCAAATACATCTTCTAGATGATCAGATAGGTTATTAATTACATCATTCATAGCCTTTAGGTCAATCTGGAAAGCATCAGTTACGTTATCAAGATTCCAGGGAACACTAAAATTTTCATTTCCGCTGCCATCTTCAACTTCATCACCAAAGTTTGGACCATCAATTTCACGATAATCCACAGGAGAGAAATTAATTTCACCCATAGTAAAGGTGCAGGGATCACCATCGTTAAACCCTGGAACCCACTGTGCCCAATAAATGGTCTTTACCTGTGGATACGTCTCAAAAAGTGTCTTCGTCAGGCTATTAAAAGCCTGCTTACACTTTTCCTTATACTCGGCCCGTAGTGCGTCTAATTCAGACATTACAATTTCGCCCATATTAGAAATTACGGTATTTTCAGTCTTCTTAAATTTGGCCATGTTATATTTCCTTTTCATATTCTTCATCAATATCAGTTAATTGGGACTCATCTAAAACCATACCTAGACCATCATTCCATGCTCTAGACCATCCACTAAGAGAATCTTCACGATAACCCTCTCCCCATCCAACCATCCAATCTGCTACCATTTTAGCATTGTCACCAAATCGAGATAGATACGGACAAAAATCAGGAGAAACCCCAGATTCATATGCAACTCTACCTTCCAATTTAATTTCTGGATCATGAATAATAGAAATATTACTATAGTGGTGTTTACTACTCGCGTATTTTCTAAACATTGTTATCCCTTTATTAGTCTACATTATTACATTTACGATTAGCTTCATCAGCAATTTCATCCGCAATCGCCGCAGTATTCTCCGCAAGAAATTCAGGATCGGTTTCCATCATTTTCTTATATTTGAGAACACCACCCGCCATCCAAGGTTGAATTTCGACACCTTTAAGCCATTGTTCAATGGTTGGAATACGCCCCAAATCCTCCATAATATGATCTTCGGCAATATCACGAACACAGACTTCCTTATTGTCTGAATTAGTAATAGTGGTGCCGAAAATATGTTCCATAAGATATGGACCTAATGAATTATGGAGAATAGCCCGATGGCGAACGTCCGCTAGGGCAGACTTACTGATATCCATCATATCATGAATTGGTAAATAATCACTGGATTGTCCACCATATTTCTTAGCGGACAACTTTGCATGAACTAGAGGCTTCATTTATTCATACCCTTATATGTGTATGCGTCATAGTATATCCAGTTACGCTTTTTGTTTACGGAATGAATATTTATCGAACCCATGTTTAGCAATCTTCATATCATTGCTAGGTGTATCACGCATCTGGTTCGCTGTCAATAGAACATTACCAACCCAATGAGAAAGTTTCTGATGAACTTCATATCCATTTAATCTCTTATATAATTGAAATTCTCTTAAATTATCACCATTAATTCTTACTTTTGAAGGACGTGTAAAAATGGGATCATAATCAGAAAATGTAATGATGGAAATTTTCTTTTCAATCATATATTTAATTAGCCGATTATCTAAACTGATATTTTCATGGCCCTCACTATCAGGATATTTCTTAATTACATGGCTCTTAGTTAGGGAAAATCCTAGAGTGTTAAGAAAACTTTCCAGGGAATTTTCACTATAGTAATAATCAGTTTTGTTATTATAACGAATTACGGTTCCACCATAATTATTATTTCCAATCACAACTGTAAATCTATTGAAATAATATACAATTCCATTAACACCTAGACTATTACGAACACGCACGATATCTTGAGTCTTATTATGGATAATTTGATATGGACACCAATAATTGAAATGATTAGTATAATTCTTTTCAAGTTCCTGAATAATGGAATCATTATACAACTTATTATCATTTCGTTTAAGTATAATAAGTGGGTCAATGCCATATTGAATCATGTTATCGTAATAATCTTTTCCACCAAGAATACGCATAATATAAACTCCAAAAATAAATTTATTGCGGAGGGTGGATTTGAACCACCGACCTATTGATTATGAATCAATTAAGCTAAACCTGACTGCTCTACTCCACATTAATATTATCTACTTACAAGTAGTAACACAAGTATATTTAAATTTATTAGTTTTATATAGTGAGTCTAATTCTTTTATTATTTCATCCCCAATATTAGTGCATGAGATTTGATTGGGAATATTTGGGACAACCATATTTACTTGTCCATATAATACCAGAGTGAAAAAGATAATACAAGCATTCATAATATATGTTCCTATAATTATAGGAACATTAACAGAAAATTGTTGCAAAAATTGTAAATATAATTCCTGCGGTAGATGATATCAGCGCCGTAATAATTAAATCATTAAGCAAAGAGTCCATAATATAAATCCTTATATTGTTGTTAGATATACCTATCGCTCTCTCTCTTAATATCGAACATTACCTGACTTCTAGTAAGTCCAATATCATGTAAGTCTCTATCAGTCAATTTCATTAGTTCATTATATTGTTTACGTCTATTTAAAAATCTCTTAATAAATTGTAACATATCAAATCTCCTAAGTGTTATATTTACTGGTATCTATATCATAACACCAGAAGATTTGTATGTCTACCTATGATATTAAATATATGCTGCAATGCAACATTAGTTTGGTATATCAGTCATCAGCCATCCAGTCATCCAGAAAATATTTCTGCCTGGATTTACCTTTAGTTGTAATAGTTTCTTCTAGTGTAATAGTGTGTCCATTCTTACGGAGACGATGAATAAGGTCCCTTGGAGACAACACCTTAAATCTAGCGGAAATCTGGCGCGAGGTCATCCCGTTTACTTGGGCATGTTCGCTTTTCAGTGCCGAAAGTAGACGATCTGCCTTTGTTCCATTAGATACTGTATTAGTTGTATTAGAAATAGTTGATGTTTGCATTTTAGTTCCTTTTGTATTGTTGATATTCATTAATCTAGTCTTTCCTGTTAAATAGGGAAGTATCTTACTCTACTATGAAATCTTCATGGTGTCAATCATGAAATCTTTATTACCGAAAATCCCGTCATTTAAACTCCCGTCATTTGCCATAATCAAAAATTATTATTAATCCTATCATATAAATCCGATACTAGGACAGGCTTAAATTCAGTCTGTTCCACACAAACACAAATATACCATGGATCAACATTTCCGTATTGATCTTTTACTTTATTTGCATGAGTATGTCCATGAATATTTGCCTTAAACCTATCCTTAGATTCTGAATGAATAGGAATATGACTCATAACAATATTATTTTGAATTTGATATGCACGAATATCCCGAAAATACTTTAGATATTCATCCAGGCGAAAAATATCATGATTTCCCTTAATGAGAATCTTATCACCATTCAGCCGCCCGATTTGAGGCAATCCACGTCTATTAATAACCATATCTCCAAGGAAATAACATTTATCCCCAGGCTTAACATGGTCATTAAAATTCCGAATTAACTCTTCATCCATATCCTCAATATTGTCCCAGGGACGAAGTTTGGTTACTCCATCTTCCATGAGAAATTTAGTTACGCCGGCATGGGAAAAATGTAAATCCGAAGTTACCCACGTCCTACCTCCACTTTTACTCATAATATTAATTCCTATTTAATTACTATTACTGAAATTCTCTACTATAGTGTGGTTTATTAAGTTCTTTAGGTTTCTTATCCTTCCACCAATTATAGACCTGAAAGATGGATAAATGCAAGGGCTTTTTCCGTTTCTTGATATTTTCTATCATATTAAACGTTCCCTTAGATTTACCATCCCAGAGAATAATTGCTGCATCACAATAATCGGCCATTTCTGCATTTCTCATTGGACCGGCAGATTTACCATATTGATCCCAATCAGCAGGGAATAATTTAATATTGATATTATTATCCCTAGCCCATTGTTCGCCTAATTTATCAATACCAGTTGCGCCGCCACTAACTAATTCACCAATATAAATATTGGCACTTTTAATGGCGAATTGAACATAATATAATTCGCTAATTACTCGTGATCCTGCTACTACTACTTTCATATTTTATTCCTCTAAAAAAATAATTCATTATTATTATCACTTCCCTCACCATAATAAGTCTTATTTGGGAATGTTTCATAAAAATATTTTGCATATTCCATAGCATTTTCCTCACTATGGAATAGTTTATCTTTACTTGAATATTTCAACATAAATCCGTCGGGAGATTTTACATAATAATCTATAGCAATATCATCATAATTTTTATCTCTGGTTTCTTTTACAATAGTGGTTACAATTTTATGAATCAATTTTAGTCTTGTTGTAGGATAAAAAATATCCTCGTTTCTAAGATAAACTTTATTATCTACGATAACTGTTCTCTGGTATGTATTTTTATATACTCGTGGAACCCAAAAAATATCACCAACATTAAATTTTGGGTCAATATCAAATACCATTATTTATCTCCATTTTTAGAAGCCATTTATTTGAAATTGCCTTGAAGGAAATACTTGAATTTTCGGCGCATTTGAATACCAAACCTTCACGCAATACCTTATCATTAATTCTAGAATACCCATCAGCTATTTCTAGAATATCCCTGGAATTATAGTCAGTGATATAATAATTAAGATCAATTACTGGAACGCTACTTAATTCGGGATTACTATCAATAATTAATTTTCTATTAATAGCTGATATATATTTTTGTTCATCAATATCGAAAATATCGAAAATATAAAAATGTGTTCCCTTTAGATTATATGGATTGCCCTGAACACCTTCCCCAACCAATTCACCCTGAAAAGCAAAATGCATATCCATTAGTGTATAATTACGAAGAATTGTCTCATAATCAATACCATTAAATGCTGCGGCCTTCCAATATGCATTATTTTCATCCCGTTCCAAATCATAGTTACGGGAACATACTCCAAATACACCATTATTGAGATAGATTGTCATACTGGAACCATCCAACTTTTCAGTCACTTCCCAAGTATAATTTTCATCTTTAATATGAGAAAATGTTCGCCCCATATTTTGAACACGAATTTGATCTGTCTTAGGAATAAAAGATGGAAAATTACCCTTTACAATTCCCTGAAGATTAGTAGAAATTTCTTTTTCCCACTTGACAATACCAAGAATATCAGTAACGTCAAAATCACCATCATTCTCTGATACTAGACGAGTCTTATGGAATGCATCAACAACATTAGGATAATCCCAATAATTCAAAATCAAACCCTGACTTAATTGCTTACGTAGCATAATTGTCTTTAGACGTTCACCTTTAATTCCTTGATATTCACGGGGAGGTTTGCCCTTTGAAAGAAATGGAGCAATTTCATTTGGAACCCATGAATCAATCTCAATATAAATACATGGATCACCAATCTTAAATTCATCTTTCTTTACAACAACGTTCCAACCATCAACCGATGCAAGTTCAATAGCATCTGCATCGGGAATTGGATTGATATCAGTAATTTTTCTAATGGTCGCAAGTTTACGTTCAGTATTACGTTCAATATTCATATTGATAAAAATCCTCCCTATTTGAATTATAGAAAAGATTTTATCAGGATATTCAGGTTATGTCAAGGGGATAATATTAATATCTTTTAGGAGCATCATCCGCCCGTTTTCTCCTAGCTTTAGCATATGCATCCATTACTTCTGTATCAAATCCATGATCCCTAGCAACAATATGTTTACTACCATCAGGGTGTGACCACACTCCCATATTTTCAATTTGCATTAGGTCATATGGTGGATGGCCAGTATTATTATGATAATCTAGGAATTTCTGAGTTAATGGATGTTCTTCAATTTTATCTAAATGTGCTTCTCTATTTGGCATTCTATCATAATATTTACCATTATTTCTTTGGTGTGATCTAACTAACGTATGCACAAAATCATCATGAGAAATACCTTTTGGAAAATCCTCATTTTTAGTTAATTTTTCAAAATCTTTAGGTTTCATATTATCAGCATGACCAACTTGTGACCATTGGTGGGTATCATTATCATGTTTAATTAATGGAGGAAATATACCCATATCTTTATTAGATTTAAAATGTCCTGGTTTAATTGAATCTTCTCTTAACATTCTATATGTTGCATTAGTAAAACTATCACCAGCTTCGGCCTTATTTTGCATGGCACCTAAACTGTGCCCATCATAGGACTCTCTACTATGATGTTTATCTAAATCAGCAGTTATGGCTACCTTAGTCCCTATCCTAAGATTGGCTGGTTGTCCATCTAGTATCACCTGAGTAGGTTCATCATGCTTTAGATAGGCTCTAGACGATCCCTTGGGCATGTTTCCCTCAATGCCTGTCTTTTCCCCAGCCTTGGTTAAATCCTGGATTTTCTTACTAAGTAACGTCTGTTTTTTAGTATCTCTAGGATTTATACTGCGCGGAGACTCAATAATTTTTTGTAATTCTGGATGTAATTCTTCTAGTATTAGATTACTAATGAAGTCCTTAAAATTTCTAATAATCATAAATGAGTTTCCTATTTATCTATTTTATTATATTTATATTATTTTATCTTTTAAATAAAAAATCCACCACCAAATTAGATTATTTCTAATCCTTTCTGATGATGGACTCTAGTAATTTTTATTTAAGTAATTTAATCTGGATGACTAATGATATGTCCATTTCCTGTATACTTAAATTCAACCTTCAGTTTAGACTTGGATGCCAAATCTTCATTCTTTTCCTTAATCTTTAGATCGTAATATGCCCAGGCGCAATCTTCATTCATAAAATCCGCCTTATCAATTACCTTTGTGCGCCCAAATACCGAATCGTAAATAATTACTTCATACATAACAATTCTCCATTGATAAAGTTGATTTATAGATTAATGAATTATAGTTCCTTAGTTACCAGAAGTTCTGAAATTAGACAATATTTACTAATTACTATACCAGTCTGGCCACCACGAATTGGAATATCTAACTGAACAATATAATATTCATCAGTATAAAATCCAATTATTTGACCAAAAGCATTTTCAATATCAGACTTGACTGTGTTACATATCATCACCCGATCATATATTTCAAAGTCCATTTTACTCATCCTCCATATAGAGGACTACAATAACTGAATCCTAGATGAATGTCAAGGAGTATAATTCCAGAGTAAATATTGAACAACACCACTCACTCCAATAATACATGCTACTATACCTATAATAGTATAAAGAAACATCCTTTTCATTTTACTATTTTTAATTAATTCACCAACAATAACATATACTACACTCCATGTAAACGAAATTAGTAATACACTAATAATAAATGTAATCATTTATAATTTCCTATTCTAATTTTACTCTAATTATTACTCTAATTCAGAAAGATATTCAATTCTGCCATCATTATGAAAATAAATAATATCTCCATTATCATCATTCCGAAACTTAGTATATTCTAATTCAATTCCAGCATGATCAATCATTGGAGTAATGATAATATCATAATGTTTAGTTGTATAATAATTTTCATCAATCCACTTTTGGCAATTATTGGCGGCAACATGATTAGGAATTGATGAAGTATGTTCCTTTGAATACCAATTCTTATCAAGATTAGTCAATTCAATCAATCTTTGTGTGTATTTTTCTGTAT
>Ga0208975_1000907_pt1 | contig 13381 bp, 15 predicted proteins | sample GreLakmeER78MSRF_FD_187700 | JGI IMG/M metagenome (GOLD analysis project Ga0208975, IMG submission 187700) | Freshwater lentic microbial communities from great Laurentian Lakes, MI, USA - Great Lakes metaG ER78MSRF (SPAdes) | ecosystem: Environmental > Aquatic > Freshwater > Lake | place: Great... | reverse complement strand
GATTTCTTCCGAAGAACTGGAAGAGATGGGCCAGATTATGGTGAAGCAATTGAAGAATCGTTATGCTGATCCAACATTTCATAAGAGATTTACTTTGGGTATTGACCGTGCAAAGATGAGACTGTATGATGTTGAACAATCAGCACAAGATGGTTTGGCTGATGCTGGTCATACAGATAAACCATTGAATACATTTGGTAACAGAGAAAAACCACAAAAGAAATCATTTGATGGATTTAAAGTATGATGATAACGAAAGAGAATGCCTTACATTGCGCTAAGGTATTCGAAGACTATTTTGGTAACTTCAATCGTGTTGATGAGTACATGCGTGACCAGAAGTTAAATTCTTTGGGTGGCCTATCAACAAACCCTTTGTTTCCCATAGAAGATGATTTGTTCTCAGATTTTACAATGCATCCAAAAGATATGGATTTTGAAGTGCTGGAAATACCACAAGAGAAGTGGGAAAATCTATTGAACATTACCAGTTCACATATCAACATTTCACCAGTTGGTCGTCAAATAAGATTGGCTGTGTTGGAGAAGAACACAGGAAAGATTGTAGGATTCATTAGACTAGGTTCACCTGTAATCAACATGAAACCTCGCAATGAACTTCTTGGTCAAGTGTTTACACAGAAACCTGAATGGTCCAAACGATTCAATGGTTCTGCAATGATGGGATTTGTTATCGTACCTGCACAACCATTTGGTTACAACTATCTTGGTGGTAAACTGTTGGCCGCAATATGTACATCACATGAAGTTAGAGAAATACTTAATAAAAAATATGGTATGAATCTATGTCTCTTTGAGACTACCAGTTTGTATGGAAGTTCCAAGACTGTTTCACAATATGATGGTATGAAACCATACATTCGTTATAAGGGATTGACAGATTCTGATTTTATACCGATGATGCATGGAAAAGCCTACGATGACTTACGTGCATATGTGGAAGATATCGTTGGTGATATTGTTGATGATGACGCATCAAGTAAGAAATTAAAAACAACGATGAAGATTATTTCACTTACTAAAGCTGCTCTTAAAGGTAGTACTGAAGGGGATACATTCATAGCAACGATCCTCAAAGCAAAAGGGTTGACAGAACAAAAAAGATATTACATCAGTGACTATGGCTTCAAGAACATGGTTGATTATGTAAATTGTAAGACGGACGTGCTTATTCCTGGTGAAAACTATGAAAAACACAATCTGGTAAACTTGATTGAATGGTGGAGAAACAAGGCCGTAAATAGATTCGAAACCCTAAAGACAGAAAATCGTTTAAGAACTGAACTTGAAGTTTGGACTTCTGGAAAGGACATCCAAATCATTAGATAAATACTTTTATTTGGGAGTTAACAATGGCCGGTGCATCAGCTGAACGACAAGAAATGGGTGTTATTGATAGTATCAATTCTTCTATCAAAAAAAATAAAAACAATCCAATAACAGTTATTGCTGGAAAAACTAAAATAATTGGTGTCATTGGTGCCAAAAAGTTTACAGGTCGGCAAACCGGTGGATCCGAACCATATACAGATGTTGTATTTGAAGTGGTAAAAGGTAAAAATATCGAAGAACTAAACCTGTCTTTGAAAGGAGAATCTGCTCCTTCTTTAGCTGGTGGAGGATTAAAAGGATTAGAATTAGCTGTTCCTGGTATTGCTAAAAAGTTTATGAAAACTGCATACGACCATTTAGTAAAAAAAGAAAAGTTGGTTATTGGTGATAAAGTTCCAGATGTTTATGGTAAAATAGGAAATACAGATAAAGTGAAAATAGTTGTTGGTAATGAAAAGATGGGTGGGCCAATAGATTACATGTACATTGGACCTATGAATGTTTCTGGTAAATATGATGATAAAAAAAATCAGTTGACACTTAATGGTGTATTAACAGAATCACATGAATATGCAAAAACACATGAGTTATATTTTAGATTGAGAGCAAGAAGGGAAGACCAAAGATTTGATCCTTCAGCTAAAGATAGTCAGGGTACTCCAAAGATTTATGGTAAATCACCATCGAAAGGTGATTCCGCAGGACGAATTGTTGTTACAGATAATACACCAGCAAATGCAGTAATAGTGAGAATGTAATTATGGCACTAACAGACTTTGATAAAATATTGAAACAGTATGAAGATACCGAAAATGATTTTGGTTTCTCCGCTATCTCTGAACAAGAATACAATTCTTCTATTAAAGAGAGTGTGCAGACCGTTGAGAACTACAAGGTCAATTTGTCGGAAACAGAAAGACGATTGGCTGAACTTGAGAAGATGATTATACCTTTCCTAAAGAAACTACATAGTACAGGTGATAAAGAATACATCTATTGGCCTAATCGCAAACCAGCAATTGAAAAACAAATTGAGGCAATATTAAAATTAACTAGAGGATGATACATTATGAAACCGTTAGTGACAGTGATTACACCTACCACAGGTGCACCGTGTGTACGCCAAGCGTTAGACTCGGTTAAAAACCAAACCTATGATAACATACAACACTTAGTTGTTGTTGATGGCCAACCAAAAGGTCGTGTGATAGCCAAAGAGTATCCACATATTGACCTAGTTGACCTTCCATACGCAACAGGAAAAGACCAATACAACGGACACAGAATATATGGTGCAATGACCTATATTGCAAACGGTGAGTTCCTATGTTTCTTGGATGAAGATAATTGGTACGAACCAAATCATATTGAAACCTTGGTTGATGTTATATCAAAGGGAAATAAATGGGCATACTCACTACGTAAAATCGTCAGCCAAGAAGGCGAATATATATGTAACGATGATTGTGAATCACTAGGTAAATGGACCTCTGTGATTAATGATAAATTCATTGATGTGAATTGTTTTATGATACCTAAGGCCGCAGCATTAGGTTTCTCACCTTACTGGTACCGCAGAGCAAGACACCCACAAGAACAGCCGGAAGTTGATAGAATATTGTCACCGTTTATGATGCAAAATTTACCAGAATTTGACACGAATGGCCAATATACAATAAACTATAGAGTTGCAAGTAGAGGAGATTCTGTTCAGGCGGAATTCTTTTTGAAAGGAAATGAAATGATGAATAAACAATATAATGGAGATTTACCATGGCGAAAAAAGACCTGATTATAGGTGCATTTAAAAACTATAACTACGAACAAGTTAAACCTTGGATTGAATCTATCAATCAAACAACCTTCAAGGGTGACAAGGTACTGATTGCAATTGATGCATCACAAGAAACACTTAACAAGATTACACAGGCCGGTTTTACTGCTATAGCTGCAAAATCCATGTCTGGTGCAATGTTTCATATGGAACGATTCATGCACATCTATGATTTCCTAAAGAAACATAAGGATGAATATCGTTACGTTGTTAGTACAGATGTGCGTGATGTGATTTTTCAACTTGATCCTATGCATCATTTGGAATATATACTCACAAGAAATTCTGGTTACGATTTAATTGGAGTATCAGAATGTATTAAAATTAAAGATGAACATTGGAATCGTGATAACATATTAAAATGTTTTGGCCAATATTTTTATGAAGAAATTAAAGACCATGAAGTATTGAATGTTGGTACTTTAGCCGGTAAATCTGAAATTGTTGGTGACTTATGTGGAATGTTATATCAATTATCAATGAACAGAGCAGATTGGGTTGCCGACCAAGCAGCATACAATATGTTGATGAGTTGGTATCCTTATCTTGGTATAACTTATATCAGTGGTTTGAATGATGGTTTCTGTTGCAATCTACACGTTACAAACAAACCAGATGAGAAGGAACATTTTGCACCATTCATCACAGAGAAACATCCAATCTTTCGGGATGGATTAATGTTAACTGGTGATGACCAACCTTATTATATTGTACACCAATATGATAGGGATCCAGTATTGAAGAAATTTTACCATGATAAGTATGGTGTTGAGGAATTAATTACTTTTAGGACAACATGATGAATAACATTACTATTGTTACAGCTTTTTACGATATCGGCCGTGGAGATTGGACACCTGACAAAGGTCTGCCAGCATATCTACAGAGAACCACCGAAACATATATTGAACGTTTTTCACATATGGCTCAAATGGAAAACGAAATGGTTGTTTTCTCTACACCAGATATAATTGAAAAACTACAACCATTGCGTGGTGATAGGCCAACAAAATTCATTTCGCTTGATATTTTTGAAAAGTATGACAAGTTGATTGAGGAGATTGGCAACATTCAAAGTAGTGAGAACTTTCAAAAGATGATTCATCCATCTCAAAGAGCAAATCCTGAATATTGGAATCCTCATTATGTCGTTGTTAATTATTTAAAATCAATTTTTGTTAATGTTGCAATTAAAAATAATTTTGCGACAAACGAATTGGTATCTTGGTTAGACTTTGGTTATTGTCGTACTGCTGATAAGGTACCAGCAAGTAAGAAGTGGTCATATGATTTTGATGTTAATAAAATGCATTTGTTCAATTATAAAGACTACGACAACAAAGGCATACAGGATATAATCTCGACAAATGATGTATACATATTAGGTGCAAAGATTGTTGGTGGAAAAACTGCATGGCCAAAATTTGAAGAATATATGAAAGAAAGTCTTATCTTATTGGGAAGTAATGGCATGGTTGATGATGACCAAACATTAATGTTGATAGCTTCCGTCAAACATCCGGAATTGTTTGAACTACATAGAATTCCAGACCACCAACTTGGACTTGATCCATTTGTTATTTTTAGTGATTTTAATAAAGAGGTATAATATGAAAGATATATTCTTAATTCCCGTGAGTACAGAAAATGAAGCGGAAAGAATGAGACAAATTAGAAATAACTGTAAAGATTTTATGACAAGAAATACTTCAGAAATTTCATATGAACAACAACAAAATTGGTATAAAAATCTTAATAAAGAAACCAATAAGATTTATCTCTTACATAAGGTATATCATGGTGTTGTTGGTGAAATGATTGGCTACGGTTACATAAGAGTTGAAGATGGAGCTGTGTTATTGACGGGTGGTTTGATTGACTCAGAGAGAGGCAAAGGTTATGGTCACACACTCTTTGAATATCTTGTAAAAAATTCTGAACCATTTAATTTACCAATCAAGTTGGAAGTATTGAAAACCAATATGAAGGCCTTTTCGGTCTACAACAAAATTGGTTTCAGAGTTACCGGAGATGATGGTAAAATAATTAAGATGGAGTATCATTATGATTCAGTTATTTAAAGTTAGAATGTCAGACCAGGTACCAGAAGAAGTTGGCAAAGTACTAATGTCTGGATTCATTGGCCAAGGTACAAAGGTTGAAGAATTTGAAACTGCACTGCAAACTGAATTGAAAACCAATGTTAGGCCAGTTACATTAAACTCTTGTACATCTGCTATTGATTTGGCTTTGCACCTATGTGATGTTGAACCTGGTGATGAAGTAATTGCAACTCCACAAACTTGTTTTGCGTCACAAGTTGGCATCATTCACCGTCATGCCAAAATCAGATGGGCGGATATTGACCCAATTACTGGTCTTATGGATCCAGAATCGGCAAGAAAACTTGTCACAGAAAAAACCAAAGCAATTGTTGCTGTTAATTGGGCCGGAAAAATCTGTGATTTCAAAACCTTAAAATCATTTGGTGTACCAGTTATTGAAGATGCTGCACACACATGGGATACTTTCTTGGAAACGAAACCGGAACGTGGTGATTATGTTTGTTACAGTCTACAAGCAATTAAATTCCTAACCAGTGGTGATGGTGGTCTTTTGATTTGTCCTAATGAAGAAAAGGCAAATGAAGCCAGAGTACTCAGATGGTTCGGTTTAGACAGAACAAAATCAGAATCATTTAGATGTACACAAAACATCACCAAAGCAGGTTACAAATATCACATGAATGATATTAATGCTACGATTGGTTTATGTAATATTCCAGAAGCAAGAGAATCTGTTTTGCAACAAAGAAGAAATGCAAAATTCTTAATTGAAAATGTTAATAATCCAAACTTGATTATGCCAACGTATGATGAAACTTGTTCATTCTGGTTATTGAGTATGCATATTCTTAATGGAAGAAAAGCAGAATTTACAAAATACCTAGAAACGAATGGTATTGTTTGCAGTCCAGTTCATTTCAGAAATGATATGTACGACTCTACAAAACAATTTGCAGAAGGCCATTTGTCCGGTGTTACCAGTTTTGATGCAACGCAAACTTGTGTACCTATTAGTTGGTGGTTAACTGAATCTGACTTGAATCATGTTGTTGAAACGTTGAATAATTTTAAATAATGAAAAACATTTTTATAGTATCATCATGTATTCAACCTAATATTGGTGTCGTCAATTTTGAAGATAGATACACACAAACAATAGAAACGTTTGATAGTGTTCGTAGAAGAACCAAAGATTCTTTGATTGTTTTCACAGATAGTTCCGTTCATCCTTTGGAAAATTGGAAACTGGATGTCATAAAATCTAAGGTTGATATCTTTTTGGATATGTCTACGAATACTTCTGCACAAGAAATCAATCGCCATGGTTTGAAAAGTTTTGGTGAAAACTTCCTAATTTTAAACAGTATAATGCATCTAAAAGAGAAATATGACTTTAAGAATATGGAAGGCCGAATGTTTAAATTAGGTGGCAGAGTCGGTCTACTAGATGAATTTGACCTAAAAGATTATGACAATACTTTTGGTAAATTTGTATTCAAAAAGAGAGTACAAAGTTGGATGCCACTGGATGTACAGAACTCATATGGTTCCACTCACGTACTGGAAACCAGATTGTACTCTTGGTGTTTCTCGTTGGTTGATGAGTATATTGACATTATACATAAGAATTTTGCCTTATTTAATAAAGGTTTAGACACCGAACATTCACATATGATTAACGTTCCATCAAGTAAATTATTGGAATTTGATATGATGAATACTGGATGCGTTACGGCCTTAACTGGCCAGTATATGCACGACTGATATGTATCCAACCCAATAATTCAAAAATTTAAATATATTGGTTAAAAAATTGTATAAATAACCTACAGTCAACCAAAGTGTGTTGTAATTCAATAGGTAAACAATGATATCTTTCAAAAGTTTTTTGACCGAACAAGAAGATCCTGAAGAAGGCGCTAGCCGTCAGATTAAACATTTGACGCATGTGGAAGACCGCCCTCTACAAACAGGTGAAAAAGGTGCAAAACACGCTATTGCTTCCCTAACAGCCGCAGGTGAACATATCAAGTCTGGTAAAAAATCATCTGAGTTGACCACAAAATATGATGGTTCACCAGCCCTTGTTTATGGTCATCATCCAAAGACTGGTAAGTTCTTTGTTGCATCAAAGTCTGCTTTCAACAAAACACCTAAGATTAATTACACACCACAGGACGTTGACGCTAATCACGGCCATGCTCCTGGTTTGGCCGCAAAATTAAAAGATGCACTGACACATTTACCTAAAGTCGCACCAAAAGAGGGTGTGTATCAAGGTGATATGATGTTTGGCACAGATAAAGAAGATAAGAAAAAAGAAGATAATGGTGGACATTCATTTCATCCAAATCCTTCTGGTCTGACCTACACCGCACATGGTGATGAGGCCAACAAAGTTAAAAAATCAAAAATTGGTGTTGTTACACATCTTTCCTATCATGGTGATGATGCAGCAAGCCTGAGCGCATCACATGAAGTCAACCATGAGAAGTTTACAAAACATCCTGATGTATACTCAGTTGACCCTAGAATGGATACATCAAAAGTGCATTTCAGTCCACAACACCAAAAGAAATTCAATGGTCATCTTGCAGCTGCACAAGCAATGCATGATACACATGGTGGTGACATGTATGCTGGTACCAGCGATCATCATGGAGCTGGTGGATCACTAGAAACATATATGAATCATACTGTCCGCACAGGTGAACAACCAAATCATCAGAATTTTAAGAGTTGGTTAGAAACCAAAAAGAATAAAGATATTGATAAATTAAAAACAGAAAAGAATCGTACAACCAAACAAGCAGATTTGAAAGATGAACTTGGTAAAGTTGAACGTAATAAAAAACACTATAATAATCTTTTCAAAATGCATGGCCATCTACAGTCTGCAAAAGGTGCATTGATTGATACAATGAATCAACATCAACAATTTCAACACCAACATGGTGGTGAAGATGCTAATCCAGAAGGTTACGTATTTCATCACAATAATGAATCTGATAAATTTGTTAATCGTGCAGAGTTCTCTCGTAGAAACTTTGCTGGAATAAGGAATATTTGATGGATACTTTTAAAATCTTTTTATTGAATGAAGGCCGTGGTAGTATGACTGCATCCGGTGCAGCTGGCGAATATGATTTAAATAAATATGTTACTCCACACCTAGGTTCAAAAGAATTTACACATACATTATCAGCAGAACATGAAGATTTGCCGGCCGGTTCCTCAGTTAAATTAAAGAGTGTTGAACGCATCAAAGGAAAAATCCATGTACATGCAGAAGATGAAACAGGAAATCACCAATTGATTCCTATTTCAAAAATGCACAAACCAGGTGAAGCACCAACAAACAGAGGACATGATTATGAGTCTACGTTTGTTGATAGATTAAAACACCACGGTATCATGCCACATCATCTCTCAGGTGCAGGTTCTACTGGCGGCACAGATTTTGCAGTTGAAAACAAACAAAAGAAAACTGTACATAACGGTACTGTTTCTGGATCATTGTTGAATGGTGAAACAAAAGCCGGTGTTACTGCGGCCATGGGACAATTAACAATTCACCATACCAAAGAAAAAGGTTGGCACATTGGTGATGCTGCCAGAGAAAAAAGACCACTCTATGCAAAACAAATAGAGAAGTCTGGAGTTTTGGCTCACATGAATAAACACTTTAAGAATCCGAATAAAGCCACAACAACAGAATCTGGTCGTGCAAAGACAATAGAAATTAAGCATCCAGATTTAGAACCAGCTCACGCATATCTACAAGACCATGACGTACATGTTTTACAGGTTGGTGGTTATGGTACATATAGTGTAGGCAAAAAAGATGAAACCGGCCATGGCCTACCTAATATATCTGGTAAAGGTTCTTGGAGAATCAGAGAGAAACAAAAGGGTAATAAATCAGCTAGAACAGTTGCATTTCATCCTGATGGTAAATCAGGTTTAAATAAAAGTACATATGATTTGGACAAAGATGAAGATTTGTTTAAATTCAAGAAAACTTTGGGACACAAAGATTAAATGAAATCATTCTTAGAAAAATTAGAATCGGATTCAAAAACACACAAGCCTGTGGTGATGGCTTTTGGTCGCATGAATCCACCAACAACTGGCCATGAAAAATTGGTTGATAAAGTCAAACAAATTGGAAAAGATTATAAAGCACCACACCATGTTATAATCTCACATTCTAATGACGCTAAGAAGAATCCGTTGGATGTTAAATCAAAATTAAAACACACTAAGAGATTTTTTCCAGATACAAACATCGAAACATCAAGCAAAGAACAACCAACATTCCTACAACATGCCGCAAGATTACATCAAATGGGACACGACCACTTGATTATGGTTGCAGGTTCAGACCGTGTCAATGAATATCAAGAAAAGTTAAAACAATACAACGGAACAGCAGCTGGATCACTTTTCAATTTCAAAAAGATTGAAGTTAAATCTGCCGGCCAACGGGACCCTGATGCTGACGGTGCAGAAGGTATGTCTGCATCTAAAATGCGTGACCATGCAAAGAGTGGAGATTTCAATTCTTTTAGACAAGGTGTTCCTCCACACGTTCCAGAAAAACATGCAAAAGAGTTGTTCCGTGATGTTCGTAAAGGCATGGGCATGAATGAAGAAGTCAATCGTGGACTATTCAAAGCAATCTTTGTGACGGGTGGACCAGGTTCAGGTAAAGACATTATTATTCGTGAAGCAATTGCAGAATCAAAAGCAGTAGAATTGAATTCAGTACAAGCATTTGACTTATTGATGGACAAACAGAAGTTATCCGAAAAAACAACCGACTATCGTAGAGAAGCAATTCGTAATCGTGGGCCACTAATCATTAATGGTCCTGCTGATGACCACACCAGAATGATTACCATTAGAGAAGAATTGGAAGAATTTGGTTATGATGTTGCACTGGTATTTGTTGATACAACAAATGAGGCCAGTAAAGAACGTAATGAAAAACTGACCAAATCAATTTCCGAATCTGTTAGATTTGATAAGTGGCAACTTGCACAAACATCTAAAGAATCATATAAACAGAATTTTTCTAAATTTATGGAGTTCAATAACAGTTCCTCTTTTGAAGAAATCCAAGAGGATATTACTGATACTTACGAAAAAATAAATAGGTTCATCGAGGACAAAAATTACAACGAAATTGCGTTCTCTTGGTTGGAAAGTCGTGGTAAAATTAGTATCACATCATTATTTAAGGAAAATGAAAATGTTAAGAAAAATTCTAGATTTTTTGAAAGTTACAAAGCCAGTCGAACCAGTAGTGGTCCAAGACTCTCAACCGGAACCGGTCCAAAAGCCGATGGTCCAGGAGACGCCACCCCTGATAATCGTGCCAGCGACTCCAATGCCGACAACATCAAGTGGGACGGAAACAAAAAGCGAGGAAGTTACACCTTCAAAACCTATAGCGAAGAAGGCCCCAGCCTCAAAATCAGTCCAATTCCCAAAGAAAACAACTTCTCCAAAGACAAAGAAAAAGTAAAACGTAATCGTTTTATGGATTCACCAACTGTTAATCAACGTATGAGAAATATAACAACAGTTGGACCAGAATTTGATACACGCCAACAGGGTACAGTATACCCTATGTCTGGTCTAGGCGATGTAACATATAGAGAATCGTTTAATGATCCATCTGATTCTGAAATGGGTGTTTATGGTGTTTTGGGAGGTTCCACAAATAAAGAACCAATGGAAAATCCAAAAGATAAATTTGGTTCTAGTAGTTTAAAGAAGAAAAAAAAATGAAAAGATTCACAGAATTTGTTAGAGAATCCACACCGGAAACTGAACATCATGATGCTCAGGAAATCAAACGCCAAAAGGCTCACTTGATGGATAAAGCTAAAGAGTATAGTGACCAAGCACAAAGAGAAAAACAATTCGGCCACGGCGGCGCCGCAGAAGCAAAAGGTGAAACTATGGCTGCAGCTGCAACAAACATTACTAAAGGAAAATAAAATGATTAATCTAAGAAAACACGATCCTATTGCTGATGCAGTAAAAGATATTTTACAACAAGAAGCACTTAAAGGAAATCAACATTTAATTGATAAAAATAAGAACAACAAAGTTGATGCACACGATTTCAAAATTCTTCGTGGTGAAAAGAAAGCCGTCAAAGAAGAAGAAACTGTTGAAGAAGGCATCAAAGACGTTGCTAAAAAAGACAATAAAAAAATGCAAGAGGCGGAGTACAAAGGTGTGAGACCGGTCTCCAACGCATTCACGCAGACAGCACCTTATCCGTCCTTCAAGAAAAAGAAGCCTGCGCCTGCTAAGAAACCAGTGAATGAGGGTGGAATAGAAGAAGTTCAAGGAAAAACCTTGAAACAATTCATGGAAAACGCATTTGATTATAAAACTCCTCGTAAACCAGAACCAAATGGTGGTTCAGGTGTAAAACAAGGTTCTGCATATGGCGGTTCTAAACAAAAAGACAAACCAGAACAGGCCAAAGAAAAAAAGTAACTGAGGCAAAAGGACCAACCAGTCAAGAAGACGGACCTTTTGTCTCTAGTATTAATGATACACACGATTTAAAGCCATTGAACCACGCAAGGTACTTGGCTAAAAAATCTTTAGATAGAGTTCAAAAAGAAATGATGAACAAATAAGGCACAATAATGAGCAAAGCACAAACATTAAAATCTGTAGTTAAAAAAGGTGTTGCTGAGAAACCATCTTTCGGAACCAATCCTTTCGATCCGTGGTCTGCAAAAGCAAACCTTGCGGAAGATGATGCTTTAAAACAATATTTGACTTCTAGAGGTATCAATCCAAAATACGTTACCAAAAATCAAATGGTTGCACATTCCAAGATGGGACAATTCCTGAAATGGAAAAGAGACCATAATGTGGCCGAAGCTGTTGATAGAAAAGATACCATTATTTTTGATATACCTTTGTTGATTCGTGTATTAGAATTTGCTCGTGAAGAATTAAAATCGGATGTACTTCTACACAAAATGGTTGAACGCTTGATTTCAATTCGTGGTAAAGGAACTTTGACAATGAATCAGTATGGTAAAATTGTCAAAGAAGAAGTTGCTGAAGAAGAAGTTGAACAGATTATTGAAATAACAACTACTGGATATCATGCAGCTGCTACTAAAAGTAGAATGAATGCTGCTGTCAAAGTAATGTCTAGTATGGGTAAAGATAAACAAGCAACTACAAAACTTAATGCTCGTAACAAAGGTCTTAATAGACTAAGTGATAGAACATCAGCTGAAATGAAAAAGGCTAATTCTGGTCCACAAAAATCAACACCAAGTAAACCTCCTACTGAAGCAGAACGCCGTGGTTATGGTCAAGGTCGTTACATGGGTGATTCTGTTCAACATGATGATGAAGTTGTAGTAGAGATGGATAATCGTACACCAAGCAGCGACCGTCAAGAACAGCGTAAAAATAGTCCAGAACAACTAGCAACACAACATAAAGAACAACAACAACGCTTGAAAGATACAAGCCCCGAAATGCGTAAAAAGTTACGCTTACCAGAACCAAAAGAAAGTGTGACGGAAGCTCAATCTGCTGCGGTCCGTTTCCAGAGAGCATTAGAAAATGCCAAAAAGAAACGTGAAGAAGAAACAGCAAGAAATGCAGAGAATGCTAAACGTGCTTTGACGCCTAAAAATGAGAACTATCAGGATCCACAGGCCGCATCATCAATGCCTGGTGACTGTGCAAACAATCCAGATGATGTTGCACCAAAAGACAAGAACAAGAAACTGATTCAAATGTCTAAGTCTGCTCGTATCATTAAATCCATCTACAAAAAGAAGGGTGTGAAAGAGGAAGCTTATGGTAAGAAACCAAAGATGCAAAACGTCAGTGCAGATTTAGAGGAACCTAAAGCCGCAGCAGTCTTAACAGGCGGTACCACCTTGACTGGTGAAAAACGAGATACCATCGAAATCGACCCTATGATGAAGATGCGTAAACCAATTTCTGGAAAAAGATAAATAGTAAATATAACCCACGGTTAAAAGGAGAATAACATGTCATCTTGGGGAAATAACGATAACGCAGCTAATGCACCATATTGGGCTGTTGAGACAGTACAAACAACAAA
>Ga0208975_1000900_pt1 | contig 13422 bp, 21 predicted proteins | sample GreLakmeER78MSRF_FD_187700 | JGI IMG/M metagenome (GOLD analysis project Ga0208975, IMG submission 187700) | Freshwater lentic microbial communities from great Laurentian Lakes, MI, USA - Great Lakes metaG ER78MSRF (SPAdes) | ecosystem: Environmental > Aquatic > Freshwater > Lake | place: Great... | reverse complement strand
CGTGCGAGATACGCAGGCGCTCTGTACCTAGTTAGGTACTCACGCCACGCCCTGCTTCTGCAAGGAGTGCCCGGCCCGGCTCTACCGTGCGAATAGGTCACCACCTACCGCACACAGGAGCCACACACATGGCCGCCAGCAAGGTCAAAGAACTTCTCGACGAACTCGCCGCCACTCTCGCTGAGCTCGGCATGCTCGATGAAGAGGTTGCTGCTGACGAGGCTGTAGAGAACGCCGATGGCATGCCCGTTGAGGGCGAGCGATCTGCCGTTGATGCCGTCGAGGCACGCCAGGCTAAGTACGACGCCCTGCTCGCCAAGGCTGAGCGGATCAAGGCCGCGATTGCCAAGAGCGAGGCCGCTGAGGCCCGCAAGGCTGAACTGCTCAAGGTTCTGCACCGCGCTGCACCCGTGGAGACAACCGACGTGAAGACTCGCATCGAGCCCATTTCGACCCGTGGCTACAAGCCCGGCATCTTTGAGTCGCCAGAGATAGCCCACCGCTGCGGCCAGTGGCTGAAGGCTCACTTCGGTGACCGGAACGCCCGGCAGTGGTGCTCGGACCACCTCGGCGCTGAGTACCGCGACATGGGCGGCCAGGTGAACAGCCTCGGCGGTGCTCTCGTGTTTGAGGACTTCAGCAACACCATCATTCGCCTTGTCGAAAAGTTCGGCGTGGCAATGAATGTTTTCCAGAACGTCACCATGTCGAGCGATACCCTTCTCGTCCCGCGCAGATTGACGGGCGTGACCTCGTATTGGTTGGGAGAAAATAGCACCATCACGACGAGCGACCCGACTGCCACGATGGTGCAGCTGGTTGCCAAGAAGCTGGCCTGTGCCACCAAGGTGAGCAACGAGCTCCTGGCCGACAATGCCATCTCGGTTGCGTCGTGGCTGGCCCAGGAATACGCCACCTCGCTTTCAGGTGCGATTGACGATGCCGCGTTCAACGGCACCGGCACCAGCACCTACGGCGGCATCCGTGGCCTCGTGCAGATTGATGACGGCACGCACACGGCGTCGATTCAGTCGGCCGCGACTGGCAACACCACTATTGCCAGCCTGGACATTGACGACTATCTCGGTGCCCTGGCGAAGCTTCCCCGCTACGCCATCGGAACCTCGGCCTGGTACATGCACCCGAGCGTGTACCACAACAGCGTGCAGCGCATGATGCTGTCGAGCGGCACGGCTGGCAGCGGCACCATCGGTGCTCTGTCGGGCGGCAACACGGCTGCGAACCTCGCTCAGGGCACGCCCAACACGTTCCTTGGCCTGCCAGTCGTGTGGGTTCTCAAGATGACTGCGGCCCCCACCACGGGCACGATCGCTGCCTACGTTGGCGACCTGTCGCTGGCTGGAATCATGGCGATTAAGTCTGACATGCAGGTTGCGTCCAGCACTGATCGCTACTTCGAGGCGGACCAGACTGCCTTCCGTGCCATCCAGCGGCTCGACATCAACGTGCATTCGCTCGGCTCAACCACCGAAGCTGGCCCGGTCGTGGCTCTCAAGCTTGCCTAAACCTGACTCACCCTTCCCCGGAGAACTTTGAACCATGAACCATGCCAGCGGCAATAAGAGCGTGACGAAGGCTGCGGCGAGCGTTGCGGCTTCGGCCACGCACTCGCACGAGATCGACACGCTCGGTTTCAAGTATGCGGCCATTGATGTGGTGTTCTCGCCGTTCACGGCGGCCACCTCGTCCTACGCCAGCGTGCTGAAGGTGCAGGAGTCGGACGCCAGTGGCTCCGGCCAAGCGGACGTGTCCGGCCTTTCGGTGACGGCTGGTGCTGGCAGCACGACCGGCGCGAGCGTCGGTGCTGTGGCTCGGTTCAACATCGACCTGCGTGGCCGTAAGCGTTACCTGACGGTGGTGACGAGCCCCGGCAACACGGTGGCGGTTGTCACCAACGCCCGGCTCAGCAAGGCCGAATCGTTCCCGACCGATGCCACCACGGCTGGCGTGAACAACTACGCCAGCCTCTGACGCTGGACACGCTTGATAAAACGCCCAACAGCGGGCGGCTGGGTTCGCCCGGCCGCCCGTTTGGCGTTTACCAAGGAGCACTCGTGAAGTTTCGCGTAGGCAACATCGAGCACGATCTGCGAGTCGAAGCGGCGTTCTCTGTGCCCCGCTTGGGCTTTCAAGACAACTTCTTCTGCACGATGCAGAGCCTGCTGCCGCTGAACATTCGCCCTACCAAGTTCACTGGCGCATTCTGGGAACAGTGCCTAGATCGTGTCTTGCTGGACATGATTGAGCGAACGGACTGGGTTCTGGTTGTCGATTTTGACAGCGTATACGAAACGGACACCATTCAGCGGCTGATGACGGCGGCCCTGATCAGCGGGTACGACGCTGTGGCCCCGCTGCAGACGAAGCGTGACGAGGGCGTGCCCATGTTCACGCCCGAGGGGCACGACGGCACCATTGGCATGGTGCAGCTGCCTAACGCATGGTTTGAGGCGGTAATTCAGCCCGTCGAAACTGCTCACTTTGGCTGCACGCTCATTCGCTCGTCAGCACTCAAGCGGACGGCAACGCCGTGGTTCCTGGGCACGCCCAGGCCCGATGGCCATTGGGGTGACGCACCAGCCGGCGAAGTGACACGGACAGACCCGGATATTCACTTCTGGCGTCAGTTCAAGGCCGCTGGCAACACGCTGGGCATTGCCCCGCAGGTGGCGATTGGCCACGCAGAACTCAAGTTTACTTGGCCGGGCCGGGATCTCAAGCCCGTCTACCAGAGCCCCAGCGACTACTGGAACAAGGGTGGCCGCAGGCCGCCCGAGGCGTGGGGCAGCATTGAACACGGGGAGATGAACGCATGAAAGATGACCAATCCCGCATCCGTTTCGTGCGGCCCTACCAAGCGTACAGACGCGGTGACGTGATCGTGATGGACAAGGGGCCAGCCAAGAGCCTTGTGCTGCATGGCTACGCCGTCAATCACGTCGAGGAGCAGCCCCTGCTCGAGGTGGCGACCGTTGATCGCCGCGACGTGGAAACCACAGACGCACCGCGCAGGAGAAAGCGCCGATGAGATACCGCAGCCTTATTCGCAGTACGGAACCCGCCAGCAATCCCGTAACGCTGGCAGAGGCCAAGTTGCACCTGCGCATTGACAACACAGACGACGATGCCCTGATTGGCAACCTCATCACGGCGGCTACCCGTTGGGCTGAGGATTATTGCGACCGGACGTTTTGCAATACGCGGTGGCAGATGCGCGTGGACTCGTTCTACGGGGCCATCGGCTCGCCGGTGCAGTTTGGCTTGAAGGCGGACGGCAACATTGAAGGCCGCCAGGGCACCGTGCCGCAGTTGGACTTGGAGTTGCCACGCCCGCCGATGGTGACGGCCGGAACGGCCACGGCCATCACGATCACGTACACGCCCGCTGTGAGCGGCACCACGGCCACGCTGGACTCCACGTCGTACCGGGTGGACCGCCAGTCCACGCCGGGGGTTTGCCGCCCGCTGTACGGCCAGACGTGGCCGTCGCACCTTGTCGATCAGAACAGCGTCACGGTGACATGGTGGGCTGGCTACTCGTCAGACGGCACGAGCGTTCCCGCGCCGGTGAAGTCTGCCATTCTCTTGATCGTCTCGCACCTGTGGAGCAACCGTGATGCAGCCCAGGAGGCGGCCTTGAACGAGGTGCCTTTTGGCGTCAAAGCGATGCTCGACACGCTGCGGTGGGGGAGTTATCGCTGATGATGCTTCCGGCTGGAAAAATGTGGACCCGCGTGACGATTCAGCAACCGTCTCCAACGGCAAACGAAGTTGGCGAGCCGGTGCTAACGTGGTCAACCTTTGCCACCGTGTGGGCCGACGTGCAGCCGCTGTCGGCTCGGGAGACAGAGCGGTACGCCGAAGCAATTGGTTTTATGAGCCACAAGGTTCGCATTCGTTACCTAAACGGCCTCACGTCAGCCATGCGGATTGTGTACCGAAACAGAGTTCTTGAGATCGGCCAAATAACGGAACACGACAGGCTGGATTATCAGGAAATCATTTCCACCGAGAAAAGGGACGCATCCTTCGTGCCTACTGTTCCTTCCGCTCCTGTGATTTACACGGCTAGGGATACGGATCCCATTCAATGGACAACTCCCAGTGACGGCGGCTCGGCTCTTACGGGGTACAAGCTCTACAGAAACGGCGTACTGGTAGAGCCTGACGACCCAAATAATCCGTGGACCGAATCTAGTTCGGACACGTATGTAGTCGGTTCCGTGATGCAAGTCCGCGCCGTGAACGCCGTTGGGGATGGACCGCTTTCAGATCCGGTAACGGTGGCATAAGGAACGCGACATGAGCCTGCCCGAAGCACCAGAAGCATTCCTGTATGCACGCCTGACGAGCCAGACGGCCGTTTCTTCGCTCATTAGCACGCGGGTGTACCCGCTGATTGCCCCGCAGGGCACGCCCCTGCCGCTGGTTGTGTATCAACGGACTGCGGTGGAGCGTCCCCAGTCGCTCGCTGGCAACGTCGGCAATCCGGTGGTGACGCTGCAGCTGACCACCTACGGCACGTCGTATACGAGCGTGAAGTCGATTGCTCGAGCGGTACGCCTGGCGGTGGACGGCTGGACTGGCACGACTGCCGGGGTGACGATCCAGCGAAGCACGCTACAGACTGAAGCTGACGGTGTGGACTTGCCCGCCGATGACCAGATGCTGCCGTACTACTCGGTACAGCAGACGTTTGAGTTTCGCATCAATGAGGCGACGTGATGGCCGTTTCGTACAAAAAGGCGGCGATCAAAATCACTGGGCCAGACTTGTTTGAACTTCGCAAAGCGTTCAAGCAGCTGCCCAAGAACATTGCCGCCCGCGTTATTGGTGCTGGCTTGCGGCGTGCTGCAAAGCCTGGCGAAACAGCGTTGAAACAGATTACGCCAAAAGGCCCAACCGGGAACCTGCGGCGATCCATCAAGACTATGGTGAAAAGGTATCCCCGTGACGGCGCAGCCGTTGCTGTGGTTGGGTACGTCAAAGCAGGCACAGGGAAAAGCAAGTCAGCAGGCGGTGGCAAAGTGATGAAAGGCCCAGACAGGGCGTTTCATCAGTTCTGGATTGAGTTTGGAACTGCTGAGCGATACTCCAAGATGAAGTCTGCGCGGGGCGGCTATATCGCTAGCTCCTACAAAAAGCTTGGCCCGTTTGTTTTTAAGGGCGGCCAGAAGGTGAAAACGTCTCCTGCGTATCCAAAAGCATTCTTTAAGAAAAGCGCAACGCCCGTTTACTTGCGTTCCACTGGGGCTCAGCATCCAGTTGAAACCGCCTTTCGCATGAGTAAGGACGCCATCGCCGCAAACCTGACTGGCGAAATGCGAAAAGCCCTAGAGAACGGGCTGAAAATACTGGAAGACCAAGCACGGCGTGCTGCCCAGATGAACGACCTGGCCAAGCACCTCTAACTGCAAGGGGTGCCCCGTCGTCGCCTAGTTTGTGAGTAGGGCTTTGCCGCCCGCAACTCACTAGGAGAGTCCACGATGCCGTCCGATTCGCAGGGCAATAACTTCGTATTCTCTGGCGGTACCTACACCGTCACCAGCGTGACCGTAACGTTTGGCGGCGACCTTCTGGATTGGTCGCACCTTAATCTTGCGGCTGGGGCAAACCGCGTCTTTCAGTCTCCAGCACTGAAGGACGATGAGATCAACTGCGAAGCGTTTGGAACGACGGCCCTTACGATCGGCCAGTCTGGCACGCTTTCGTTTGCGTCTACGACGTACACGGCGACCGTCTCAAGCTCAAGTATCGCTTACAGCGTTGGCGAGCTCGTCAAGCAGTCGCTGACGTTCAAGGTGAAGTCGTAACGACGGGAGGCCGTCGTGGCGAATGTCGCTCAAGGCACGACCGTCACCTGGGGAAGCATTGCGCTCTCTGAGGTGATTTCCATCTCCGTGGATGGCGTATCTGCGGACGTTGTTGAGGTAACGCCCAAGAGTTACCAGGGGCGTGACAAGCGATTTAAGTCCGCAGACGGCGACTATGGCACCATCACCGTGCGATGCCGTGGCACAGCGGCAATGAATACGTCGTACGTCACGACCACGGGCTTACTTTCCATCACGGCCCCCGGCGCGTCGTTCTCATCTAGCAAATCCATCCTTCAGTCGCTTGCGTGGAATGCTAGCGTGGGTGAACTGCAGGAGTGGACCGCAGTATTCAAGATTACGGAGTGACGCATGGGCCTTGCCGAAGAAATCCTTGCCGCTGATCAGTCGCAGTCGCTCAAGGTCAACGTGCCTGAGTGGAAGTGCGACGTGTGGATTCGCACGCTGCCGCTGGGCGAGTTGCAAGCGTGGGAGCTTGCCTGCCTTCGAGCCAAGGGCGACGGCGTTGACGATTTTCGCACGCGGTACTTGTGCAAGTGCCTCGTTGATGCGGACGGCAAGCCGCTCTTCACCAGCGAGCAACTCAAGGGGCTCAGCGGCACCGTTGGGGCGCGGCTTTTCAAGATTGCTCAGCGGCACAACGACTTAGACGAGAAGGAGATTGAGGACATCGGAAAAAACTCCTAGCCCGGCCGCTGGATGCCTTTGTGTATCTGCTGGCCGGGACGTTGGGGCGAACTGTTGAGGAACTTGGCCGCACGATGAGCGTGGCTGAGTTCAAGGGTTGGTTGGCAATGCACAGGTACGTGGCACCTTTGGATCTCGGAGGCTGGCGGCAGACAGGGCGAATCGTGGCGGCGACTCTGGCCCCATACACAAAGGGCAGGCCACCAAACGAAGAAGACTTCATGCCGATTGAACGGCCGCCAATGACTGGCGCACAGATCGCAGCGGAACTCTCAAAGCTGAAACGGTGACGTATGGCAACAACTCTGGCGCTGGCGATGCGGGCAAGCATGTCCGCCGGCGGCGTTGTGTCAGGTGCCAACCAAGCCGCCAAGGCGATGGACCGGCTGGGCGATCAGGCCCGCAAAACTTCCAGTGACCTGTCGCTTATCAAGAACATCGCCATTGGGGCCGTGGTTGCCAAGGGCATTGGCATGGCCGCCGATGCGTTTATGTCGGCTGCTCGAGCGGCTGGCAGTTACGCAGTCAGTGTATCGCAATCTGTTGACGCAATGAACACTCTTGCGCAACGCACCGGCATTGCCGTTGGGTCTTTGCAGGCGTTGCAGATGGCCGCCAAGCTTTCCGGCGTGGAAGACGTTGCTGGCGTGGTTCAGAAGCTTGGCGTGGAAATAGGCCAAGCAGCAGAAAGCGGAAAAACCGAAGCATTCACGAAGCTTGGCATCAACTTCCAAAAACTGCAGGCGATGGCCCCCGAAGATCAGTTTAAGGCCATTCAAGCCGCCATTGCTGCTCTGCCAACGCCAGCAGAGCGTGCAGCTGCTGCCGTTTCGATCTTCGGAAAGTCCGGCGTTGAGTTGTTGCCGTTGATGAATCAGAACCTTGCCGAAGTTGAAGAACGAATGCGACGACTTGGGGCCATCGTTGGCGACGATCAGGTAGAAGCCATTGACGGCATGAATAGAGCGCTCAATATGGTCAGCGCGACCTTTGACGGCATCATCGGCCAGGTGGTTGGCAACCTTGCCCCTGTCGTTGAGTCGCTGGCTAACGACTTGTTGGCGTTCGTTGAGGAGTGGAACAACATTGGCGGCGAAGGCGGCGGCATTGCCGACACGATTTCCAACGCCTTGCTAGACGTGGCGGACTACTTCGCTGGAATCTTTGACAACGCCGTGGCACAGTTTGATGGTTTTGGCGTGACGCTGCAGGAAGTGGGGGCTGTGTTTGAGTTCACTGGCAACGTGTTCACTGCTGTCTCAGAGATTTTGCGGGCAGGATTCAATCTGTTTCAGATCGCCGGCAACGTGCTGGCCATTGGTCTAGGAAAGTTCCTAGAAGGCCTTGGGTCTTGGGTTTCCAACGACCTTGAGCAGGCTGGCAAAGATTTGGCAGCAAACGCTGAAAAGCAGGCGCAGCAGAACTTACGAGAGATGGAAGGTGCCGCATCTAACGCCGGTGCAGCAGCTAGCCGCGCAGTGTTTGGCGGAAACTCTTCGCAGAGCGCGCCGGAAGGCCCGGCAGGGCGTGCTGTCAACCGTGCCCGAGAGCGAATGAACGACCCAGAGGCTCGTGCTGAGCGTGAGCGTGCTAGGGAACAGAAGCAGCGAGACGATAAGGCTGCCCGCGAGGCCGCAGCTGCCGCCGCTAAAGCAAAGAAAGATTCGGCAGACGCAGCCAAGTCGCAAGAAAAGGCAGCGCAGGATGCGCAGAAAGCAGCCGAAAAAGCCGCAAAAGACAAAGAGCGGATTGCGAAAGACGCCGCCGCCATTGACGAGAAGATGGCCGCCAAGCAAGGCGACGTTGACGCGATCGTGGCTGAGCGTCAGTCGGCCCTCGGCGGCAAGTCCAACGAAGCTCTGAAAGCCAACGACGTTCGCTCTAGCGAGGGTATGGCCCAGTTCCTAGCCCTGGCATCGGGCCGCGAAGATCCCGCCATCGCTGAGTACCGCAAGCAAACGCAAAAGCTTGACGAGATCCGTGGCGAGCTTCGGGCGTTGCAGCAGGAAAAGGTAGACATCCTGGGGGCCGCTGCGTAATGGCTGCTACTTCATTCACCGAGCTTGCCACCGTCGCCGCTTCTCGGAAGTTTGGCGAGCCGCCCACCTATCAGCGCAAGTTCGTTGTTGAGGTCAACGACCCGACAACGAGCCAGAACGACATTGCCAACTACCCTGGCGTGGTGTTCTTGCAAGCCCACCCAGAAGCGACGTACTGCAAGGCAATGAATGTGTCGGTGAGCAACTACAACGGCTCACGCTGGCACTACGAAGTGACGTGGGACTACGAGCTGCCGAAGCAGGCGAATGTAGACCCCAATCCTCTGGCTCGAGCAGACATCTGGAAGTGGTCAACCGGCGGCCTGCAAGTGCCGGCGCTCTACTACTACGAGACTGGCGACGTTCTCACGCCGCTGCAAAACTCCGCACAGGATTTCTTTGAGGGCGTCACCACAGACATCAGCACGCTCCAGGCGTCCATCAGTGGCAATCGTGCCACGTTTGATTACGGGCTGGCCACGACGGTGACCAACGCAATCAACTCTTCTGCCTACCTTGGCGGTGCTCAGTACACATGGAAGTGCTCGGGCATCGCCGCCACGCCTGCCGTCGAAGTCGTAAATGAATCGGAGATCCGCTACTGGCAAGTCGAGGTGACGCTGGAGTATCGCCCTGACGGGTGGCCGCTGCAGCTGCCCAACGTCGGGTGGAACTACTTGGACGGCGTCATTAAGAAACGGGCTTACGTCATCGACACGGACAGCGGCGACAAGGTGCCGTCTAGCAATCCTCAGCCGCTCACGACGGGTGGTGCCATTTCCACAGGTGCCCCCACGGTCTTGGTCCGCCGCGTTCATAAGGCCGTGAACTTTGCGCAATATTTCGGAACGCCAACACAGCAGTAGGAGCAGCCATGCCAGACTTAACGTGGAACATTAACGCCCAAGTTGCCCGTGGCAATCTCAACCAAGCCCTGGTGGCGTCTGGCGTCACCGCTGATTGCAGTGCCAGCGGCATCAACACGTTGACGCTTACGCCTGGAACCAACGCGGCAGGCACTGTGGCGATCACAACGGCCACGATGTCTAGCGTGGGCCTGTTCTTCGCCCGCAACCTGTCCACGGTGGCCACAGCGGCCGTTTCGTTTGGGCAGCTGTCCGCAGGTGCTCTCGTGCCTTGCGTGTCGCTCAAGGGCGGCGAGGCTGCTGTAGGGCGTCTGGCTGCTGGCAACTACGCGGCTCAATCCAATCTCGCCGGCACGCAGCTGGTGGTCAGCATCGTTGAGGGCTGACCGTGGCAGAGCAGGGAGCAAGCAACGGCGCAGGGCAGGCGGCTGGCAAGTCGTTTGTGTCGTTCTCTCGCCCGGCGGCCCAGCGGATCGCTAAGGCGGTTCGCGCCGTCGAGGCCGGCGACCGGAACCAACCGGGGCTCACTTTTGACCATCCGATGCCGTCCGTAAAGGTTTTCCGCGTCTGCACCTTCACGGGTGCGTGGAGCAAAAACACTGCCAAGGTCGTGACGTTTCGCGGGATTGCGTCAACGCCAAACACTGCGGTGGCCCAGAACATCTTCGTGGCAATCACCGGGACTACATCAACCTCGACAACCAAAAACTGCGCAATCGCCAAAGACGGGACGGCGTGGTACTTGATCGCTGCGGAGTGCTCGTGATGGTGCTACTGCCTGGTTGTGCGTGCTGCGCTGCGACGTGCGCCCAAACGTACGCATCACTTCGGCAATTCTCGGCGATAGAAGTTACCGTATCGGCACAGGATTACCTGCGCACCCAACAGGGTAGATACACTGGGTGCCCAGTTCAGCTTAGTGGCTACGACGATTTCTGCGGACAAGCAAAGGACAGCCTATTTGGAACAACTCAGTTATTCCCAGGGTCTGAATACGCTGGCACGTTTTCCTTGTCTAGGATTACACCCGGCGTCTGGAGGTACAACTACCCAGCTACCGGACAAAGGTGCAGCAACTCATCCCTTTTTGCTCAAATGTATGTCGAGTCTGGTTTTTATGTTTTCGACTTTAGCTTCATCTATAACTCGCAGTCTAACTGTGTGATGGACGCAGAGACATACATCGAAAAAAGCGGCTTCACTTGCACTACTCAAAACTACGCATGTACCGGCACAAGCCCTAATAGATACTTCACGCAAAACATCAACAGAGGCGTCCATCAGAGAGGAATACAGTATTTGAAAACTTGCAGTGACGGGTCGTTTGGTATCCCAGACGTAACGGACTCGGTTGATGCGTCTGTTTTTAATCCTTGCCAGGTCGCTGATGTAACGTGCGGGCCATCTATGGTGTTCACTACCTTGAGCGAAACCGGGTCTCTTGGCGTTACGTTTGCGATTGCGTTTATCCCGTGATGGACTGCGATATCGAACCTTCGTCGCTCCGCTGCCGCGTCTGCGGTGCTGCTGTGTCGGCTGCGCACGTCCGTCGAAACTGCGGCACGCCTCCGGTTCCCGCGGGCCTGGGCGACATGGTAAAGGCGGGGCTGTCCGCGATCGGCATCACTGAAGAGCGAGTCAGTGCAGCCATTGGCCGCCCGTGTGGATGCTCTGAGCGAGCCGAGAAGCTTAACGAACTGGGCCGCAAGATCGGCATTGGTTGACGCCCCCGCTACGGTGGTAAGCGAAAGGGCCAGCCGTGGCAGACGATCACGTTTTCACGTTGAACGGCGATGAGCGGTGGCTGCTGCGTTTTACGACGCTTAAGGGTGCTGCCTACGGGTACACGTTCTCGCAGAAGGCGAAGCACCCGCGAATCATCCTTGACGCGCGCATGCGTGGCCGCAAGAAGCTCGAGGTGTTAGTGCATGAACTTCTGCACGCCTTGAATCCAACGCAGTCTGAGGAGCACGTAGAGCAGCAGGGCAAGGATATTGCCCGCGTGCTCTGGAGTCTTGGATACCGCGAGGTGAACGATGGGCCGTAGTGCTGGCACGTTCCGCAGGAAGAACGCATCGGACGCCTGGAACGTCACAAGCCTTGAAGGCAGCGTCACACGCATTGATTTCAACCAGCGTCTATGGGTGCTGCTCTCATCGGACTGGCATTGGGACTCAGTGAAGTGCAACCGCGAGAAGCTCACGGCGGACCTGACCAAGGCCCGCGAGCTCAACGCCGCAGTGCTCAGCATTGGCGATCACTTTGACGCGATGGGTGGCAAGTACGACCCGCGATCGAATGGCAAGTGGGACGTGCGGCCAGAGTTCCAACGCGGCAACTATTACGACGACATCGTTACCCAGTGCGCCGAGTACCTCGAGCCATACCGCGAGCAGATGGCGCTGATCACGCCGGGCAACCACGAGACGGCTGTGCGGAAACGGATGGAGACGTGCTTGACCACGCGACTCGTCGAGCAGCTGCGAGTGCGTGGCAGTAAGTGCCGGGCCGCAGGCTACTCAGGCTGGGTGATGTTCCGGGCCAAGGCCGGGAAGACGAGCACGGCACTGTACCGATTGTGGTACCACCATGGTTATGGTGGCGGGGGGGCTATAACACGCGGAATTATCGATTACTCGCGGTACTTGGTTGACGTTGACGCCGACTGCATTCACGCAGGGCACGTTCATCAACGCACCATGGTGGAGGCCAGCCGGCAACGGCTCTCGCCTACCGGGCTCGTGCGGGTGCGGCCTATCCACTTGGTGCGAAGTGCGGCCTACAAGCAGGAGTGCCTTACCGATGGCTGGGCCGTCGAGAAGGGCATGAGCTCGCGCCCGCTTGGCGGCTGGTGGATGCTCTTGCGGTGGAATGTAGACCATACGGAGTTGCGGGCATCTTTCCATGACTCACCAAGGGACGACAATGACGACCACGATTGAAGACGCCAACGAGTTGCTGCGTGCTGCCGTGCAGGTTCGCCGCGAGAACCAAGCCGCTGGCAAGCCGCATGAGGAATGGTATGGCGTGTCGCAGCCGGCGACAGACGCTGCGTCATCTGTCGCAGAAGCAGAGGAACCGCAACACGTCGATGATCCATACATCGAGCACCTGCTGCACGAGCACCACCTGCACCGGGCTGGCCTGACGCAGGACGAACTAGACGAGGCCCTTGAGCGTCTGGCCGGCGACGGCATCACGCACGAACAGCGGCCCGGCTCGCTGCCGTTTCTCGAACTGCTCGAGGAGCTTAGGCATCTGCACCTGAGCAAGAGCCAGGACTACGGGAGCGAGAGCGACCCGCTGGCCAACATCCGCCAGGGCGCTGAGTTCGTGGGCATCGAGCCATGGCGTGCCTGTCTCGTCAGAGTGGCCGACAAGGTGCAGCGGCTGAAGACGTACTGCCGCACCGGCCGGCTCGTCCACGAGGGCGTGCGTGACACGCTGCTGGATCTCTCGGCGTATAGCCTGCTGGCGATTGTGCTTTTCGATGAGGGCCGCAATGGCTGAGCCGCTAACGCCCGAACACCTTGCCACGATGGAGCAGGCCGCCCGCCGCTTCTCGGGTGCGTACACGGGCACAAGCGGCACGCTGGCCGGCTACGTCATTCACTTGTTGCAAGAAGTGCAACGGCTCAAAGCCGAGTGGCAACTGCTGGCGGTGGCTGCGGCCATGAAAGAAAACGAGCCGCCGGTTTCTTACGAATGACCTAGGCCAGGGCTTGAGCGGCGGCAGGTTTTACTCCCTTTCCCTGCCGTCGCTCGCCCTGTGCCTTGTTCACCTCGGCCTGCCTGGCCCAGCGTCGGGCCTGTCTGCCGGCCGCTGCGTTATGTCTGGCAGGTAGTCCAGGTTGCTTTCCCTGCCCGTGATCTCCTCGTCGTAGTAGTGCGTCTCGGCCATTTCCTCGCTGCTGTGCCCCAGCTGCTTCTTGGCAGACACGCCCGCTTTCTTGAGGTAACTGGCCGTGGATTTGC
>Ga0208975_1000899_pt1 | contig 13423 bp, 14 predicted proteins | sample GreLakmeER78MSRF_FD_187700 | JGI IMG/M metagenome (GOLD analysis project Ga0208975, IMG submission 187700) | Freshwater lentic microbial communities from great Laurentian Lakes, MI, USA - Great Lakes metaG ER78MSRF (SPAdes) | ecosystem: Environmental > Aquatic > Freshwater > Lake | place: Great... | reverse complement strand
AATCCAGGCATCTCTACTTCTGCCAATTTTATTTCTTTTCTACCCCAATCTGCGAGGGAGATATCTTTCACTTTGTATTTCATTTGTTTCTCAGTTATTACGTTGCTCATTGTTACAATTTTTAATAGTCTGCAAAATTAATAAAAAGAGACGAGGCAAGCCCATTACAATCAAATAAAAATAAGATTCTTTATGAATTTAGCGTGTATTTTTGCAACAAATCGAAGAAATGCCATTGATTCATATAAAAAAATTAGGTTTTTCAGCCACACTTGGTATCTGGGAAGTTACTGAAACTGAAATTGAACTTCAGAAATTTTATGCTCCTAACAAAGAAGAACAAGCTACTGTAAGTTCATTCACACATTCCTTTCGACGTCTACAATTTCTAGCTACTAGGTTATTATTCCAGACCTTAGTTCCCGATGCAAAAATTAAGTATGATCAAAATGGCAAACCAATAACTGATTTAGAAAATATTAATTTGTCCATATCTCATACAGGCAAATTAATTGCCATACTTATTGATAAGGATTGCTGCGGTATAGACATAGAATCCATCCATCCAAAAATTGAAAGAATTGCTCATAAATATCTGTCCGAAGTTGAACTTCTTGAATGTAAAAAAGATCCTATAATAGAGCGTTTGCATGTGCATTGGGCTGTAAAAGAAGCCATGTACAAAATTTACGGCTTCAAAAACGTTTCCTTCAAAACAGATATATTTGTTGATGAAATTAGCAATACAGAGAAAGGTAAAGTAAATGCAACATTAATACATGAGGGGGAAAAAATAAGTAGAATGGTGCACTACGAGCGGTTTAAAGATTGTATCCTTGCATGGACAGAACAAGCATCGTGATGAAATCTATATATGATTTAATTCTTCAACGAAAAGCGCAAGGAAAAAAAAGTCTTGCCGTATTAATTGACCCCGACAAAATCGAAAAGCTAGCTGAGTTACTAGCAATGGCTAAACTTAATCCACCTCATTTTTTTTTTATTGGAGGAAGTCTATTAGCTAAAGATACTATTGGAAATTGCATTGATCTTATACGAAATGCAACAAACGTACCCATCGTTATTTTTCCTGGAAACGAAATGCAAGTAAACTCAAATGCAGATGCGTTGTTATTACTTTCGGTAATTTCTGGTAGAAATGCTGACCTTCTGATTGGAAAGCAAGTTGCAGCAGCGGGTTTAGTACAAGCAAGTGGTTTAGAAATTATTTCAACAGGATATATATTAATTGAAAGTGGACAAGCAACAGCTGTGAGTTACATCAGCAATACGCAACCCATTCCAAGAACCAACAGTATGATTGCCGCAATGACTGCTTTAGCAGGTGAACAATTAGGATTAAAAGTAATCTATCTCGAGGCTGGAAGTGGGGCGCAATTAACTGTTCCCATTGCAGTAATCGAAGCTGTACAAAATACAATTACAATCCCTATTTTTGTAGGAGGTGGAATTAAAACAACAGAAGAGGTGATAGAACGATGTAATGCAGGAGCGGATGTAATTGTTGTTGGAAATATTTTAGAACATGATCCAAATATGCTTCAAGAATTTTCAATGACCATAAATGCAATCAATTAAATGAAAATAATTGTAATTTCTCCATCCAAAACAATTGCTAATGAAGCCCAAGTGGTTACTGCTTTTTTTGAAAATGGACTTGAACTTTTTCATTTAAGAAAACCATTTATGTCAACCAAGGAAATGGCAGAATACCTAGAAAAAATTCCTGCTCATTTTCACAATCGTATTGTTATTCATAGTCACCATAACCTTACGAAAAAATTTAATTTAAAAGGAATTCATTTAACACGTAAACATCTCAAGCGCAAATTCTACACTTCCATACGCCTGCGGCTTTTAAAAATAAGAAGACCACATCTAACAATTAGTACTTCCTTTCGAAATCTTGCTGGTATTTACAAAAATCAAGTCAGCTATAAATATGCTCTACTTGGAACAATTTTCGACATAACAAGTGGAAATTTTTATGCTGGGTATAACAAACTTTCCCTAAAAGCAGCTTTGGAAAAAGCAAATGTACCCATCATAGCAAGAGGTGGCACTTCTCTAGAGAATATGCAAATCTGTCATGAACTCGGTTTTTCAGGAATGGTATTTTATAGTGGCGTTTGGAAAACAGAAAATCCATTAACAACACTCCAGCAGATTTTAGAAAAAAATAGTATTTTTTCATCAATTATTAAATGAGTGTAGGTGATTTATTAGATGAAATTACCAATTCCCTGCAGCACACATCCATTCGTGAAGGTGTTGCCATTGCAACTGCCATTTTTTATGTTGTACTTACCACAAGAGAAAATTATTGGTGCTGGATATTCGGAATAGTAAGTTCCATAATTTACATAAAAATTAATTTCGAGGCAAAACTTTACCTCGAGGCATGGCTGTGTTTATATTACGTACTAATTGGATTTTACGGTTGGTATTCTTGGAAGAAAAAAGGAAATGGAATTGTAATTTTAACTAAACTAAATTTCAAACAATTCATAATGGCAGTGGGAATAGGTTGCACAGCTACTTTTATTTTAGGAACACTTTGTAAACAGTACTCGGATTCCCCACTCCCCTACTTTGATGGTGCCTTAGCGTCTTTTAGTTTGGTAGCAACCTTTCTTACATCACAAAAAATACTTGAAAATTGGATTTTCTGGGTAGTCATTAACCTGGGTTATGTAACTATTTATTTACTTCGAGCACTTCCAGCAACCGCAATACTATTTATGATCTATACCTTGATTGCTATTTACGGATATTTAAAATGGAAAAAAAATCTCAACAAATTCGTCGCGTAGCAATACTTGGTGCAGAGAGTACTGGTAAAACAACGCTAGCACGTTTGCTTGCTTCACATTTCAACACAGTTTGGGTGGAGGAATATGCAAGAAATTACATGCAACAAAACAAAACAAATTATTCTGCAAATACAATAATTGAAATTGCAAAAAAACAATTACAAAAAGAAGAGGAATCCTGCAGCAAAGCAACTGAATTTATTTTTATCGATACGGAGTTTATTATAGCTAAAGTTTGGTGCGAAGATGTTTTTGGTTTTTGTCCTACTTGGATTAACAATCAAATTTCTGAGCATCGTTACGATTTATATTTATTGACCGACAACAATCTTCCATGGATAGCTGATCCTGTTAGAGTAAACCCTGAACGTCGAGATTATTTTTTTACAAAGTATAAAAATTTATTAGAACTTAATAAATTGAATTATGAAATTATAACTGGGAACGAAGAAGATAGATTGGCAAATGGAATAAATGCGATTCGAAAATATTTTAAGAAAATAGTATAACCAGATGTTAGAAACCCAAAAAAAGCAGTAATTTTGTCACAGTTCTAAAGGGGTGTTCCGATTTTGTCGGGACTGAGAAAATACCCAGCGGAAGCAGCATTTAAATTGCTGTTAACCGCACACCTGATCAAGGTAATTCTTGCGTAGGGAAACAGATTCATGATAAAAGAGGAATACCTCAGCATCATGAATCGCATTGGAAATAAAAATGAAAAAAAATGTTTTAAAACTGTTGGCTGCCTTTTTGGTTTTGCCTACAATGCTTGTTGCACAAAATGACGTAAGTGGAAAAATTACGGATGAAGAAACAGGTAAAGAAATTCCATTTGCAAGTATTCATATTGATGGTACGTTTAAGCAGACGATGTCTGACATGGATGGTTTATATTCCTTACACGACATTCAGCAAAATAATTGTTGTTTCATTTTCACTTATTTGGGATATTTAAATGATACCGTTTGCGCAGATCTGACAGTTTCCAAAACTGTTGATGCAAAAATGAAACGGGCAAAAAATCTTTTAGAGGAAGCAGTTGTTTTTGGAACGCGTGCCAACGCAAATTCAGCAACTGCTTACACAACTCTTTCAAAAAAAGAGTTAGCTACAATTAATTTCGGACAGGATCTTCCGTATTTATTAGATCTGACTCCTTCTGTTGTAACCAGTTCAGATGCGGGAACAGGAATCGGATATACAGGAATTCGCATTCGCGGATCGGATAATACGAGAGTGAATGTGACCATCAATGGAATTCCCGTAAACGACGCGGAATCACAATCAACTTATTGGGTGGATCTTCCGGATGTTGTTTCTTCAATTGATAATATACAAATTCAACGCGGCGCGGGAACTTCAACAAATGGAGCGGGAGCATTCGGTGGTTCAATTAATTTGCAAACGGATGGCGTGCAGGAAAAACCATATGGAGAAATTCTGAGTTCAGGCGGATCATTTAATACTTTTCGTACAACCATGAAAGCCGGAACCGGATTAATGGAAAGCGGCTGGGCATTTGATGCACGTTTATCCAAAATAAATTCTGACGGATTTATTGATCGGGGTTCTTCTGATTTGCGTTCCTGGTATTTATCGGGTGGATGGTACGGAAAAAATGTTTCTGTTAAAGCAATCGCATTTTCAGGCACAGAAAAAACATACCAATGTTGGTATGGTGTTTCTGAAGATTCTTTGAAGGTCGGAAACCGAACTGCTAATGCTGCTGGCTTATTTTATGAATCGAATGGAGAAATAAATTATTATGATAATCAAACAGACAATTACCAACAGGATTATTATCAATTACATTTTTTAATACGCGGAAATGATAATTGGAATTTCAACGCCGCACTTCACGGTACAAAAGGGAAAGGTTATTACGAAGAATATCGCCAGGGAGATTTACTTTCTAATTATGGATTGGATACCGGAAGTACCTCAAGCGATTTAGTCAGACGTTTGTGGTTGGATAATTGGTTTTATGGAATTACTTATGGTGCACATTATGATAGTCATAAAAAAACGCAATTAATTATCGGTGGTGCAATAAATAATTATGAAGGCCAACATTACAATGAAATTATATGGGCGCAATATTTACCAATTGGAACTGCTAGCGTTTATCGTTATGACTATAATTATGCGCACAAACTCGATGCAAACATTTTTGCACGAATGAATTATCAGGCAACAAAAAAATTAAATATGTTTGTTGATTTACAATTCCGATCGGTGAATTACGGCTTTTCAGGTTTAGACACTACCGGAACTGAAATTCTTGCGAATGCTAAACTTAATTTTTTCAATCCTAAAGCAGGAGCTACATTTCGCCTGAATGAAAAACATTTGTTTTATTATTCCTTCAGCATCGCACAAAAAGAACCAAACCGCAATGATTACAAGAATTCAACAAGTGCTAGCCGACCATTAGCGGAAACTCTTTATGACAATGAATTGGGCTGGAAATTTACAAGTAATAAATTTTCGACTGCTACGAATTTGTATTACATGAATTATGTAAATCAATTGGTATTAACAGGAAAAGTGAACGATGTAGGAGCTTATACACGCGTAAATGTTCCGGAAAGTTATCGCGCGGGAGTTGAATTGGAATTGGGATATAAAATCTGTAAATCGCTTTCCTTTTCCGCAAACGCAACTTACAGTCAAAATAAAATCAAAAATTATCTCGAGTATTTAGATGATTATGATAATGGCGGACAAGTAGTCAATATTTACGCTAATACAGACATCGCCTTTTCTCCATCAATCATTTCAGCTGGCTCGCTTACTTATAAATGGAACAAAGGATTCAGCGCGACGTTAACAGAAAAATATGTTGGCAAACAATTCCTCGATAACACATCCAGTGAGCTGAGAGCAATTGATGCTTACGCGGTTTCAAGTTTGCGACTAAGTTATTCTTTCAAACCAAAATATTTCAAAGAGATAACTTTTTCAGTTCTTGCCAATAATTTATTCAACACTGAATATTCCTCTAACGGATATTCTTATGGATTTATCTACGGCGGAGAACAACGCTACAATTATTATTTTCCGCAGGCAGGAATTAACTTTTTAGGAATGATTAATTTGAAATTTCAATAATTTTAAAATTCAAATCAATGGTAGTTTAGAAAAAAATTATTGATTACAATGACAAGGCGGGTCGAAATAAATTTTTGTGCTAGGTAATAATTTTCGAATGCGTTCCTGTCCTTCCTTGTTAATTAAAATTACTCTTAAATCAATTATTTTTAAATTACTGGAAATATCTTTCAACTCATCGGGAAATGTCCCAATGCTATTTTCCCAAAGATCAAGGTATTTTAATTTTTTTAGTTTGCCAATTTGGGGGGGCAACATTGTCAAATCGTTCTGACTAATATTGAGAATAACAAGATGCTGCAAATCTCCAAACTCACGTGGGAGCGTCTCAATGTGGTTTTTAGAAATATGAAGTATCTGAAGACTTTGTAATTTGCCCAAGGAATCGGGGAATTCAGTTAGTTGATTTTTACTTAAATCGAGGTATTGTAAATTGGGGAAATTCCATATTTCTTTTGGAAATTCCTTGTATTTAAGTTTTCGTAAAACAAGCTTGACTACTTTTTCTGGTGCTTTCATTGCCGAAAACAAATCGGTGTATGCGGTCATTGTGTCGAGCGCAAGCGAATCAAATAATGGATAAAGTTTATTTTGAATTCCCTCCTGTGCTTGTAGCAACCCAAATGGCACTAAAAAAAAGTGTAAAAAAATTAAAAATGTGAAGTTCACTTTCATAGTTGATGTGCTAATCTAAGAGTATATTTCTTGTTGCTTCACGATCTTTCCCAAGCTGAACTTTCAGGGCATCCAACCCATCAAATTTTATTTCATTGCGAAGTCTATTTACAAAAAATAAAGTAAGCGTTTCTCCGTACAAATCACCTTCAAAATCTAGAATATTAACTTCTAAAGTACGTTCTTTCCCGTCTAACGTAGGACGCATACCTATATTAAGCATTCCTTTTAATACTGAATCGCGTCGCTTTACCCAAACAGCATAAACACCATCTGCAGGAATCATTTTAAGTGCATCACTGATGAGCAAGTTTGCAGTGGGGAAATCAATTGATCGACCTAATTGCCTTCCCTTCACTACTATTCCTGTTATTTCATATTTATACCCTAAAAAAGATTCAACAATTTCAAGATTTCCACTTTGCAAAGCAGTTCTAATTTTTGTTGAGCTTACACCTATATTTTTCACTTCTTGTGCTGGTATTTCTTCGATGTCAAATCCATAAAACGAACCAAACTCCTTTAAATGGTTAAAGCTTCCCAAACGGTCACGTCCAAAATGATGATCATAGCCAATTATCAATTTTTTTGTGCAAAGCTTGCTAACTAAAATAGATTTAATAAACTCCTCAGAACTTAGCATCGAAAATTCACGATTGAAAGGATGAACAATCAAATGATCAATGCCCGCTTTTTCAAGCAAACTTATTTTTTCTTCTTCGGTGTTCAGTAATGAAATTTTATTATCGGGATTCAAAACCATCCTAGGATGAGGAAAAAAAGAAAGCAAAACCGTCTCTCCGTTTGTTCGATTGGCTGTTTCTTTCAATCGTGCAATTAGTTGCTGGTGACCAAGGTGAACGCCATCAAAGGTTCCGGTTGTAACAACGGCATTTCTAGCGCTTATAAATTCCTCCAGATGCTTGTAAATTTTCACAGTTAGTAAAGGTAATTGACAAAGTGTAACCTACAAAGTATTTCAAATCTAAGAAATCTGCATTCATACAAACAAAGTCTATTAATATCAATTCATATGCCATTTAATTGTCTTTTTGTGGAGATTTTTTTATAAAGACTGAGTATTTTGGGAAAGAAACTTGCTATTTTTGTGCCGAATTTCAAAAAACATCAATTATTACTATGCAAAACGGAAAAATTATACAAGTTATCGGTCCTGTTGTGGACGTTAGTTTCAGCGAAAATGGTGGTAAACTACCTAATATTTTAGATGCCCTAGTTGTTACAAAAACAAATGGCACTAAAGTAATTCTAGAGTGCCAAAAACACGTTGGAGAAGATACTGTTAGAACAGTGGCGATGGATTCAACTGATGGATTATCTCGAGGAATGGAAGTAGTTGCAACAGGCTCACCAATACGTATGCCAATAGGCGAACAGATTCGTGGTCGACTTTTCAATGTTGTAGGTGAAGCAATTGATGGAATTGGAGCAGTAGGAAAAGAGGGTGGCTATTCAATTCACCGAGATCCACCAAAATTCGAAGATCTTTCAACAGCAAACGAAGTACTTTTTACTGGAATTAAAGTCATTGACTTAATTGAACCATACTCCAAAGGAGGAAAAATTGGTTTGTTCGGTGGTGCTGGAGTTGGGAAAACAGTTTTGATTATGGAGCTCATTAATAATATTGCAAAAGGATATTCCGGTTTTTCGGTTTTTGCTGGTGTTGGTGAACGAACACGTGAAGGGAATGACTTGTTACGAGAAATGATCGAATCGGGTGTAATTAAATACGGTGATGAGTTCAAACATTCAATGGAAAAAGGAGAATGGGATCTCACTAAAGTAGATATGACCGAGTTGGCAAAGTCGCAGGCAACGCTAGTGTTTGGACAAATGAATGAGCCTCCTGGAGCACGTGCACGTGTTGCGCTTTCGGGATTAACACTTGCAGAATATTACCGTGACGGAGATGAAAAATCAGGTGGACGCGATATTCTTTTCTTCATCGATAACATTTTCCGTTTCACACAAGCAGGTTCTGAAGTATCAGCCCTTTTAGGTCGTATGCCTTCAGCAGTAGGTTACCAACCAACGCTTGCAACTGAAATGGGTGCAATGCAAGAACGTATTACTTCTACCAAACGTGGTTCTATCACTTCGGTTCAAGCGGTATATGTTCCTGCCGATGACCTTACCGACCCTGCTCCAGCTACAACTTTTGCCCATTTGGATGCTACCACTGTATTGTCTCGTAAAATTGCTGAGTTAGGTATTTATCCTGCTGTTGATCCTTTGGATTCAACTTCAAGAATTCTTACGTCGGCAATTGTTGGCAACCTACATTACGACACTGCTCAACGCGTCAAATTAACACTACAACGCTACAAGGAATTACAAGATATTATCGCAATTCTGGGAATGGATGAATTATCAGAAGAAGATAAATTAGTAGTACATCGCGCACGCAGAGTGCAACGATTCCTATCTCAACCCTTTCACGTTGCGGAGCAGTTTACAGGACTAAAAGGAGTATTTGTAAACATTGACGAGACAATTAAAGGTTTCAACATGATTTTGGATGGCGAAGTGGATGAATATCCTGAAGCTGCTTTCAACTTAGTTGGAAACATAGAAGCTGCAATTGAAAAAGGAAAGAAAATACTTGCCGAAAGCAAATAAATAAATCCCTCTGCTGTTTGAAGGGCGAAATGAAAGACTATGTTTTTAGAAATTATTACTCCAGATAAAAAATTGTTCAGTGGCGACGTTAAATCGGTGTTGCTACCTGGCACTTCCGGTACTTTCGGTGTATTAAACAAGCATGCTTCAATGATTTCATCTCTCAAAAAAGGGAAAATTAAAATTATTGATGAAAAACTAGAAACATTGTATTTTGATATCAACGGCGGAGTTGCAGAAGTTCATAAAAATAAAATTATCGTTCTAGCTGAATAATATTTAAAAATAAAAACGTTTAAAAACCTTTTCCTTTCAGAAGAGGTTTTTTTTATATCTAATTTCAAAAAAAATAGATTTAATTGCACTACTTAAATAAAAATCGCTATTTTCATATCAATAAAAAACGGTATTTTTATACCTCAAAATAAAAAATGAAAACAGATTTCGACGTTGCAATCATTGGAGGTGGTCCCGGAGGATCATCAGCAGCAACCTATTTATCAAAACTTGGATATGAAGTTGTGCTGTTTGAAAAAGAGAAATTCCCTAGAGACCATGTAGGGGAATCACTTATTCCATTTTGCTATTACAAAATGAAAGACCTTGGAGTTTTGGAAGATGTTACAAAAGTTTCAACCAAAAAGCCAGGCGTTCAATTCATAGACCGCGATTCAAAACGCCAAGCTATTTGGTGCTTCGATAAAGTGATTGAAGATGGTGCTAAAATGTCACTGCATGCTTTACGGGCTCCCTTTGACAAAGTCCTATTGGATCATTCAAAAAAATGTGGCGCAGTAATTTATGAACAGCACCAAGTAAAAGAAGTAGAACTATCCAATTCAGAAATCGTCTTACTACGAGTTGCAAATGAATTGGGAGAAGAAATAAATTTTAAAGCCAAATTTTTAATCGATGCAAGTGGCCAAGGCTCCTTTCTTGCACGAAAATTAAATGATAAAAAACCATACGATGGCTTAAATCGAGTTGCCTTTTTTAGCCACTGGGTAAATACAGAATACGACAAAGCCCTTGAAGGAGGATTAATTAAAATAATTTATCTCGGTGGCGAAAAACAAGGTTGGCTATGGATTATTCCAGTAGGAAGAAATCACCTAAGTATTGGCGTAACGTTAAATAACTCCTATGTAAAATCACAAAAGCTAAAATATAATGGAACCGATTGGAAAGAAGAATTTTACAAAAATGAAATTAAGGAAGCGTTAAACCTGCAACCTATTTTAAAAAATGCCAAAACAGAACATGCTGTGCAAACAATAGGAGATTACTCCTATTCTGTAGAAAATAAGTTTGGAGTAAACTTTGCAATGGTAGGAGACGCTGGTGCGTTTCTCGATCCAATTTTCTCAAGTGGAATATTTGTTGCAATGGAAACAGCAGATCGAGTAGCTAAAGCCATTGATATAAAATTTCGTGAGGGCAATGACGCGGGACAAGCTGCATTTGAAAAACATTTTGTGGATATCAACGGAGCATATGCTCTCATTGAAAAATTTGTACGCTTATTTTATGAACCGGAACTATTAAATTTTTCTCATTTTGGAAGTGCCAACGACGGTTATACAAAATTTCAAAATGCCTATGAAGTGTTTCATTACCTACTTGCAGGCGACTTTTTTACTGACTATAAAAAATATTCTGATTTTATTGATGACTTAAAAAAAGAAAGAAACTTTAATCGGTTTATTGAATTTGTAAAAGGAAATGCTAATGAGTATCCCAATTCGGAATTTTGTCGTTTCTCCTACGATGAAATTTATGGTCATTTACCAACTGGAGAACAAGTAGCACCTGGATTACTTGTAGAAAAATAAAATCGTGATGCTTTCTTAAAAACGCGACATTACCTAACCTTCAAACTCAAGCCAGGTAATATTCGCTGTTGACCATCGCAACCTTTAACATGCACATCATGGATAAATATTCTAGAGCCGGAAACAGCGCGCAGCAATTCTTCTTTCATTTGTGCTGATAAATATTTTCCTTGCCCTTCATAGTCGTACCAATTTCCTTCTCTGTTAACAGAAAGAGTAAAAGATTGTATGTCGAACAAACATTCCAAATCAATATTTTCAATTCTACAAATCAAAGCTGAAGTACTTATAAGTTCTTCGCTAGCAATTATGACATCTCCTTTATTCGCTCCAAAATAAACAACAGGATCAGGAAGTGCAATAACATTAAAGTCTTGTGTGAACAATGTTTTAAAAACCTTATCTGAACGAACACCAACAGAAATAGTAGTAGTACCAACCTCGTTAATTCGAACTTTATAAAGATCAACACCAAGTGTATCTTTCATAACAGAGGAAATACCTGAACTTTTTACAATTAAACTTTTCGGATTCAACTCATTTGTTGTTAATCGAATCGGGTTATCCACACCTACATACAAAAAATTAGTTTTCAAAGGTGTAATGGTACCAACCAAAGAAACAACTGCCATATAAGAACCCATAAACAATAACATGCAAAAGAGCAGGACCGTTACAACTGAATAACTAAATATCTTTTTCATACTTATAATATAAATTTATAATTGATTAATTTGTTGAAGGATAAAATTCTTTCTCCCATTTTATTTCAGGTAAAATTTCAAGATACAAACAGCGTAATTCAGCATTAGAATCTGTATTAGAAATTAGAGGAAGTGTCTTAGTGTTGAATTGAATGTTTTGGTAAATAATTCCATCGCTACAATAATAATTCCAAAGCCCTGACTTTTGACCATTTGTATATGCGCCTGAAAAATTCTCTTTCCCAGTAGAATAGTAGGATTTGCAAATACCATTTAACCCCCCACTCTGTCCATACAAAAATCTAATTTTCAACTTCCCATCTGGATAATATTCCACAAGTGAATCGGCTGGAGAAATAATATAATTATAAGTCAAATTAGGGAAGAATGAAAATTGGTTAAGCTTTGCTATTTTTTTACCAGTCACTGCCCTACTTTTAATTAAATACCTTGTCATTGCTTTTAATAACCCATTTTCGTAATAATAACGCCAGAATCCAGCATGCATATCTTTAAAATAACTGCCCTTCCATGCAAGCTGTCCATGTGGAAAATATTTCATCCATAAATCTGATTTTAAATCATGGTTGTAATAACCAACAAAGGATTTCTGCCCAGTCTCATAATAACCAATCCATTTACCTGTCCTCGCTCCTTTCTTATAATTTCCATTAATTTTTAATTTGCCATTAGCAAATAGCTCAAAATAATGCCCGTTAAATACCAAGCCGTGCTTTGTTTTAATGTTTTGCTGAATCCAAACAGTTCCAGTATCCTTGCTTTCCGAAACCATGTAACACCTAATGCCGTAAAGAATAGAATCACGCTGAGCAGAAATAGAAAATGAATTAAAAAATAAAACAACAAAAAGCAGTCTTGACATTTTGATAAATTGTGAATACAAGTTTAAGTTTTTTTGTCGCTGAATGGTCTTTACGAAGAAAATTATTTTTCAAGAACATTAAAAATTAGCCAGCCCAATTTTCGCGATCCAAACTTCGATATTGTATTGCTTCAGCTAAATGCTGCGTTTCAATAGCTTTACTACCTTCAAGATCAGCTACTGTTCGAGCCACTTTCAAAATTCGATCGTAGGCACGTGCCGATAAACCTAATCGTTCCATTGCTGTTTTTAATAATTGTTGTCCTGCTTCATCAATTCTACAAACGGACCGCAATAAACTAGCATTCATTTGTGCATTGGAATAAATCCCTTCCATTCCCTCGAATCGTTTGAGTTGAACTAATCTAGCGTTTACTACACGCGCTCGAACTGCTGCACTTGATTCTGCTGGTCGTCGATCAGTCAATTCATTAAAGCTAACAGGAGTTACTTCAATGTGAATGTCAATGCGATCCAACAATGGGCCCGATAAGCGATTCAAATATTTCTGCACACCACCAGGCGGACAAACGCATGCTTTTTCAGGATGATTATAATAACCACAAGGGCATGGATTCATGGAAGCAACCAACATAAAACCAGCTGGATAAACAACAGTAAATTTGGCTCTTGAAATGGTAACTACTCGGTCTTCCAAGGGCTGCCGCATGACTTCCAAAACTGTTCGTTTATATTCGGGTAGCTCATCAAGAAATAAAACACCGTTATGAGCAAGGG
>Ga0208975_1000898_pt1 | contig 13441 bp, 16 predicted proteins | sample GreLakmeER78MSRF_FD_187700 | JGI IMG/M metagenome (GOLD analysis project Ga0208975, IMG submission 187700) | Freshwater lentic microbial communities from great Laurentian Lakes, MI, USA - Great Lakes metaG ER78MSRF (SPAdes) | ecosystem: Environmental > Aquatic > Freshwater > Lake | place: Great... | reverse complement strand
TTTATTGCATATAAGAAATAAAATTAAAAAAATAACAAAATATACTCCACGAGCGAGTAATTAGTTCATACTCTTAAGAGATAATATTGATAATAAGAATATTATAATAAATATATAAAACGTTTTTTATATTTATATTAATAGTATTCCCATTAATAACAGAGTAGTTTAACTTATTCTCTCTTTTTGAACTCTCTTTTATCAATATCAATATTATTGGTATTAATATTTTTTAGTTTGATTCTGATGTCCCGCAGATTTCTCTCACTGGTATATTTGTCTCTATCACGTAATCATCCTCATTGTCATATTCATTGAGTATCCTATATTGGCTATGTGATATAATTTTTTTTATAAGTACGAACGCAGTTCGAGATGATATTACTATCGATGTTTCGAAATCATCATTAGGTTCACCGATTTCAATAGAATCACATAAATCATATATATCTTCTAAGTTCCAATTTATTGGCATTTTAATTTATAATTCAGATCATTATAAATTAATATTAATACGGAGTATCTGGATCAACATATTTATTCTCTAAATAGTTTTTACAATAATACACAATTTGCTCTTGATCGAATCGCCAATTTGTATAAGTTTCTACTGGTATTTCTATAGTCTCATATTCTACAATGCCTGTTCCCCTAAGGAGAACCTCTACTTTAGCTGGTTCGTTAAATTTAATATCAATATTTTTTATGATAAATTTAGTATAAGTTCTTTTGGTTATAATAACTACATTTGTATCAAAAGGATATTCCATTTTTATTATATATTATTTTTCTATAAATTCAACTTTTTTTTAATAAGCTAGCAATTTCCTTAATGTATAAGTTACAGTATATGTAACTCCATTACCAGATTTAGCTTGTAATTGTCTCGTACCAGTCCATTGATATAAAATATTATTACTACATATAGTTGCTATAACAGGTTCCTCTGTAACAATATGTGCTGTCGAATAAGTTCCATCTGCAACGTTTGTTACAGCTATCAATAGATAAACTGACGCTGCGTCTAAAGCTGTTCCTAAATTTGCGAATGTTCCTGACAGAGACATCGAAGAAGCTTGAGCTCCTCCGATTTGGGAAACCTCAGAATTACTTGGATTGTAGAACATAAAGTTGTTTGCTGTATTGTTTACAATTGATCGAACGGGATCAACAATACAAGTACTAGCTATTGATGTACTTAAATTATTACCACTCGCATTTATAATAATAGAATTGTCTCTTTGCGCTGAACCAGCTCCAGCTGCGTATCCCAGTGCTATTGAATATTTCCCCTGACCTGAATATCCAGCAAATGCACCGATAGAAATTGCATTCGATGATTGCTGAAGATTCCCAGCTTGGCGACCTATTGAGATAGCATCTATGTTACTACCATTATTAGCTAAAGCAGATGATGCTCCATATCCTATTGAAATAGCATAAGAACCCTGCGATACATATCCAGCCTGGTAACCGATTGAGACCGAACCTGTGCGAGCAGTATCATAACCAGCTTGGCCTCCCAAACAGACACTATGTGCTCCTTGATTTGTATATCCTGCTTGAGCACCTGCAGAGACTCCGTATGGTTGTTGACGAGAAGCACCAGCTTGATAACCTACAGCAACTCCAAAATTCCCCTGAAATGTGTTGCCAGCACGGTGCCCTACGGAAACTGCTAGACTCCCTTGAGCAACTTGACCAGAATAAGAACCAATAGAAACAGAGTAATTACCTTGAGAATCAGATGCAGATTGTTTCCCGATACCAATACTCTCTAATCCTTGTCCTGCTAATTGTGTGTATTGAGCAGACTCACCAATTGCAATAGCTCCAGTTGCCTGAGATTGATAACCAGAAAATTTCCCTATTGAAACTGCCTCAGCTCTCTGATTTTCTCTGCCACTTTGGTAACCAATTGCCACCGAGAAACTGCCTTGAGAATTATAACCAGCTACATCTCCTAAACTTATAGCTGAAGCTTTTTGAGAAATTGAAGCAGCATTATTTCCTATTGCTATACTACCTTGTCCCTGATTGGTCATCCCAGCTTGATAACCAATTGCCGTACAAGTTTGACCTTGGTTTGTATATGCAGCTTGATAACCAATTGCCTGTGAGAAACTACCTTGCGAATTTAATCCAGATTGAAAACCTACAGAAATTGAGTATTGTTTGGAACTTATCAATTGCGATTGATAGCCAATAGCTATACAATATTGAGATTGATTTGATTGTGCTGAATTCCAACCTAAAGATATTGATCCAGTTCCTTGATTCCAATTCCCAGAAAAAGAACCAATTGATAAGGCTCTTGCCCTTTGCCCAGTAAATCCAGAATTATCTCCCACTGATATACAAGCTAAACCCTGATTATATCTACCAGATTGCTCACCAATAGAAACAGAATATCCCCCTTGTCCAAATTCTGATGCGTATGAACCTAAAGCAATCGATTGGGAACCTTGCGCACTAAATCCAGCACGATGCCCTACAGAAAGAGAATAATCTCCTTGTCCTGTTAAACCAGCTTGATATCCTACCGATGTTGCGAAAGCCCCCTGGTTGTAAGCACCACAGAAATTTCCAAGGGCTGTATTAAAACCGAAAGAACCAGTTAAACTAGCGCCTCTACCTAGATGAGTTGACGCGTTCAAACCTACTCCGTCATTTCCATTGGTAGCCCAAGCATTTTGATATGCATTCCAATACACATAATCACTGTGCTGGCTTCCACTAATAGTTAGATATCCTGTAGGCCCAGTATACCCTGTGTATCCGGTTGTTCCTGTGTAACCTGTAGTTCCTGTGTAGCCTGTTTGCCCCGTATACCCTGTGTACCCCGTATACCCTGTAAAACCTGTTGGAGCTAAAGGCGATTGTGATCCAAAAACAAGATTTTCAATATAATAGTTATTATTGTAAAAAGCATTTCCTAAAAACAGATTCCCTGAATAGGGAGTTGTGTTTAATAAAGTTGAATTTTTATAGTATCGAACATTAACTCCGTCGTGAGTTATTGTGAGAACATCTGACGATAAATATGAGCCGTGGCTTGATATTAAACTTCCACTCTCGTAAATTCGCAAAGTATTTCCAAAAATTATTCCGTCTCCGTAAAAAGCAAAGTTAATAGTTGTGAAAGTTGTTCCTGTATTTATACTCGATAATCCTACCATCACATTTGACAAAGAAGGAAGAGGCACTGTAAAAGATACATAACTACTCGAAAAACTTTGGATACTAGAGAGAGCTCCTGCTGTACCCCATCCTATAGCACCTGTCCCAGAAAATCTTCCTGCTACAAATGGGTCTTGATATATACTTCCATTATTTTTTGGCGTCCATGCGTTTTGCCCATAATATCCTGTGTAACCAGTATACCCTGTATACCCTGTTGTGCCTGTATACCCTGTGTACCCTGTCATTCCTGTGTACCCCGTATACCCTGTGTATCCTGTTACTCCTGTATATCCCGTGTAACCTGTGTAGCCTGTTCTACCTGTGTAACCTGTGTAGCCTGTGAACCCCGTATGTCCTGTATATCCAGTATACCCCGTGTATCCTGTTCTGCCTGTGTAACCTGTGTAGCCTGTGTGCCCCGTATAACCTGTGTAACCTGTATATCCTGTGTACCCCGTATATCCTGTGAAACCTGTTGGCCCCGTAGGCCCAGTTGGCACACTGTCAAAAAGTTGGCCATTAAGTAATATATAATCTGCTTCTAAATATGTTAAATTGGGTAATGCTAAAAAACTCGATGAAAAACTTGTCATTATATTGTTTTTTATTATTGTTGGTTTTTTAAAATCTCTATTTAATCCACTTTTTAAAAAGTGGAGCAAAATATAAAGGAGGGGTTTAAGGGGAACCTTGGTTCCCTTTTTTTTTATTTTAAAAAATCAATTTTTTATAATAAATGATTTATATTCAAGAAATACAAAAAATAATTCAAGATTTAGAAGATGATAGGCGTCTTAATAAAGAATTAATTAAATATATGAGAGAAAAATATGTAAAAGCTCTTGAAGACTATATTAAAAAAGGGAACCTTGGTTCCCCTTAAAAGTTACATCTTGACCGATGTAATTGAAAATTATACATTTCATTTTTGCCTTCACCAGATACAAGTCTCTCAGCTACTCTTTGCGCTCCCGTAACAAAGTCAGCCAGTTTTTCAGAATAACTTGGTAAATTTTCAAAAACTTGTTGTAAATCTTGTTTTATAAATTGAGAATACTCGGGAGAATTTAATCCATTTGCACTAAGGACATTCATTACAAAATCTTGGCAGTTATTTCTACGGGCTGAATAACTTGTAAAATTACTATCTCCCATTCTCTTACGAGTCTTTTCTAGAAGGTCATTGATTGTAATATCTTTATCTACATTTACGTCGAGAGTCTCTGATCCTGATGGAACTCCTGAACGTTCGAAATGAATCACTTCTTGCTTATCGAGTAAATATTTATTATTCAAAATTAAACCCAAATGTAGGAGAAAATCGTACGGGGTTCCTTTTAAAGCTCCAATAAACTTTGCAAAAGACGAGAGAGATATTGGTTTACGGAAAAGTTTAATTGAAGTTATTTTCTCATTTCCAACTTGCTCTAATAATTTTCTAATAGATGGACTAAGTTTCCCGACATCACGTTCAAAAAATCCAGTACCGTTCATTTATATATTTATTTATATATAAAATTTAATTACTTTGAATTTATAAAGTTTTGGTGTATAAGAGTTTTTTCATGTTTTGCTTTACCATCTTTTCTTAATATTGAACCACATTCACAAGTATATTTTAATTTTGCTCTTTCATTAATTTCATTTTTATGTTCTAAACGCCATATTTTATTTTTTTCATAAATATAATTTTTATTTTTTTTACGCCATTCTTTATTTTTTTCTAAAAGTATGTCTCTATTTTCTTCACGCCATTCTTTTTCACTTCTATCTGGAATAACTTCATTTATACAATTATCAGTATTTCTAATATAAAAACCTTCTAAATATATACTTTCATCTTTATCAAAAGTTGAAATAATTTGTTCCATATAATAATTATTTCTTTCAATAATTTGTTTAGAACTACAATCTAATTGTTTATGACCACTCAACCTATCATTCAAAGTTCGTGTCGTCTTCCCAATATATACCTCTCCTGTCTCATTACAAACAATTTGATATATATTATACTCTTTTCTCTCTTCTTTTTTCTCTTCCATCTTTTTAAAAGTTTATATTTAATCTTTTAAAAATCAATTTTAGATTTAGGTTTTGATATTTCCAAACTGAGAGGCAACAGTATTAAAAGCTGTAGTTTGTCCACCTTTCATTTTAGAAACTCCAATCGCAGTTCCTGGTAGAGTTCCGGGTACTTGAGAATAAGTTCCATTAATTGAATATGTCATCGCGCCTCCCTTCATTTTCATTTTTTTAGTTCCTCTTTGACCAAGGCGAGTTCCCATTGGTGAAATTGTTAGGCGTGAGTCGCCTCCCATAATCATACGTTTTCTAGCACCAAATCCTTGACTTTTTAGCCATTGATTGGCTGACAAACCGGCAGCACCGGCAGCAGTGGCGACAAGAGGATTGGCTGATACTAAACCACCAAGGGCTGCACCTGCCACAGGAAGCACCACATTGCCAACCGTTGACAAAATCTTTGAATCCTTGAGGAATTGCACAAATCCATCAAATAGGCCAGCACCTTTCATTTTACCTTTTCCTTTTTGCTTCATGTATTGTTCATATAATAATTTAATTTTTGGGTCACTTAATAACTGTGTTTTTGATATACCAAGTTTCAACGACATTATTTATTATATGTAAAAATTGATTTTTTTTATAAAAATTCTGAAAATTTCTTTTTTATCATTTTTTCATAATTTTTCAAATCCCCTTCACCATCCATACTATCATCGGGAGCTCCTTTACCTTTCTGTCTTTTTTGATAATCATCATAACCTGATGCTTCTGAAAATGGTATTCCATTATATCTATCTTCAATAAATTTACAAACATGATATCCGCAGTTTGATTTATTGAAACTCTGTCGACGAATTTCTGAAAACTTATATTTGAAATATTTTTCTGGATTCATTTTCTTTGCAATTTCTCTCATTACATTTAAGAGACTTTCTTCTGGCTTCATTGTTTCACAAAGTGGATCAAAATACTCAGCAGATGGAAAATCATCTCGATTATCCATAATAATACAACGCCAATGTCTTCCGCCTGATGATGATGGATCAGTATTAATCACGGCAGAGAAAAATTTATCTCCTTTCTTAACATATCCTAAAAGAGAATCAACTTGGTCTTTGGCCACTACAGGAACGAAATTATTAATTCTCTTTTTCATAATTTGCTCAATTTGATCATTGTATAAACCATCGTCAGATTCAGATGCACCAGAACCTTTCGGGGGTTCAGTATAAGCTTCAGGTCTGTCTTTTGGATTTGATTTTATAGCACTTTCAATTTTAGGTGTGGTTACTTCTCTATCATCTTTCCTTAATATTTCTTTAACCTCATCTACTGTCGGCCGTCTTCCAAATCTTATTTTGAATTTAGCAATTGTTGTTTCAAGAAAATTTCTATAAGTTCTTTTTGTTTTTGGTTTTTCTCCCATAGTTGCAACTAAACCCATTTTTCTTCTTTCTTCTATATTTGCAGATTGAGCCAATGGCACATCATCATATGTTTTTTCTTCTTCTTCTGATATTGTTGATAGACGATTAAAAGTATTCGCAAGATTTCTATTTACTGATATTGAGGGGGTTTCTTTTTTGGGGGTTCTTTCTACGGGTGGAGTTCCAATAGATGGTTCAGATTTTATTAATTTTTCTGCTGAATTATAAACTTGAGTTGCACCTTTTAAAAATAAATCTATTAGTTTTTTATCTGATGTATCATCTGCCTTTGTTGTTAAATCTCCTAATGAGGTAAAACTTTTGCTTGGACGAAATATATAACTTGGTAAACCCGACTGTATAGTTTCTGCCATATTTGGAACGATTCGTTGTTGATATCGAGGTTCTATTTTCTTTTTTCGTCTTTTTAGGCGACGGGCAGTTGTCGTTCCTATAATATTTTTTATATTTATATTTTGGACTTGTTTTTGTGACATCGTTGCAGGTACTTTAATATATTTTCTTTTACCATCGATTATATAGTAATATTTACCTTTCGAATTTAAGTATAAACGTTTTGGTCGTGTCATTTTTATAATTTATTTATAGAGAAAATTTATTATATTATAAATAAACAAATGACCAAATTGACGAAGTTTATTCCTTTAAGTTTTCCTGCCGGTGCTTCTTCGAGAACTACTGCTCAGATAAGTGTTCCTTTTAAAGTAGGAATTATACATATTAAATCTGCAGCGTATAAAGCCGGAACTAATGGAACTACCAATTATGTTACTATTATGAGTGATTTAACTGTAAATAATCCCCTGGCTATTCTAAACCAAGATACTACCTATTCAAGCGCAACAGTTCAAGATATTGAGCATAAATTTTATAATCCTACTGATATTAATGGCACATTTAATTTCTGGATTGTTGGAATGGACGGTGCTCCTGCTACTGCTACTGTTAATGGTGATAAAGTAGGTTTAATTATTGAATTCAATGCTCCTGATGAAGTATCCTAACTTTTTTTATCTTTTTTGTTCTTTTTTATTTTTATAATTTTAGAAATTATAAAAGTTAAGGTTGAATTTGTGCTTACATTACCATGGATCCTTGGTTGCTGATAGTTAGCACTTTTTGTCCAATTATGACCGATACGTAATTATACGCTGTAGCGTTGGTGAGAGTTGCCTGGATTTGCCAAGTTGAACTTTGTGCTCCAACATCAAGACCATCAACCTCGTGTTGATTTACGTCTTTTATTGGTTTTTCTCCAAAAAATGAATCGATATGAACCCATTCACCTCCTGCATACTCTCCAAGACTTTGAATAACTGAGTTTTTCAAGTATTCTCTGTTGGCAATAATAAAATCATTCGAAAATAGGGTCGAAAATCCAGCTTGTGATTTTATCGCAACATTGTTCAGAAAAGTATTATATGTTGCAAGTTCACCTCTTCTATGATCATTAATATAATTTGATGTAGCACCTGCTGAAAATGGAGCTGTTAAGATCGCGAGAATTCTCTGACCAAGTCCCCGGGTCAACGATAGCTGGTATGATTGAGAACTCGCTGAACCTAATGATTGTCTTGTTACTGTAGGATAAGCAAAAGGGAGACTAATTCCTGAAGTCATGACCTTGTTTATGACTTGAGAAACAATAGCAAGATTTCCTTCTGAAGCCAAAGTTAGAGAAATATTAGATAAAGCAATAGCTGTTCCTAAATTAGCAGCTCCAGTAACTGGCCCAGTTGCTTGAGTTGCAGTAAATGCGTAGTTGTTATTAGCATTCCAGTAAACTTGAAGCACTAAATTACTGGGGCAATACATTAGTTTATCAGAAGCAAGAATAGACAATTTGAAAGCAGATAATGGAATTGATACATCAAGTGAAACGGCTCCATTAGTAGCACCGATATAAAATTGACGACGAGAAAACAACGGATTTTGTACTGCCAAATCTACATCACTTCCAGTATCATTAACAGTTGAGATATTACATTTGGATATATCTTCAACAGTAGTTTCTCTAGCAGTAGCAACTGTGCTTGGAACAACTGGAATATAGGTTTTTGTTGCATAATCTGTAAAGTCAGTGCATGCTGGTGTTACAAGAGATGCATATTGATTTACATTGGAAATGTCTGCCCACAGACTATTTGTTGCACTATCGTATAAAGTAATACGAGAAATGGAAGTTAAAGTATTTGCATTTACATAATTGAACACTCCAACACCAGGTGCTACTAATAATGCACTAAAGTTAAGACGAGATTTATCTAATCGAAAACAAGATGGCGGAATAATGAACTCCGTAGGGCCGACGCTTGATGTAATACTGGTTGTTACACTAGATGATCCTTGTGGAGCAACATTTCTATATACAACAGTTGAATGATTTGATACTACGGGACTATAGTCTAATTCAGATGAAATTTTTTCAGACATGTTTATTTACTAATTTATATTTTTTTTTTATTTTTTTTTCTAAAATAATATTTTTTTTATAAATTCTCGAGATGATCAATTGGATTTACTAATTCTGGTAATACATAATTCGCAAGAACTGGATAGATCGGCTCATTCTCGGTTTTAGTTTCTCCTAATACACCTGTTTCGGTTGTTGTTTTTGATTCTTCTGGTTGTTTTGAATCTTGTTTCACTGATTCTACGAGTTTTCTTTGTTGTTGTTCTACTTGAAATAATCGTTGTTCATTTTGTATTAACAAATCTGTGCGATGTAATTCATGTGTATCACTGCGTTGAAAAAAGCAAAGTGTGAAACTAAATGAGATGCCATTGAGGTCAATTATTCTATCGAACGAATCAACAATTGTAAAATTCCATGAATTAGAATTTGTTTTATTGAATACCTTTGTATTTACATCTATTTCAGTCTCTTGATAATAAATTACTGATTGACTTGGAAAACTACCTACGTTTTGAAATTCTGCAAGAACTCCATCTTGGGCTATATCACAAATATTACTTTTTAGAAATATTCGTAATACATAGGCTAAATTTATTGCATTTACACTTTTAAGAGTTGACGCAACAAAGGCATATGTTGTACTCTGTTCGAATCCTAACTGTCTTTCTGGTGAGATGGTTGAAAATGTAAATGATGGCATAAATGCGCCATTTCCAGTCACATTAAATGTGTATTTAAAATCATCTGGTTCTGTTGGGGCTGGATATGTAACGGTGTAAGTCCAATTATTTCCGAGTGTTACTGATCCTGCAGTAAGTAATGTAGCTAATTTTGTTGCTAAATTTATTTTGTTATAATTTCCAGGTGGAATTGTAATTGTTGTATTAACACTTTTTTCTGTTAGTGTAAAAGTATTGTAATTACTCGGGACGTTGTACCAAGACTTTGGTATACTAGCTGCTAATAAAACTACTGAGTCAAAGGTATTTAGACCTACATCTGTAGGCATTGATGTAAATGAACTGGCATTCCCTGATGTTCTATCTTTACTATTGAAAGGTATTACAACTGGAAAACTATTGGTAGAATTGTAGATACTCATTGGTTTTTATTATATAAGACTTTTTCTTATATAATATAATTATTCTTTCTAGGTTGGATTTTTACCACAAAAGTCTATCGCTAAACCATGCATTACTCCCTACAACTTTTCTACTTTTATCAAATCGTAATTTAAATCGACGTCTTTGTTCTTTATCACCTGATGTTGCGTAATCACTATAGCGACTATCACCTATAGAAGTTATAAATTTGTCATTTTTGTCATAGACATCTATTTTCTTAAACTTTTTCTGAGATGGTTTGATTTTTATACCTAACTTTTTTGCTTGATTTTTACTATATTCAGTAATATTATACATTTATTATATCAACTTTTATAAAAGTTGAGCAAAATTTGGTTTTCATCATCATAATTTTTTAACAAAATGACTTTGAGAATTTTCTCGAGAAAAATCTTTGGGTCAAGATTTTTTTCTATTTTTAAAAAAACTTTATATTATTTTAAAAAAAATGTCTTATTATTAATAAATATACCTATAATGAAACGTATAATTAAAAACATTCATAAGAAATCTGAAGAACAATCACCTGTTATCGTGGTTGTAGACAAGGAAATTAAGAGAAACGAAGATGGCGTAAGGTTAACTAAAAAGGGTATCCCATACAAAGAGCGGAAACCTAATCCTAAGGCTCTCGAAGCTCTGGCTAAATACAGAGAACAGAAAAAGAAATTAAAGGAAGATGCGAAACTGGCTCCTGTTATTGTTGATGAAAGTGAGGAAGACGAGGATGACGAATTTGATATCGAACAAATAGAGGTTAAGAAACGTGAACCAAAGATTGTAGAAAAAGAGGTCGTAAAGGAGGTTGTAAAAGAAGTTCCTGTCGAGAAATTAGTTGAGGTTGTGAAACCAGATATGAATGTTGTAAAAGAAAACGAAGAATTAAAAAAGACAAATAAGAAATTAGAGGACAGTTTTAGATTTAATGAACATTTAAATAGGATAAGTAATTTAGCAAGACAGACTACATTAAAATTTTAAAAAAGTTCAATATAAATAAACATATGTTCAAAGAGAAGAAAATTAATAATGTTTCTATTAAACCACTTGTTTCAACTACTGGCTTGGATCCTGCAAAAATAAAAGGTGGAAATTTGATACCTAGTGTTTATGGGGTGACTTTTTTATGTGCAAAAAGAAAATCTGGAAAGACATCGACCCTTGCTGAAATTTTACAAAAAACATCTGATAAGAGAACGACCTTTTGGATCTTCTGTCCAACACACAAAGTTGATTCCTCGTGGACTACGCTCATAAAACTCCTTGAAGACAAAGGGAATTGTGTAAATATTTTTGATTCCATTATGGATGGAAAGACCAATAATTTGGATGTTATTATGGCTGACCTTTCAAATCCTGAAATTGAAGAAGATGATTCCAAAGAAACTCTTGCAAAACCAAGTTGTAAACTCAAATTTGACAATGAGGAGGAGGAAAAAAAGAAAAAACAATATAAACCAAAAAAAATTGCTCCTGAACACATCTTCGTTTTCGATGATATCAGCCATGAGTTAAAGAACCCAGCAGTGGCTACTTTGTTAAAAAAAAGTAGACATTTTAAAAGTGCAGTGTATTTATCTTTTCAATATCCTCTTGATATACGTCCTGAATGTTGGAAACAGTGTGAATTCTGTCTATGTTTTAAGAGTTTTTCAAGAGATAAACTCGAGCATATACATAGACACCAAGATCTGACTTGTGATTTAGAAACATTTTACAATATATACGATTACGTTTTTCGAGATCCAAATGAAAAGTATAATTTTTTATATATAGATGTTCGCGATCAATTATACAGAAAGAATTTTAACAAATTAATAGAAATAGATTAGAATTTTTAAACTGATAATCAGTTTAAAAATCAATGTTTCGACACTTTCGTAGGCGTTTATATTAATAAATTCTTTCATAATCCCATTTTTTACATTGAGTTCTACACAGGGGACATTTCAACTCTTTTACATCATTCCAACAACCAATATGAAATTTATGTTTACATTGTTTTAATTCAACCCAAACATTATCATCATTTTCTAAACATATAGAACAATTATCATCGCCTTTTTGAACATAAGGATAACAACATTCGCAAAAACCATCTAATTCTAATAATGATAATTTTCTTTGACATTTACAAACTTGATAAGTTTTTTCTTCTAAACCATTTATCCATTTACTAAATTCATCAAAAATATACTCTATATTTGAAAAACCATTTTCTTTATAAAGATATTTACATGATAAAAACATATCTTTTTTTAATCTTAAATCAAAATCAATCTCTTGTCCTACGCAACAAGCATCATGATCGTGATCATCATCATCATCATAATCACAATCATATTTTCTCTCTAAGTTAATACTAAATATAAATCCATTATACTCTATTTTACTAATACAGTAAGATACAATTTCATCTAAATGTTCATACACTTCTCTGTAAAAGTCATCAAGTTCACTAGGTATATTTTCCGTATTCATTGTTTCAAAAAACTTTTTATGTTTTAATAATTGAACTTTACACGATCTTGTAAAAAAAGTTTTAGTTTTTTCAGTAAACTCAAAAGTAGACATTGTTTTCGAATATGATGTTAGCTGAGATTTTTTAAGGAAAAATCAATTTTTTGGAATCTTATGAAAAAAATCTGTAATTAAGGGTTGAGAGATTTTTTCTAATTCCTCTTTTAGTTTTTTCTCTTTCTTTTTCTTAAGTTTTTCTCGAAAGAATTCTTGAAGGGATTTATATAATTCTTTATTATTGATTTTTTTTACACAATCAATTCCTACTTGTAAACATAGTGAATATGGTTTATATATGATAAAACATAAATTATAAATATCATGTGTACAAACACAATATTCTTTTTGGTCATCACCTTCATTATATCTTCGAGTATAATCCCAATTACATTCCCAATCATCTTTCGGAATATCAGCTATTTGTTTATTTAAGATTTTTTGAATCATAAATCCAAATTCATATTTCATATTTTTTTTAGTTACCAATACATTATTCCTACGTTTATAAAAATCATCTTTTTCATAATGTATAAAATTATCTTTCAAAAACTTAGTATTCATTTTGTTTGTTTTTTTAAAGATGAAAAGTTGAAAAATCAATTTTTGTATATAATTATCTTTGAAAAATTGATTTTTTATATTATTTTTTTAAAATAAAAGTTTTTTAAAAGTAATAATTCACATATTTATCTATTTCAGATCGGGATGAAAAAACACCTTTTATT
>Ga0208975_1000897_pt1 | contig 13450 bp, 16 predicted proteins | sample GreLakmeER78MSRF_FD_187700 | JGI IMG/M metagenome (GOLD analysis project Ga0208975, IMG submission 187700) | Freshwater lentic microbial communities from great Laurentian Lakes, MI, USA - Great Lakes metaG ER78MSRF (SPAdes) | ecosystem: Environmental > Aquatic > Freshwater > Lake | place: Great... | reverse complement strand
ACCTGAAAGAGACTGATCCTATTGGATACTCTGTAAAGGTAGCTGAGATGATTCAGAGAGATAAGCAACTAGCTGCTGTACAAGCTGAGAGACATCGAATCAATCAGCAACAGGAGCAGGATAGACAAGTGCAGATGCAGTCAGTAGTGGCTGAGGAAATGCAGAAATTGTCTAGCTATATCCCTGAGTTTACTGATCCTGCTAAGGGCGAAACAATCAGAAATGATATTCGTGCCTTTGCTAAACAGGTCGGGTTCTCTGATAACGAATTAGCGGCTGTCTATGATAGTCGGGCAGTATTAACTCTGTATAAGGCAATGCAGTACGACAAGTTAGTTGCAAGTAAGCCAGCTATCACCAAGAAGGTGAACGAGGCTCCTAAAGCGATTAAGTCAGGCGTAAGCAAACCTAGAGATAGTAATGCTGAAGAAACACGGAAACTAAAGGCACGAGCTAAGTCTAGCGGAAGTGTCCGCGATGCAGCTAGTGTATTTGAACGATTTTTATAAAGGATTAAATCATGGCTATTTATAATGCTTATGACGCAATCGGTCAGCGTGAAGATTTGACCGACATCATTTACGACATCTCGCCTACTACTACTCCATTCATGAGTTCTATTGGCAAGACTAAAGCTACGGCTGTTTACCACGAGTGGCAGACCGACTCCCTTGCAGCCGCTACCACAAATAACGCTGCTGTTGAAGGTGCTGACGCTTCCGATGCTACTTTGACTCCTACAACTCGCTTGGGTAACTACACACAGATTCTGCAAAAGACTATCAAAGTCTCTGGCACTCTGGACACAGTTAACAAAGCAGGCAGAAAATCTGAAAAAGCTTATCAATTAGCTAAGGCATCACAGGAGCTAAAGCGTGACCTAGAGACAATTCTCTTGGCTAACCAAGGTCGTGCAGTTGGCACTACTAACTCTACTGCTCGTAAGATGGGTTCGTTGCTGTCATGGATCAAGACTAACTCGTCAGTTGGTGGTAGCGGTGCTGATCCTACTACTATCGGCGTATCGACTCGTACCGACGGTACAGCACGTACATTTACTGAGGCTCTGCTGAAAACTGTAGTTGCTGAGGTATTTGCTTCGGGCGGTACTCCTAAGATTCTGATGGTTGGTGCTACTGGTAAACAGAAAGTATCTAGCTTCACAGGTCTGTCAGCTTATCGTTATAACGTCAATGCTGGTGGTGGTGGTGCTGTTGGTCAAGCAACTATCGTCGGCGCGGCGGACGTTTATTTGAGCGATTTTGGTTCGATGTCTGTCGTTCCTAATATTTTCATGCGTACACGCGATGCTTTGGTACTTGATCCTGAGTACGCTGCAATCGCTTATCTGCGTCCTTTCATGACTAACGAGCTTGCTAAGGCAGGTGATAGTGATAAGACTCAGATTTTGGTTGAGTGCACATTGGAAGTTAAGAACGAAGCCGCTCACGGTATCGTTGCTGACTTAGATATGTCTCTGTAATTGGATAGCCCCTAGGGATTCGTCTCTAGGGGTACTTTTGAGGACTTATGAACTATAGACAACAGGTTGTACATGCGGACGGTGATGGCGGCATTATCATCGAAACTAAACAGGATGTTACTGAGATACTTGATAGTAACAACCATATCAGAGAGACAGACAAGGCAAGACAAGGAAATCTTAAAGAATTACATCACGTAGCTCGAATACCTTTTACGGTCATTGATGACTTAAATAAAAAGGGAATTATGAGAGGTTTTGTAATTGTTGATGATACTGCGTTTGCTAAGTGGCTCAATGATTCCGATAATGCACAATGGAAAGTCTATAGGGGCAATATCTAATGGGTACAACAGTAGGTGTATGCGTTCCAGCTAGAGACGAGGTTCATACTGGCTTTGCGTTTGACTTTGCGAAGATGGTAGGGCGAGATAGTAAGTTTCGGTGTGGTACAGGTGAGAACGGCTTAAAGTTATACACAATGGCAGGTACGTTGATATTTGACCAGAGAGAAAAACTGGTTGAGGCTGCGTTAGCTGATGGTTGTGACTACATTCTGTTTATTGACTCAGATATGCGGTTCCCTAGCGATACGATAGATATATTGTTAAGCAGAGAAGTTCCGATTGTCGGAGTTAATGCAGTAACTAGACGCAAGCCTACGTTACCTACAGCATTGAATTTAGAGCTAAATAAAGACGAAAATGGCAACATTATTAGTTACGCTTGGCATAAAATAGACTCTAAAGGTAAAGAAGGTATTGAGGCTTGTACGGCTGTAGGTGGTGGCGTAGTAATGATCCACAAAGATGTATTCGAGGCTACTAAGAAGCCGTGGTATGACGTAGGCTGGAGTTCACGAGGCATTATTGGCGAAGATGTACATTTCTGCGTCAAGGCTCAAGATAGTGGATTCCAGACGTATGTAGATCACAGTCTGTCTATGCACATTGGTCATATTGGTACGTATGAGTATCGATGGGATGATGTAGAAGATGGTGCTGTGGAGAGACACAACTCAGGGAAATAGTTATGACGGATTACAGTTCGTTAAAATCTACGATAGCGAGTTACTTAGGTCGTAGTGATCTGACTGCACAGATACCGGACTTTATCCAACTGGCTGAGGAACGGCTCCGTAGAGACATCAGAACACGCCAGATGCTCATTGTGGCTCGTGCTAATACCACAGGGGGTGAGGAGACTATAGGCTTGCCTACGGACTTCCTAGAGATGCGTGACGTACATCTACGTACTACTCCAGCTTCTTCAGTTACCTACCTTTCGCCTAATTCATTCTATGCAATAGCTAGGACTACTGATTCAGGTAAGCCATTGAACTACACGATTCTGGCTTCAGAGATTCAGTTCGCTCCTATACCTGATGATGCCTACAGTATTCAGATGCTGTATTACGGCAAGCCACAGTATTTATCTGATACTAATATTGTTAACGTATTCCTAACTAATTATCCTGATGCTTTGCTGTATGCGGCATTGGGAGAAGCTGAACCCTATTTGATGAATGATGCACGACTTCAGACATGGGCAGCTTTGTATGATCGTAGCATTACAGCAATTTCTACTGCCGACCAAAATGGTGAATTCGGCGGTCAACCTATGTCAATGTCTGTGAGGTAAATCATGGCTGAAATGTCCAACTATTTGGAAAACGCTCTAATTAACGGCACTCTGCGTGGTTCTACCTATACTGCGCCGACTACCACTTATTTAGCTTTATATACTAACGATCCGACTGATGCGGATACAGGAACCGAGATTACTGGTGGTTCTTATGTTCGTCAGGCAATCACATTTAGCTCACCATCTAACGGTGCGACTTCTAACAGTTCAGCGATTGAATTCCCACAAGCTACGGCTGATTGGGGAACAATTACTTATGTTGGTATTCGTGACGCTGTAACGGCAGGTAATCTCTTGTATCACTCAGCACTAGATACGAGCAAGACTATTAGTAATGGCGATATATTTAAGATAACATCGACTAATCTTTCAGTAACTTTGGCGTAAGGAGTAAATTATGTCCACTATCGTTACTCGTGCTGGCAAAGGCTCGGCACTTAGTTATGTTGAAGTTGATTCAAACTTTACGAATCTTAATAGCGACAAATATCAAACTGGTGGTGCTCTAGGCACTCCGGCATCTGGTACGTTAACTAACTGTACCGGACTTCCTGTAGGTACTGGCGTAAGTGGTTTAGGTACTAACGTAGCTACTGCTTTAGCTGTCAATGTAGGATCATCTGGTGCTGCTGTGGTTAACGGTGGTGTCTTAGGTACTCCATCATCAGGCACACTAACTAACTGTACGGTGGATGGCACTAACCCTATTGGATACCGTGATTTACCTGCTGTCGGCACTAAGACAAGCTCTTACACGTTAGCTGTAGGTGATGTAGGAAAGTATGTCCAAGTAGGCACAAGTGGCTCTATAACAATTCCTGACGCTACATTTACTGAAGGTGACGCAATCTCTATCTTCAATAATACAAGCACTACCGCTACGATTACCTGTTCAATTACTACGGCTTACATTGCTGGTACGGATACAGATAAAGCGACAATGACATTAGCGACTAGAGGTGTTGCAACGGTACTGTTTATTAGCGGCACTGTGTGTGTCGTAGCAGGGAACGTGTCATGAGTGGCATTATGGGTATGTTTGTTGCTGGCGGTGCTGGAGTTTTGCCGCTCGACGTTGAATATCTTGTGGTTGGCGGCGGTGGTTCTGGTGGAACTGGGGCTGCCGGCGGCGGCGGGGCTGGAGGCTATAGAACAGGAACATTAACAGCGTTATCAATTAGCCCATCAACTTACGCTGTTGGCATTGGCGGTGGTGGAGCAGCGAAACCCGGCTCACCTCCAGACCAATTAGGAAATGTAGGAAGTAGTTCTTCTTTTTCAACAGTCACTTCGGCGGGTGGCGGTTACGGTGGCGCATACAATGCCCAAGCTGGTGGCCCCGGTGGTTCGGGCGGTGGCGGTGGTGCCGTTGGTGCGGCTGGTGGTGCGGCATCTCCATCAGGACAGGGTAGTGCTGGCGGTTCGGGTTCAACTGGTTCAGCAGGCGGCGGCGGTGGCGGCGCAACTCAAACGCCAGCTCAAGCTAGTGGAACCACTGGCGGTAACGGTGGTGCTGGTCAATACAATTCATTAACCAATGCCACTTCAATTGGAGAATTAAGCGGTGGTAATTACTATGTTGCTGGTGGTGCTGGCGGCGGCGGTGATGACCCAAATGGAGCAGGAACCGGCGGTTTAGGTGGCGGTGGTGCTGGTTTTAGTTTAAATACTGGGCCTTACGGTTCTGGCCCTAATCCAGCTAGTAATGGATTAGCTAATTCTGGCGGTGGGGGTGGTGGTGCTAGAGCATTCCAAATTTCAGGTATTGGCGGTTCAGGCGTGGTTATTCTTAAATACCCAAGCACCTATACTATTGCTAACCCCGGAGGCGGTTTGACTTTTGGAACAACTGTAACGTCTGGTAGTTATAAATTTACACCAATTACTGCTGGTACAGGTAACGTCTCATGGTCATAAATAATTTATTCCCAATTCCAGTAGCATTTTTTAAACTTGGGCGTGATTTGACTGAAACAGAATTAAGTTTTATTAAAAATCAAGAGCATTACAAAAACACAGGCAACACAACCAGCAAAGATAGAAAGATTTTAAAGAGCAAAGAATTAACTGAGCTACGTGAATTTGTTGAAGATTCGATGCTTGAGTATTTTAAATCAATACACGCACCGAAGTTTGATGTAAGTTTGTATTTAACGCAGAGTTGGGCAAACTACACACAAAAAGGTCAGTTTCATCATAAACACGCGCACCCAAACAGTATTGTATCTGGTGTGTTTTATCCGCAAGCTGATAAAGCTGTAGATAGAATTTATTTTTATAAAAATGACTATGAGCAGATTGAAGTTCCTGTTGCTGAATACAATCCTTACAACAGCAAAAGCTGGTGGTTCGAAGTTGGGGCTGGCGATTTAATATTGTTTCCTTCTGGACTAACGCACATGGTTGAAACAAAAGAAGATGACAATACAAGAATTAGCATTGCGTTTAATACGTTCTTAAAAGGTTACATAGGTTCAGACGAAAGTCTAACTGGATTGAATTTGAGGGAAGAATAAAATGGCTCACTACGCATTTTTAGACAGCAATAATATAGTGACTGAAGTCATCGTTGGAAAAAACGAAGGCGAAGATGGCGTTAATTGGGAAGTCTGGTACGGTGACTTTCGTGGTCAAGTATGCAAACGTACAAGCTATAACACAGTAGGGAATGTTCATAATAATGGTGGCACTCCTTATCGTGGAAATTATGCTGGTATTGGTTATACATATCGTGCTGACATTGATGCGTTTGTTCCTCCGCAACCATTTCCAAGTTGGACATTAGATGCCAATGTTGTATGGCAAGCTCCAGTAGCCATGCCTACTGATGGCAAAATGTACTCATGGAACGAGGAAACTCAGACTTGGGTAGAGGTAAATGGCTAACAATTATGTCGATTTCGATTATTGGATTCAGGGCTACGGTGAAGATGACCTAAGCTCTCCTGACCTATACGTTACGGCTGGCTATTGGGATTCTGGCTATGCTGAGAACGAAGGTATTGGTGCATCTGTTATCGGTACTGCTACTGTATCTGCATCAGGACAAGGTGTATATCACGGTGTAGCAAGCATTACAGGTACGGCTACTGTCACAGCTAGTGGTATTGATTTAGACGCCATAAGAGCTAGTGTTACTGGAACTGCTACTGTAACGGCTAATGGTGTATTTGTAGCTGTTGGTGCGGCTAGTGTTACTGGAAATGCCACAGTTACCGCAAATGGTATTTATGTAGTTGGTGGTCGTGCTTCTATAACTGGTAATGCAACTGTAAACGCTGCTGGTGACTATATTGGTTATCAATGGACTGCGGTTACTCCTGAATCAACTACTTGGTCAAGACAGTAATGGCAAAACAAAAAGTTATTTTCGGTGAGTGGTTGCCAGATCAGCCCGGTGTTACTGGTGCGATAACTGATGCTTTTAATTGTTATCCAGTTACTAATGGCTATGCTCCGTTACGTGAAGCAGTAGATTACTCAAATAATGCAGGTCAGAACTTGTTAGTGGCATTTGCTGGTAAGTCAGCAGGTGCATCTACATTATTCGCTGCTGGTGCTACACAAATTTACAAGTTTAATCCTAGTAATACTGGATTAGACGCTGTAACAACTACTGGCTATTCTACTGTTGAGGCATGGGATATTACTCAGTTTGGCTCTAAGATGATTCTAGCTAATGGTGCAGACCAGTTACAGGCTTATGATCTAGGATCATCGACTTATTTTGCTGATTTAGCTGCTGCTGCTCCTGCTGCTAAGTATGTAACGGTAGTTCGTGACTTTGTTGTAGCTGCTAACGTAGGTGGTGAGGAGAACAAGGTCTACTGGTCAGATATTAATGACGAGACTGACTGGACTCCGGGTGCTGCTTCTCAGTCTGACTCACAAATAGTGCCTGATGGCGGTGATATTACAGGTCTAGCAGGTGGTGAATACGGTCTAATCTTCTTAGAACGTGCTATCTATCGTATGTCGTATGCAGGTAGTCCGTTTTTCTTCCAATTTGACGCTATTTCTAGGACTTTAGGCTGTACTTCTAACGGTTCTATCGCTCAATTTAGCGGTATGACGTACTTTCTAGCTGATGATGGCTTTTATATGTGCGATGGCAAGTCAGTTAAGAACATTGGACTAGAAAAAGTTAATCGTTGGTTCTTTGATAATGTCAGTTTGAGTGAAATCCAGACAGGCATGAGTGCTACGATTGATCCTGTTAAGAAGTTAGTTATCTGGAACTTTAAGAATAACTTCGGTCGCAGATTCTTACTGTACTACTCTATTGATTTAGATAAGTGGAGCTACGGCTCAACGGACGTTAATTTCTTAGCGTATGGTCTGACACCTAGTGCCACACTTGAGCAGTTAGATATTTACTATTTTGATACTACAAACCAGAAAACTGGTACGTATACACAAAGTAGCACAACTGTTACTGTTACCGTTACGGATCATGGGTTAGAGACTAATGCTTATGTATTATTTGATGCTACATCTGGTGCTGGAGTAGATGGAACATTCCAAGTAACAAGAACTGGCGCAAATACATTTACATTTACAGCGGCAACTGGCGCGACTATCACTACGTCAAATTGCACAATCACATTGCCAAGTATCGATAACACGGCAGAGCAGATACCGTTAGATTCACGTACTTGGGCTGGTGGTCAACTTATATTCGTTGGCGTTAGAAATCAGAGGATTGTAGTTTTCTCTGGTGCATTGCAAGCTGCATATATTACCTCTGGAGACATTGACATTGGACGTTCTATTATCACATTGGCAAAACCTATTATCGATAATGGAATCGCGTCAGTATCAGTTGCCAGTAGAAAACTATTGTCAGATAGCGTCGAATTCGGAACAACAGCGACACCAGACTCAGACAACAGAGTGCCATTGAGGGCTAACGGTAATTACCATCGTATTAAGGTAACTCCGACTAATGCCAATTGGGAAACTATTGTAGGTTGTGAAATTGAAATTACTCAGCAGGGCAATCGATGACTAGATCAGTACAGTTTCGTACTCTACCTGTATTCGGTGCTGATGAACGCTCTGTTAGTGAGGTTGTCCGTGGCATTATGGACGGTAAGACGAACAATACTGGCACGGTTAGTTTAGCGACAGGTAATACTACTACTACTACGCTATTTGATGATCGTATCGGCAAGGAGAGCCTTTTATTCTTTACTCCTGTATCTGCGGCTGCATTTACTGATGCGATGCCATACGGAGCGTTTCAGGACTCTACGAACCAGACTGCTGCTGATACTACGACTGCGTATGCTATTACATTAAATACAACTGACTACTCCAATGGAGTGTATTTATCCAATAGCTCTAGGATGAACGTCAGGAATGCAGGTGTTTACAACTTGCAATTTTCTATTCAATTTAAAAATACGACTAATAGCAGCCAAGATGCAGATGTGTGGTTTAGAAAGAATGGAACAAATATAGCGGCTTCTAATAGTCGGTTTGGTATTCCAGCACGACATAGTTCTGGCGATCCAAGTCATATTATCGCTGCATTAAATTACTTTATTGAATTAGCGGCAGGTGACTATCTTGAGATAATGTGGCGAGTTTCTGATACTGGCGTAACGATTGAAACATTTGCGGCAGGAACTAGTCCGACTAGACCGTCAGTACCTAGCGTTATTACTACGGTAAATTATGTTTCTCCTAATGCTTCAACAAATATTTATGTTAGCAGTCAAGTACGAGGAAGTGCTACTCTGACACATTGGTCTAATAACACGGCAGATAAAACGTATGGTTATATTGTGGTGGGCTAATGGAGTATAGATATATTGCTCCACAGGAACTAAGACAATGGTGGGCTAGTGTAAGAACTGGCTTAGAGAAGATTAAAAGTAGGAGTCCAGAAAACTGGATTATTGAAGATGTATATACAGACTGCTTTAATAAACAAAGTCTGTTGTTTGTACTTATAGAGAATAACCACTACGCTGGCTTCTTTATTTTGCAGCCACAAGGCGAAACAATGCACTTATGGGCTGCTTATTCGTTAGAAAATAGTTATGATGTTGTCGAAAATGCCTTAAAATACATCAAGAGCATGGCGGCAGAGGCTAAGGTTAAGTACATAACATTTTCTAGCCATAGGCGTGGTTGGGCTAAAAGGGCGGCTGATTACGGATTCCGTCCAAAACAATGGATTTGTGAGGTGTAATTATGGGTTTTCTAGGCGGCGGTGGTGGTGAACAAAAAAGCACAACAACTACGAGCATTGATCCTCGACTTGCTCCGTATGTTACCTATGGACTTGAGGAAGCTAAACGACTCTATCAAGGTGCTGGTCCGCAGTATTATCAGGGCGATACCTACATAGGTCCATCTTCACAAACCAAACAAGCATTGAATTTGGCTGAACAACGAGCTTTAGCTGGCTCTCCATTATTGGATGCTGCACAGGCAGAAACTTTAGCTACGATTCAAGGTAAGGGCGTTAATCCATTCCTAGCGGGTGCTTTAGGTCAGGTTAATCGTTTATCGGGTGAGCAATACAATAGAAATATTCAAGGACTTCAATCTAATGCTGCTTCTGCTGGTCGTTATGGATCAAGTGCTATGGGTCAACAAGCAGGTCAAGCTCAGGACATCTTTGCTCGTGCATTAACGGAGCAAGGCGGTAACTTAGCATATCAGAGTGCTGAGGCTGAACGTGCCCGTCAAATGGCTGCAACTGGATTGGCTCCTTCAATGGCACAAGCTGATTATTTTGATATTACTGCATTAGGTAAAGTTGGTCAGATTGGTGAAAACTACGATATGAACAAATTGCAAGCTGATATTAATCGCTACAATTATGAGCAAAATCTGCCACAAATGAAATTACAGCAATACGCTAATTTGTACTCTACTGCTCCACAAGGAAGCGTTACAGAACAAAAAGCTACACCATCAGGGGGTAAATAATGGGAGAGCCAGTTATTACAGGAATGATGATTGGTGCAATTGGTGGTGCATTAACTAGCAAGAATCCGATTCAAGGTGCAATGATGGGCGGTGCATTAGGTGCTGCTGGTGGCTCATTTGCTGGCGGTGCTATGGGTGCTGGCAGTGCTGCTCCAGCATTGGGAACTACATCTGCTGCTAGTGGTTTTGCTGGTGGTAATTTAGCTGCTGCTCAAAGTGCAGTCAATCCTACTCTTATGCAACGTGTTGGTGCTGGATTTTCAGGCATAGGTTCTGATATTGGTGCTGCTAATAAATATTTAAACCAGAATCCTTTTACTGCACAAGCAGGTATGAGTTTAGCTCAAAGCGCATTTGAGCCTGAGCAACCTATGCAGATGGCTCCTGCTGGTCAAATTCGGCAAGGTCAGCCTCAGCCAATGGATTACATGAGTCTATTAAATCCTCAGCAACAAACTGTAGCTCGTCCACAAGCATTTTCTTTAATATAGGTGATGTATGGCTATAAATGATTACATTCCTAATATATTTGGTCAGCAAGGTTCAATGTATGAAGGATTACTAAGTCCACAAGAATCAACTGGTCTTTCTCAGCGTTCCAATATTGCTGGTTTATTGGGTGCTGCTGCTGCATTAGCTCAAGGCATGAGTAAACAAGGTCCTAGACGGTCTGGACTGCAAAATGTTATAGGTGCTTTAGGTGCTGGTTATGGTGCGTCAGGACAGGCATATCAAGGCGGTATTGAGCAAATGGCTAACGCTCAGAAGTTGGCTCAGATGAAGTTGCAAATGCAGCAAACTGCTCAAACTCAGCAAGCTATTGAAACATTAATAAATAATCCACGTATTAAAAATGATCCTTTAAAGGTTGCATATATACGTTCTAATCCTTCTGAGGCATTGAAACTTTATTCTGAGTTATTGCCAATTCAAGAAGCGGCTAGAGGAACTACTGTACCGCAACCATCGACTGCTGTTGCTCCAGTTGCAGCTACAGCACCAGTTCAGCCACAAACAGCAGTTAGTGAGACTCCAATTGATAGAAGTTTGGATTCTGTAATGTATCAAATGCAAAATAAACAAGATATTACACAGCCACTTGTTTCTCCTGCTAATGTTCAGAATACACAACCACCAATTGCTCAACAAGTTGTTGATGCTGGAGAAAATCAACTTCAGGGTGTAAATGTCACAGCGAAACCAAGTAGAGCAGCACCATTAATAGCGCAGCAAGATGCGTTACTTAATCAAATGCGAATATATTCTGATATTCAATTTGCTGGGAATCCAAGAGCTAAAGATATTATTGAAAATGCTAATAAATCTTTAGAACAAATTACTAAACAAATTAATAAAATATCAGTTGAGGAGTTTGACTTTTCTGGATTAAAGAGAAGGCTTCCTCCTGAATATGCTGGTCGTGTTGATGATATTCAGCAAAATGCTGGTGCTTTAACTATGGATCAATTAATTTCAAAGACAGAAGCCTTAAGCAAAGAAGCAACTGAATTTAAGCAAAAAGAAACTGATTTTACTAATGATGTTCGTAGAACTGCTGCTGAGCTTTTCCCAAAAACTCCATTGCATAAATTAGACGAAAAACAAACTAAAACTCTAAATGCTGTTTTATTGCAACGCGAAAGATTACTAAGAAAATCTGGTGCTCCAGTCACTAATATTGATATGGGGCAAAAGACTGTTGCTATAGAACGAGCAAAAGCACAGGTAGCTAGTGAAACTGCTGCTGAAGGTGCTTTGGCTGTTGCTGGTGATGTTAGGGCTATTGTTGATGTATTAAAGCCGTATCAAGGTGGAAGATTAGATCAACTTAAAGCTGAATTAGGACCATATTTCCCGGGCACTAACTTTGCGAAAATATCTACAGCGGCTGGTGTTGCTGAGGCTTTAAGGGCTAAAATTGCTCCTACTTTGCGCGTACCGGGTTCTGGTGCTTCTTCAGATACTGACATAAAACTGTTTTTGTCTGCTATTCCTTCTTTGTCTCAGTATGCTGAAGGTCGTGAATTATTAGCTACATTTACAGAGAAATTTGCGAACAGAGCAGCAGCAGCAGCAGATATAAAATCCAAGATGATTGAAGATGGAACATATTCAATAAAGGCATTTCAGACTGAATTGAAAAATGCTGGCTATGAAAATGTGTTAACTCCTGAAGATTTGCAAAGGTTAAATAAATTTCAAGCACCAGCAGGATCGCAAAATGTTACTCCATCAAGTCCAGCAGTTAACAGGGCTTTTGAAAAACATAAGCCGAGGTAATTATGGCAATAAATATTACTGATTTAGAACAGGCTTTAGTTAACGCAGATGCTGCTGGTGATGATGTAAGTGCTCGTCTTTTAGCTGCTGAACTAAACAAAATATATTCTACAAAAGAGCCACAAGGAAGCGTTATAACTGGAGCACAAAAACGACTATCTCAGGCTGGTGAAGGTATAACTGGCATGGGTATGCGTATTGGAGAAATGTTAGGCTTTACTTCTCCAGAGCAAATGAAGCAGTATGAATCTAGAGTACAGCAAGAACGCTCTGTAATGTCTCCTACGTATCAGTCAATGAGTCCTACTGGTGGTCGTGAGATTGCAGGCTCAACTATGGTTGATGTCCTTGGAAGTTTAATGGGTGGTACTGGACTTAAAGCAGCTAAGAATGTTCCTTTTGTTGGTGGAACTGCTGAGGCTTTAGGTGGTGCATTAGCTCCTACAACTGTCCCCCAAGCTATTGGTGGCGGTGCATTGTATTCCTTAACTACTCCATCAGAAAGTATGTCCGAGGCTGCATCTAAAGCAGTATTAGGTGGTGGTGCTGGCGGTATAACTCAATTTGGATTGCGTCAACTTGGCTTGGCTCCAAAATTAGAGCCTAACTTAACTCCACAGCAGCAAGAAGTAGCTCGTAGAGCATTAGAGCAAGGGTTCCAACTTGATCCTACACAAATTACTGGCTATGGTGGTGGATTAAGAGAAGGCATTAAGTCTCGTTTCCCTATTGCTAGAGAAGCATTTACTCGTCTTGAAGAAAACAATCAAAACCAGACAAATAACATTGCAAAAAGTTTAATTAAAATACCTCAAGCAGCAGATTTAACTAATGAATCAATGGAAACTGCATTTAAGTCTGCTCTTAATAATTATCAAGTTTTAAAAAAGGTTCCTTCTATACAAGGTGACCAGCAATTTGTACAAACAATAAATACTGAATTAGCTAGATTAAATAAAATACCAAAATCGCAACTTAGTGCTGATGATAAAAAAGCTATTCGTGTATTAAATGAATATAAGAGTTTTGGCACTCAATCAATATCTGGTGATGAAGCATTTATCCGTTCTAAAGCTATTGGTAACAATTTATTCCAAG
>Ga0208975_1000896_pt1 | contig 13462 bp, 17 predicted proteins | sample GreLakmeER78MSRF_FD_187700 | JGI IMG/M metagenome (GOLD analysis project Ga0208975, IMG submission 187700) | Freshwater lentic microbial communities from great Laurentian Lakes, MI, USA - Great Lakes metaG ER78MSRF (SPAdes) | ecosystem: Environmental > Aquatic > Freshwater > Lake | place: Great... | reverse complement strand
AAACCAGATAGTGAAACTTTCATGGAAGAATGGCTCAGTTTGGTTAAGTCCAAGTCAGGTGAACGAGGAATCTTTAATCGTGTTGCTGCTCAGAATCAAGCAAATAAATGGGGAAGACGAGATCCTACTCTCAGTTACGGAACCAACCCATGCTCAGAGATTATCCTTCGTGATAAACAATTCTGTAATCTTACGGAAGTGGTTGTACGGGAAAATGATACCGAATCTACCCTTACTAAGAAGGTCAGGCTCGCAACAATACTTGGAACTATCCAATCAACCCTAACTAACTTTCAGTTTCTATCGTCTGAATGGCTTAAGAATACGTCTGAAGAAAGACTATTAGGAGTTAGTTTAACAGGTATCATGGATGCTAAGATTACTAACAACCCTGATCCTAAAATGTTAGAGAGGTTAAGAGATGTCTCTAGGACGACAAATGAGGAATATGCAAAGCAATTTGATATCCAACCTTCTGCTTCTATTACTTGCGTTAAACCTTCAGGTACTGTGTCACAGTTGGTTGATTCCGCTAGTGGCATCCACGCACGTCACAATAATTTTTACATTAGACGTATACGCATGGATAAAAAAGATCCTATCTATGACTACTTAAAATCTATGGGAGTAGCTGTAGAGGATGAAGTATTTAGACCTGATTCAACAGCAGTCTTTAGTTTCCCTATGAAAGCACCTAAAAATGCTATCCTTAGGAATGATAAAACAGCTATTGAACAGTTAGAGATTTGGTTAATATACCAAAGACACTGGTGTGAACATAAACCTAGCGTTACTATTTCAGTAAAAGATGATGAATGGCCTGAAGTAGGATCATGGGTATGGAAGCACTTTGACGAAATTAGTGGTGTATCTTTCTTACCATATTCTAATCACACATATCAACAAGCACCTTATGAAGATTGTAGTGAAGAAGAGTATAAAGAACAACTAGCAAAGACTCCTAGTCGTATAGATTGGGCTGACTTTCTAGAACAAGAAGATAATACTACTGGTCAACAAACCTTAGCTTGTACAGCAGGAGCATGTGAACTATGATAGAATATGAACTAAGCTTAATTAGTGGAGCTTCACTAGGGATTGAGTTCCTTAATGATGAATACTTTACCTACACAGTTATTGACTTACTAATAGTACGATTAGTACTATCTAAAGAGAAGCCCTCATAAGGGCTTTTTCTTATTGTCCACCCCATTTACGATTTTCTGCAGCAGATTTCCTACGTTCCACTTGATCTTCTTCCCTAGCTTTTTGTTCAAAAGTTTTAGTCTTAACATCAAACTGTTTAGCTAACCACTGTTTAAATCCACCACCAAATTCACTTGTTGCTCGTAATGTTTCACCTGCTTGAGGAACTGTTTTAAGGAGATACTTACCTACATCTGTAGCTATAAGATCCCAATCATCTTCTACGTTATAGATATTACGTCTATTATATAATTCATAGTTAGCAGCTAATTGGAATAGGGCTTGTAATGTAGGATTAAATGTAATAACAGCAGACAATAAAGAATAAGGATCTTTCTTACTTGCAGATATTTCACCTACAGCATCAAATAAATGTAGTACCCCTGCACGTCTAACCTTAGAATCTTGATCTCCTGTTAGTGCTTGTGCAAAAGAATCAAGTAAAGGATAAACAGCACCTATAGCAATTGCTGTAGCTAAAGCTGCATCTGTACCTTCTTTAAACTGTTTAGATTTCTTAACCTTAGGATCTAACATTAATAGGTCTTTACTAGTATTAAGTAAAGAACTTAACATACCATGTTTGTATCTTGCAAATATAACAAATGACGGATTTTGTAGCACTTTAGCAGTCATTCGAGACACTTGTGCTCCTAATATCTTTTCACCTACACGACTAGGCAAACGATAAGAAGGCATGTGTCGTTCTACTGACTTAATTGCAGTAGGTAAATCTACTTTACCTTTAGTCATTGTTTCCATAACAAGCTGTGTATAAAGAATATCACGAACAGTCCACATAGACTTGTTAGAAAACTTAGAGATACCTTCATATAGGTCTAATGGAGACCTACCTAAACGTTTTGCATACTCTACAAATTTAGGATCTTTACTAGTAAGAGTAAGATTTTCTTTAAATGCTTTATCTAATAGAGTATTGTTACGAACATTAGCAGACATAACAGATCCACCTTGTCTCATAATCTCTCTAAACATAGGGCCTCTATCCATTACTTCCATAACAGCTTTAGGAAGGGTTTCAGCAAATTGTAATATACCTTTAGGTGTTAAAATACCACTAGCACCTCGGTTAATAAACCAGTGAATTAACTCATTGTGCATATGTGGTAAAGGGTTTAACATCATATTTTTAACAAGACCATTACTAGCCTCAGTTAAAAAGTTAGGTTGCCATGTTTTATTAAAGTCACTTAAAATTTCTGCAACTCTAGGTTCAAATACATAGTTATTTAATTGAGGAAACTTTTCAAGGTTTTCAGGACGTACAAACCCTTGAGGAGCATTAACTCCAGGTTTAATTTCATGAGCTACTTCTTTAAAGTAATCTGAGTTTTTAAATTGTTTAATCCACTCATTAACTCTGGCAAGGTCTCTAAGTTCTGTTAGTCTAGTACCAGTAACAGCACTAAGATTACGAGAATATCTATATGGAGTGTTTAATTCAATTTCATCTAAAGTAGCTTCTTTTAAAGTACCTCTACCTAACTTATCTCCAGCTTTAAGTTCTTCCCCTGCTCTTTGCATATATTGTTTAGGAGTACCTTTTTCCCATTTAACAATAGAGTCTCCTTTAAAGGACACAATATTACGGGTACCATCAGGAAACTCATGAGCAAATATAGCACGTTCTTTAGCTGCAGAAGGAAGCAGGGCAGTAGCAAAGTCCTGGTTTAAACCATACTTATCTCCTGCAAGTTTATCTTTTATATATTGCCAGGCAGACTTCTTTTCAGGCATACCATAACGAGGAGCATAACCACCTACTTTAGTAGGATCTAATTCAATTTTAGGTACTAAACCTTCATCATGTAAGTATCTATTAAGGTCTGTAATTTTAGCAAGTTGAGGACCAACAGTTTGATTATACATTTGTTGTTCTTCAAGAGTAAGTTCTTCTTTTTGTTTATACTTTTGTTTTTCTTTTTCAATCTCTAAATTAAGATTGTCAATTCTTTTTTTATTGTCAAGTACTTCTTTTTTAAATCCAAAGTCTTTCCAAAGAGTAGTACCATTAGGATTAACAGCAGATCTTAAATTAGAATCTTGAAAGTATGCTGCATTTTCTTGATGAACACCCTTAATTTCTTTTTCTAATTGACGAATACTACTACTAATCTGCTCATTACCTAAGGCAGTTTGTTCAGTATAACGTCTAAACTTTTCTTTTAAAGCAGGATTAATACCTAGTTTATTAAATTCTTTTTCAAGTTGAGCAACAATAGTTTCATCTGCTTTTTTAATATCAGTAAGAGTATAAAGAGAATCTGCTAATTCTTTTGAACTAGTTGCAGATTTAGGAACAGTAAGTTCACCTACTATCTCTTTATTAAGTTGTTCAGAAGCAGTTTTTTTAGGATCTACTTTCCATTGAGAAGTATAACCTAAGTCTGCTTTAGTAGTTGTTTCATATTTAATTTGTTCTTTAGCAGAAGGAGTAGTTAGTTTATCATAAACAATATCTTTAACTTTACCCACACCAGGAATACCAACAATCATTGCTGTATCTATAACTAGTTTAGTTCCTTCTTTAGGAATACCAAACTTAGTTTCACCCTTTTCAGCAACCCAATCAATCTTTTCACCTAAAGTTTGTAACCCTTGATTAATCTTTGAATTTTCATACTCACTACCTAGGCCTATAGCGTCAGCAAAACCTTTAAACTCATCTTCAAAGTTAAGCATTCTAACAGAACTATTAGCATTCTCACGAGCTTTACCCCAATCAATACGAGGTGCTCCTTTTAAACTACTTTCAAAACCTTGATAAGTAGCATCTAAAAATGTATTAATAGCTGAACCAATAAACTGAGGGGTTTCTGCGATAAGATTGGCTGCTGCTAAAGCTTCACCTCCAACTCCCTTAACTATATTAGTTTTAGGTTGAGCAGGTTCTTCTTTAACAACATTCCATTGAGAAGTGGAGGTTACAGTTATTTCTGGTGCAACCCCTACTAAATTTTCTTCTACTGGAGATTGTGATACAACATTCCAAGTATTTGCCATTATTTTACTCTAATAGGTTTTCCGTCTTTAAGTGACCAAACTTGACCATTATCAAAAGCTGTATTAGCACCTTCTTTTAATAGATTAACAGGAGGAGTTTCTGTAGAAGCAGTAGGAGTAGTAGTAGTTGGTGCATTTGAATAAGTAGTCTTACTACCTAAACCACCCCAAGTTTTTTCTTTACCTACTTTAGATTCAATAAGTTTTTGAGTCATATTAAATGCTTCAATAGATGAGTACTTAGGTTTAAGATAGTTAGGTGATTTAGGATCCATATCCTTTTGATCTAAATTACTTTTGTAAACAGTATTAAAATCTAAAAGAGCTTTAGGAATATCTTTATCATCTAAACCAACAGTTTCTGAAAGATACTTTCTAGTATTCATATCAGATTCTTTTGTACCTATTTTACTTGATGCCTCTGCTTGAGATCTCCAGGCACTAGATATATCTAAACCCTGTAGTTGTTTATCAATACCATTAAGTCTATTTTCTAATGCTAATCTTTCTCTACTTTGAATACCTTCTCTACTAAGTATAACCATTAAATCCATTTTTTTATTTATTAGTTCATTTCTAGCAGCATTAATTTTATTATCTTGCTCTAATTTATCATATTTAACTTGTGTATCAATAGCAAGTTTAGTATTTTTAAAACGAGTAGCACTATTTTCAGAACCATCAACTAAACTTTGTAAATAATTAGTATGTTGATCCATAGGTAATTCTTTAGCAATAGTAGTATCTATTCCTTTTTTCTCAAGAGTAGTCATAACATTATTCCAAATTTTACTCTTAGTAGCATCATCTGTAGCTTTAGTATAGGAACTTAAAAAACCATTAGCAACCATACCTACTTCTTCTGCTTTTAATGCATTAACTTCTAATTCTGTTTTAGCACCTTGAAGTTCATTGTTTTTAATTTGAGATTGTTTATACTGGTAGTCAGCACCTTTATCAAGAGCTATTTGTGTAAGTTGATCACCTCTAGTGTAATCACCAAACTTATTAGCTACTTCAGCTGCTAATGAATAGTATTTACCAGGATCTTTTCTAGTCTCATCATCAACAATTTGATTAAAGTACTTAGCCATATCTTCATTTTTAGCAGCTGCTTGTTCTTCTGCATTTTTAACACCAAATAAACCTTTAGCAAGTTGACCTAAAAGAACACCAGAAGAAGCACCTAATTGTCGTTTGCCTGACCCAGGACCAGTCCTTTGTCTAGAGACATTAAGAAAATCATCTATACGTTTTTGAGTTTCTGCTGCAACATCTGCAGAAGATTTACCAAATAATCCAGGAACTATTGTCGCCATTTAAATCTCCTTATTTTCTACCTGCCATATAACCACCATAAGCTGTAGAAGCACCACCAATTAAATCACCCCAGAAACCCATTTGTGTATCTTGATAGGCTTGTTGAGCACCTACTATATTAGCACCAGCTTGAGCTTGTCCTGTACCTGCTTGTAATCCATATCCAATATAAGGAGTATTAACACCTGCTAAACTAATACCTTGTCCTGCTAAACCTGCTGAAGTTTGATAAGGTTGATATTTAAGTTCATTACCCATACCATAATAACCTAAACCTCTTTGTATTTGATCCATTTGTATTTGTCTAGCTCTATCTTCAGCACCTAAAAAGATTTGTTGATTTTGATTTTCTCTAGCTTTAAATAAAGCATACTGTTCAGGATTAATATAACCACCACCTGATACACCAACACCAGCACCAGTACGTCCTTGAGAAAATAATGTATTAGCTAAAGTAGTATTTTCCATTTCTCTTTGTGGATTTAATATATTCTGTACACTATTATAATAATCAGAAGTCATTTTACTAGTATCCATACCAGTAGCTTGACCAAATAAACCTCTACCATAATTACTTACATCTGTAGCAAAAGCAGTTTGTTCTGCTGATGGTAAAGCTTCAGTAGCAGCTCCTGTATATCTAGCATACAAAGACTGAAGTTCAGGAGAAAGATTAACTTTTCCTGTTTGACCTTCAAAACTTACTCCACCAGTAGGACCTGAAATAGAATAAGGTTTAAATTCCATTTTACTATAATCAGGTTCATCCTGTCCTGTTATTCCAAGTGCATCTGTAATAAAACTCATATTAAACCTCTGTCTTTATAAAATTAATAACATCTTTAGTTCTTCCAACTTCTTTAAATCCTAGTCTTTCTACAAATTCTTTTGTATCAATGTAAGTTGATGTTTCTGCTTTACCATATTTAAGAATAATATTCTTACAAAGTCTTTTATACATTTTCATTGGGAACCATTTTCCCCTAGCTTCAGGGAGACATCCACAATGTATTCTGTTACCTTTAGTCATAAATATAGCAACTACCTTGTCTTCTTTGTACACTGGGTAGTATTCCCAAGTAGCTGCTTCTTCTAAGAACTTCTTTTTATTCTCTTTAGGGCTTCCATATATTCTATATAGAAGGTCAGCATATTCTACTTTAATCACTTATGCAGTACGATTCCACATATATACAACAACATAAGGAGGTAAGTTAGCATTAGTACCACTAGAGCCTGTTGTTGAGTTTGCTACTGTAATGCCTGTTGTAGCTGTGCCAGAAGTTGAACCACCATTACTTGCTGGGTGCGTTCTACCTCCTCCGCCTGAAACGTCAGTAAGATAAGTAGTTCCTGTTGTTCCTGTGCTATGAGTATGTCCAGCGTCTGTTACTGTTGCAGTGTGGGTATGACTTACAACTATCGCATCTGCACTACCACCAGTATTTCCAGCTATATAAAGTCCAGCCCCACTTTGTCCTATTAATACACGACCTGCTCCATAAGCCACCCATGTACCAAATCCAAATAAAGTTCCAGGATTAGTTGAAGATGTAGATGAATAAATAGATCCTATAGGGTGTAAAAGAGCAAGTGCTGTTTGAACAAATTCTGTTGTAGCAAGTTGTGTTGTATTAGTTCCTGAAGCTGCTGTTGGAGCCGTAGGAGTACCAGTAAAAGCTGGAGAAATTGTATTAGCTTTACTATTAACTGCTGTTTGTAAAGCATTAAACTCAGTATCAAACTCAGAGCCTTTAATAATTTTAGCAGGATCTGCTGTTGCTAAAGAATCTTTTGCTAAGAAGTTAGTTGCTTTGGTATAGTTTGCCATTATATCATTTTCCCTGTTTGTAAATAAACATCTATTTTTTGAATAGATACTGGATTATCATTAATCTCTGATTCAACTCCAAATTGTATTACTTTCCCTGATCCACCTAGAGGCACTGAAATTGTATTAACACCAATACCTACTGAAGAATACTTAGCAATATTATATTCAAAAGTGCTATTAAAAGTACTATATATACCTGTACCTAAATTTCTATTAATAGGTTGTGAAGTATAATTTAATGTATAGTCATAACCATACTTAAATGAAAAGTCTTGCTCTCCAGTACCTATAATAACTAATGAAGCTTTCTTTAACATCTTATTAGTTGTAGCACTTCCTAAATCAGAACTAGATGTATAATAAGTCATATTATATGTTGTAGTTCCATCTAAATAACCATTGTATTTAGCAATCTTACCAGGAAGTCCAATTAAAAGTTCTCTGTCTTCTGTAGAACAAAATGCTGTATAAGCTGTACCATCAGTGCTATTCCATAAAGTACTTCTAGCTGCTCCATTTTGAAGGACTTGCCTTAAATCAAAATAAACTGTGACTTTAGAACCTGGGAATGTTAAAAGATAAAAAGCATCTTTCTCATAATAGGCACTTCTAATATTATTTGTAGTTTCTACAGCTAAGTAACCAACTAAGTCATCTCTAATGTTAAGAGATAATTCACGAAGTGGCATTGAGTTCTCTTGTACTGTTCTGTTAAAGCTTCTTACACCACTCTTAGATAAGAATATTAAATCATTACCAGTATTTTGTACTGAATCTCTTGCAATACATCCAACACCTTTAATAGTATCAGCTAATGTCATTGTTGTAGGATCATTAGCACCTTGATAAACTACAATGTTATTCTTACAAAAGATAACTAAATATTTATTATGGTAAGCTATAGAAACAATCTCGTCATTATTACCAATAACAGAACTAATATCTAATAGCCCTGAACCAGTGCCAGTAAAGTGAGCACCATCTAAAAGAGCACTATAATAAATAGTTTGCTTATGACTTGTAAGAGCTGCTGTCCATATTCTACCAAATGCTGCTAATACACAATCAGGGTCAAATGTAGTTACCCCTGAAGGTTTAGCACCATAATCACCAATTCTTTGCCATATAAAAACACCTGAGTGAGATGTTTTTCTCCATACTAAAAATGGATTACCAATTTGTGCAGCAAAGCCATAGGATGCTGCTGAGATACCACTACCTTCTGCTAAAGAAGCAAACTGCCATCTATCATCTGTAGGGCTAATAGGTGAGGGAGTAGTTTGGTTAGCTGCTTTAGGAATTTGTTCAACTAAAGTCTCAGTACCAGTAAATAGTTTATTACCACCAGCAGATAGATAAGTAATAGTACCATCTATCTCTTTAAATTCAAATATAGATCCAATAGCATTTGATGAGCCTAACGCATTAGATGCAGTTATAGCTGTACTTGAAACTGTTTGAGATACACTTACTGTATAAGTACCTACTCCACCTGTACCTGTACCTAGTGCGGTAATAGTAGTTCCTACAGTAACTCCAGTACCTGATAATACTACACCAATTGATAATGCTCCTGAAGTAACCGCTGATACAGTTAAAGTGGTAGTTGAAATACTTCCTGTAACAACTGCATTAGTAGCATTTGTAACAGCATCCCAACCTTTTCTAGCACCAAGTCTACCATATTTATCTATGATACAATTAGTTGCTATAGAAGCATACCCACTTTCAAGCGTAACAGAAGAGTCTTGGGTGTTTAAACCCATGAATCCTGGTGCTGAAATGGATGTAGTTTTTAAGGTCCCAGCCATATTAGTTAGGATACCAAGTAGTTTCTTCTACTCTATGACCATTTTCAATTGCAATAAGGTCAGCTAACATATTTCTATAACGCATCTCTTGATCTTGATTACCACCATCTTCACCTCTTTCAGCAATTGCTCTAGCAAGTGTTGCTTCAATAAGGAGCGTATAAGGTATTTGTACTACTTCAGTGTCAAGAGTTAAATCATCTTGTGGCATAACCACATTAAAGCGTAGTGTATAAACAGCATCAGGTACAGGGTATACATCTACTTGTGTATCACCATAAACAGTAACACCATTAAAATTATAAAAAGCAGGAGTACCTTTTTGTACAGTAGCTAATAGTAACTGAGTTTCAAACCATTTACCATCTCTAGGTTTCATAAAAAAATTGTCTGTGTCATTAATAACTTCTAAAACTCTAAAGCGAGTTCCAGCACCACTAAGAACATAGTTGAATAGATCAGGAGCAGTGGTTGCTGTAAGAGTTGTTCTTAAAACAGACCAGTTCCAAGCATCTTCTATCTCTCGTTTGGATACATTGACAAGTTCACCAATAAGTGCACTATATGAGTTTTCACTCACAGAGGCTACAGTTGGTTCTCTTAGTCTTCGTAAAACCTTATTGACAACTTCTAAATAAGTCATGTATTATTTTCCCAGTATATATAACAATTATACCATAATTATGGTCTAATGTCAACTACTTCTTTTTGTTTTTATTTCTGTTAGATATTGCTTTAGCTTTAGCCTTTGCATCTGCTTTAGAAGAGGCACCCCAAGCTTTAAGAGATAATAATAATCTTGTAGGCTCTCCATTAGGTTTCTTTTCAGGTCCAGGCATACCACCCATACGAGCTAAGAAAGAAGCTCTACGAGGGTTATCACCAGTTTTAACAGGGGCTTTTAAAGTGCCTCCTGTATAACTAGCTCTTCCTTTGGCATTCAACCCACCTTTAGGATTCTTGCCTTCTTTTCTTGTCCACGCTGGAGTACTCATTTTTTTTTCGCAGTCTTTAATGATTGTTTAAATGCTTTAGCAGTAGGAGCACCTTTCGCCCCTACCTTACGCATCTTTTCACCTGAGCCTGCTTTAATTCTAGCACGCTTAGCATTAATGTTAGCATAGAGTCCTGGTTTAGTAGCCACGCTTTGCACCAGCTTTTTTAACAGGCTTAGCAGCCATTTTCTTACCAGTTTTTTTAGCATACTCTTTAGCTTCTTTTTTACCTTTTGAAGTATAAGCAAACTTCTTCATTCCGACCATTGGCATAATATTTTCCTTTTAGTTAAAGTTTCTTTTACCTTTATTATCTATTATTAAGGCTTGTTTCCTAGGGGTACTGCCTTTAACAGTTGGAATAGATATATGTACCCAACTATCAAATTCTAATATAACTTGATCGTAAGGGATATCAGCATTGACAATGGCTCTAACCACTGCGTCAGGAGAGACTCCCTTGACATTAAAGTCAGCTGCACATCCTTCACAATGTTGTGATGTTTTACTTCCACCCACTGATTCATTGACTTCCCTCGATCTATATCCTGAACTTATGGATATGGGTTTATTAACCACTTTACGGACTTGCTCTAAAAATAATGCAAGTCTTTCTAAATTATCTTTTACTTTAGCAGAAGGAGTATTATCTATTCCTCTTCTTGATGCTACTTGACTAAATGTAAGTTCTTCTAAACTAAAGTTTGGACTTAACTTCATTTCTTTTTAATATAGAACAAGCTGCGTTCTCCAAAAAGATAGAATCCTACAGCACTAGCAAAGTTATTAACTTCTTCACTAGGGTGTCCACTAACTATGGTATATACCCATGTAGAAAGCACAAGAACCCCTATTACAGGTCTCATTAACCTAACGATGGACTCTACCCATGGATAAGAAGGATTACCTGCCCCAACCTCATTCATAACTCTAAAGAACTCTAAGTCTATTGTCTTCATTTGAGTATATTGTTCTATTGTAGCTGGTTTAAACACATCGGGTGCTACAAATCTACTAATAAGAGACTTACCTAAATCCATAGCTACAGGTAAGAATGCTGATAATATTGTTATTGGATCCATTATTTAATCTCCACTGGGTAAAATCTATCTAAAGGAAACTCACTAAAGTCTCCACCTTCCCATTGTATATGTATCTTATCTCCATTAGGAGACCAACAAGCTTTCATAACTTCTTTGTCTATTCTTTGTGCTACTGCTTTAAATCCTGCTTTATCACATTTTTCTTTAGAAAGAACAATACGAACATTCTCATTATATTGCATAGCCATATATTCAGATGCTTCTACTTTATGAATATAAAATAAAGTAAGTAGGACTAGTATTAATATTATAAAATGTTTCATAATGTTTTCCTATCAAAGCCAAAGATACTACCTATTTCAGCTGTTAAATCTCTAAACTCTTGTGTGTGCCTATGAAACCCTTTAACCCCATCTACATGAAGTTTCATGTGTGCCATCTCATGTGCAATTGTAGTAACTAAAGTAACAAAATGTTCATGGTGGTTAGATCCTATGGTCATTTTATAAGGTTCTACTTCTAGTTCCCCCATACAAGCACAATTATCTTTTACTAAAAACACTATGTGTTTATCTGAAGGAAGTCCCCATGTATTAAATGGAGGAAGTTTTCTTAGTAAATTATAAGTTGCCTTTACAGATTCAGAAGTAATTAATTGGTTATTTAATAGACCAGCCATGCGACATAGCCCATAAATATACAAGTGCCGCTAATGCAAAAGCTACTAGTCCCTTCAAAGACCATTTACCAAAAGCAGTAAATTGCTTATCAAGCCATTCTTCTAAAGCCTCTTTAATAGCTTCTTTTTGTTGTTCGGGTGTCATTATTCAGCCTCAACTATTAAGTCCCAAGTTAATGTTGCTTCATTCCAAGTAAAGCGACCTTCTTCTGTAGGGTAATCAACAGGTGCTTTCCATTGTGCTTTGTCTGTATCTAATACCCATGAAGCATAAGGTTTTGGTGGAACAAACGCATCTAATGTTTCGTCATAAGTATACCCAACACCAGCGTAATTCTTACGAATGTTGCCGTTATAAGATGTTTGTTTCCAAGTGCCACCTAAAAGGTTAGAGCAAAAGTCTATTCCTTTTAGTTCTGATTCTTGTCCATTTTCATCAAGAATATCTTGGTTAGCTACGACTATTACTTTGGTTACTATGTTGTTTTCTAATTGAGCAAAATGTGCCATGTTATTTTCCTTGTTGTTAAGCTGTATAACTTCCTGAAGCAGTAAATTTAATTATAGTATTTGCACCTGATGTTGTGACAGTTGGGCTTCCTGTAGTTGTTCCTGTGTATTTAGTTGTAGGTACAGATAATATTACTATACCTGAGCCACCAGCACCGCCATTTCCACTTGCACCCGTAGCAGAACCACCGCCACCACCACCTGACCCTGTATTTGCAGAAGCAGAAACACCTGCATAACTGTTTCCGCTGCCTCCACCAGCACCTCCACCGCCTGAACCACCACTACTGCTTGTATTTGTATAACTGCCACCACCGCCACCGCCAGCATAAGTTACGCTAGAACCTGAAATACTTGATGCAGTTCCATTACCACCATTTCCACCAACTCCACTAGTGGATGAAGAACCTGCTGAACTTGAACCACCACCGCCACCAGCTTCATATGACCCACTTGTAGTAGCACCACCATTATTACCTTGTCCTGATGTGCCTGTGCCTCCTGAAGTAGTATTTTCACCTGTTGCACCACCTCCTGAACCACCAGCTCCGCCCCCATTAGGATATGCACCACCATAGCCACCACCTGTGGATGTTACAGTAGTAATACCTGTGCCTGATAAAACTGAATTAGAACCAGCGTTACCATTAGTTCTATTTGCAGTTTGAGATGCTCCACCAGCTCCTACAGTAACCGTATAAGTATTGCCAACAATTAAATAAGTAGATGAAGTTAAATAACCACCAGCACCACCGCCACCAGAAGATGCTCCACTATTTTGGTCTCTACCTCCTCCGCCACCACCTGCAACTACTAAATAGTCTGCAGAATAAGCTGGAGTTAAACTACCAGAGCTTGTAAATGTATGTATTGTGTTTCCACCTGATGTTGTTACATTTCCGCCTGTAAATAGTTGTGAGCCAGCGTATGAGATAATAACGACACCTGAACCGCCTGCTACGCTTACATTGGTAGCACCTCCGCCGCCTCCACCGCCTGTATTAGCTGTGCCTGCTGTTCCAGTAGCACTTCCTCCATTA
>Ga0208975_1000894_pt1 | contig 13474 bp, 19 predicted proteins | sample GreLakmeER78MSRF_FD_187700 | JGI IMG/M metagenome (GOLD analysis project Ga0208975, IMG submission 187700) | Freshwater lentic microbial communities from great Laurentian Lakes, MI, USA - Great Lakes metaG ER78MSRF (SPAdes) | ecosystem: Environmental > Aquatic > Freshwater > Lake | place: Great... | reverse complement strand
TAGAAAAAGCTGGCGGGGCGATAAACCTATCCGAAGCACTATCACAAGTTTCTGGTATTGATGCAAACATTGAATCTCTTAATAACAAAATTCAAGAACTAGAAAGAAATTCTTTTCAGAAGTTTATTGCTGGTGCAACTGGGGCAAAAACAGAGCTTGATGGACTATTGAAAACAAATCAAAAGTTGCGTGACTTAAAGCTTGCTGAAGGAATTATTAATCAGAATTTATATGAAGAATCGGTAGATGGTTTAGATGCGGAGGCGAAAGCGTTGCAGGATGTAAATAACGAGTATGTTAAAAGACAGAAATTGGGTCAGACCATCCAAGACCCACAAGCAAGCAAACAATTTCAAGAGGCAAGTGGAGAGGTAATGGCAAGGAAAAGAAATGCCATATTAGACAAGATTGCAAAAGATCGGGCTGAATCGGATATAAAATTTAGGAAAATGGTTTTTGATGCAGAGGAAAAGCTTGATAAATCTGCTGATGAAAGAAGAAGGAAATCAGAGCAAGAAGCTACTGAAAGAAAAATATCAAATATAAACAGTATTCAGCGTGAGGAAATGTATTCCATAGAAGAAACAAGCCGTCTCGAAGAAGCCAAAGACAAAACACGCTTTGATAGGTTAATGAGGGATTTATATAGAAGAAGAGCCGAGGAGAAAAAAAGACCCGAGCAAGCACGAGAAGCTGGCGGTGGTCTATTAGGTGCAAGCAGGGCGGGGCAACAAGCCCTAGATACAGCAAGGAAAGTAAGAGCAAGGGAGGTGAGTAAAGAAGATTTTAGAACGCAAGATCAAGTATTTGAGAGTATGAAAAAAGAGGAAAATGCAAGGAGGAGAGCCAGAGGAAGGGGAGAGCCAATGGTGACAGCTCAGAATATGCGGGAACAAGTTGCCGCACAACAAGCCGCCGCCGAGATGCCACTACTTTCTGAAAAACTTGGAGCGATGCAGGGGACAACACCAGCAAGTCAGATCGCCGCAGAAAAAGCAAAAGGTGGGGGTGGTGCGGATATGCAAAAGCAATTATTAGAGGCAATCAAAGTATTATCAAAGCAGATTCCAGCCGCAGTAGCAACTGGGTAAAATATATGGCAACAACTATTATCTCCAACATTTCCGAGTTCGACTTTGAGCCAGACATCATAACAGACAATGGCCGTGATGGGATTACGGCTTTTCAATTCTCTGTTGTTGGTTCATTCTCTGCACTGAATTCAAACTTCTCTTTAGATCAAGTATTGACTGGTGTTCCAGATCAACCACCCGGTAACTTCCGTGTTGTTCGCAGAAATATGAGTCATATTGCTGGCAATACTTCTGATGGCCTTTATAGACTACAAGTATCAGCAGAGGGCGGGACTGGCGATAATTCCCTTTTTATCCTAGAAACAAGCTACCAATATCAGAGGGAGATTGTGAGTGGTTTTGTTCAAACAATACAGCTAGATATTTCTGTTAATTATATTTGTGAATGGTTGTCCCCAACAGTTACAATCACAACCAATAGCCCAACCGAAGATGTCACGGCAGTTCAAGAAAGGGTTAGGGGTCTTGTTGCAAGCCAAGATGTACAGATCATTAGAAATAAGCCAGATAGGTCTGCGGTGATTGGAACCGTTCAATATCCAGTATTCGGGCCGGGAATAGATGTAAATGCAATCAATATCGTGGGATCATCTGTTGAAAACGCTGGTGGTTTGTTTAGGGTTAGGGCATCGGCCACTAAAGGCCAAATGCAGTTATCTCTATGAGATCGGGAACTGGAAGTTCTTTTTCTAAAGTTCCAGTATTGGCCGATACTGGTCTGATTACCAAAACCTACCTTCACGACCTAGAGGCCGCAGTAAAACAACGAACTCCAATAGCAGGGGCGAATATAGATATTAAAGTAACCGATGGCAGTTATGTGATATCTGCAACAGCGGGGGCATTGGTTGGGGGCGGGGCGGCAGGGTTTAGGGAGATAACCCTTACTGTATGCTCTAATGGGACACCCGCCACAATCACGGTCTTGGGCAAGTAATTGACAAGGGCATAGTCTAAAGTGAACTCTCAAGAGCTATTTCTGGATGTGTCTAGCGGGAGGTTTTTGGATGGTCAAAGCACCATCCCAACTAGCAAGCCGACAATATTTTCTGATGAGCAGAGGAATCTAAAAATCAATGTTCTTCAAGTAAATAAAAATGTTGTTAGCCCAAAGCAACCGGCTGATGACAGTTCTTTTAGGGCTAGGCTTGGCACTACGGCATTAAAATTGGCAGATGGTCAAGCCGTAAGCACACAGCCAATCAATACGATTAGAGCCACCGCAACAATAGTAACATCGCCAGCATCAAGAACAGTTGGTTCAGCTAGGATATTTACATATACACCAGTAACAGCCAATATCATTTCCTCGATAGCAACCTTTCCAATCGTTACTGGGGTATTTAGATTAAATGTAGATTATGTTGCACCAGTCACAGCAAGTGTTACAGCAAATTTTGCCATCCCAGTTCCCTCTATTATTACTAGGCCACTTGGATATGTAGATTCTGGGGCTGGTGGAGTTAATATTGCCAACAGCTACGAGTTTGCAGAAAACCAAATATTGATTAACCCAGATTTAGCACAAGGACTGCGAACCACAGTAACAGCAACATTTTCCTCGGCCATACTCGGCGGCCAAGTTGTTGATTTAGATATTGTAAATAGAGGTTCTGGTTATCCAAGCGGAACTTACAGCCTTAACATTGCATCCCCCACAACTGCGGGAGCTACTTTTACTGCAACAGTATCGGGCGGGGTGGTTACAACAATATCAATCGTAACTGGTGGCTTTGGCTACGGAATCGGGCCATTCAATTTGGTATTTAGTGCAACAACTGGAACACCTGCGGCGGCAACCGCATCTTCCCTTAATGGCTCAATCAATCAAATAACTATTACTGACGGGGGAACTGGTTACTCAACCGCACCAAGCGTCACTCTCGATGCACCAACACCGGGAACAGCCGCCGCAACTGTTGTAGCAAGCGGAGGATTTATCCAGTCAATAACAATTACAAGTGGAGGGTTCGGATATCTTTCCGCTCCCGCTGTAACGCTTTTTAGACCAACAAGATCGTTATTTGCCACCGGCACAAGTATTGTTGATTTGGGTTGCAAAGGAGTCAACACAAACACCACCTCTCTTATATTCAGCGACCCAGATGGTGCAGAAACGCCCCCGACATCCAAAAGACCAGTCGCCTCAATAGCATATACTGGGGAGGGCACTTTGTGGAGAACCACCATTAGCGATGTTGGATATGGATATTCCGCAACTCCAACCGTGTCGCACGACGATATTCTAGCGTTCTTGCCTGTTGCAAGGATGGGGTTTAGTGAAGGTCAAGCGACTGATGTAAATGCGTGGTATTCTAGAGTTGTTGATAAAACTATTGTTGGAGGTGGCGAATTTGGGAGAATGATTAGAACTCCAGTAACCACCTTTTCTGAAACCGCAACAAAGATCAATCTTGGTGGCCTTAATATTAGGTTTGGGAATGGGTCTGATATTTTCCCAAATATGTGTAAATTTATTACTGGTGGGATGAAGCAAGCTACTGATATGTTCAAAGGATTTAATACAAGTAGTTCACCAGCTGAAAAACAAAGATCCGAGGGTGGTGCCGGAGTTATTGGGGCTGGCGCACAATTATTAAATGGTATTGGAGTTGTTGTGACTGGGTCAATATTTGATCCCCAGCAAACTAGAGTATTTAGACCAGCAGAAAATACAAGCGGCCTAACTGGTTCTGGCAATATTTCAGCAGAGGCATACGCCACATATTTCCCCCGAGGAACGCCCGTGCTTATATATGGCGTTGCAATTATTGGGACAATAAATCCCCAAAGACTCTATGAAGCACCAGCAACAATTTCTACGCCGTTCGTTAGAAACACTATTAGAAATACTCCAGATCAATTCGCAAGCCCACAACACGAAAAATTTGCTGGCAAAAGCGCACTAGTCGCCATTGTTCCAAAAAATAGGAATTTTCTTCCGACTCGATACGCAGTTATGGAAATTGTAATCCCGCCTAGAGACACATCGTATCAAGTAGCTGTTGTAGACAGAGGCGTGAACGGCTCAAAGTTTGGCTTTCAAGACTTTGGTGGGGGCAGATTTACTCCAGAGTTTAGACTACTAGACGCAGGGGCGGGGTATCCCTCAACATACAGAGAGGGATTTGATCTTGTTGAGTTGGGCGCACTAACCAGCGACCCAGTTATCTTTGAGTATAGTGGGGCAACCGTCTTTACTGTGCCAGCTACTTTCAATCTTGGATTTATTGACTCGCCCTTTTCACAACCTGCCTCTATCACAACTCGCCCCGGCCCAGCCTCCGTGCAATATCTGCTAGGAAGCGGGGGAGTTGGATACACAAAAAGCTCAAACATTGGATTCCAAAGCGTTCAAACTCTTGGCCTAGTTCGTTCTGCCTCTCTGCTTAATGCACCCGCCTCATATTCAGATGGGACATACAGCTGTTCGGTACAACCCCCCGCTTCTGGAACAGCGGCACAAATAGATTTAATTGTGGATAGGAATGGGAGCAGATCGCAAGTTGTGGTTGTGAATGGTGGAAGCGGATATACTTCTGCCCCTATTGTTACCGCCCCAGCACCAAACTTTATTAGTGGGCAGGTAAGGAGTGTTTCTGTTTTGACTCAACCTCAAGGATATTCCATTGGGCAATCATTCTCCCTTTCAGTTCCGACAAGTCCGATTGACGGAGGACAAGCCGCTGTTCTGTTCACACAATCTGACTCTGGCTCTGTAAATGTTGTTATTGAAAATCCCGGCTTTGGATACCAAACAGCACAAGTTGCCACAGCACCAGACCCTGATAGGAGATTAGAATCTGGATTCTTAAATACCCTTGAATTGCAAAATAGCCCCAACGGATACATAGTTGGACAGTCTTACTCTTTGCAAATTGAGCAAAGCCCACAATCGGGAGGAAATGCAGTTGTAAATCTTATTAAAGAATCAGAATCTAAATATACATTCCAGATAGTTAATGCTGGTGCTGGTTATTCCTCTGCTCCTATTGTAACAGCACCAAGTCCAGACGCACCCAATGGATTGCTTTCGTCAGTAGCTATAACGACTATGGGTGCTGGGTACGCACCGGGAACATACGAGGCCACAGTTGGCACAGCCCCCTCTGGGGGTCAGACAGCAAAAGTTAATTATGTTGTTGATGAGAATTTAAGTGGTGAATATGTTATTGTCGAGAGCGGCAAGGGATATACTTCGGCCCCATCTATTTCTGTTCCAACGCCAGCGGGTGCTGTTATTTCCTCTATTTCCATCACTTGTGCTGGCTCTTATTATACTAGTGATAACTATAGCGTGACAATCCAAGATGCGACTGGTTCTGGTGCTAGGCTAGATGTCCCGACAATACAGAATGGGCAGTTACAAAATATCAATGTTTTGGATAAGGGCTATGGTTTTACAGATAACCCAGCAATTATTTTCCCCAAGCCTCCCATACCACAATCTCCACAGTTACAAAGAAATCAGCTAGACTTAACCTTCAACATCACAACCGCCTCGGCTAATGCCATCTTGTCCACAGCGACCCAAAGAGACATCCTAATGGAAGTCTACGAGACAGACGGAACGAACGAACAAGTTGTGGCTCAAGCCACAGTCAGCCTAGCCAAGCGAGTTTTAGAATAACCTTGGGGCTGATGCCCTAAAGAAATCCTTATGGCTAAAGTTCTACACGCTAGTTACAGCGGTTATTTTCCTTATTGTATTTTTCCGTACCAAGAGTCTGTATTCTTTCCATTTGTATCTAGGGTTAGCTTGACTCAAGCGATGAGTCTGTTTTGGAGAGTCAAGAAGATGCGTATTTCTGGAACTTATATAGCCCCCTATGTTGGTGCTCCCAATGAAGAAACAAGAGACTGGGAAATGATTGCTGAATCAGCCGCTAACGATGAGTCCAAGCTTGTATGCAATCCCGGCTTTGTAATTACATCTAGCCTTAACATTGTTGATCAACCATTCCCGCCTAGTTTTGGATTTGATGGTGAAGTTGAGTCTTTCGGTGAAGATTTTGTTGTGAAATTTTCAGTTGGAGGTTTTTTTGCAGACACACAAGAGGAAGGTTTTAGTTATACCAATCCCGCACAAGCACAAGGAGCAGAAACGCTCACGATAGAAGGAACACAAATAACTGGCAATTCTGCTGGAAGCAATACGCAACTTGAAGTTTTAGAGTATTGGCAATACAACCCTTGACACCCCCTCCCTTCTTATGAACCAAATCTTAACCTTCGTTCAGTCTCAAGATGTGTTTGCTTGGTTGGGGGCGTTGGTTGCCCTTCTATCTGCCGTGATTGCCGTTGCCTCTCTTATCCCCGGTGACGAGCCAGAGAACACCTTGCAGAAGGTTGTGGATTTCTTGTCCAAGTTTTCTAGGAAATAAAAGATGTGGGAGGCCATTCTCGCCTCGCTTGCTGGTGTAATTGGAATCATCGCTTGGTGGACTAAAAATCGTGCAAAGACTCGCAAGGAAAGAGACGATGAAGAAATTGCTTACAACCGCCGTCTCCGTGATTCGGAAGTCGATTCTTGGATTCATCGTAGGTAGTTTGATTTGCGGGTGTGCGACCACCCGACCCTACGACATTGGCGAAGTCCCGAACCAAGATTCGATTACGGACTACATTATGCGGTGGGACAAGCTCGACCGAACGAAAGCAACCCCCGAAGAATACAGACAGCTTTTTGGGCAAGCACTCAAAACGATTTCTCGACTCGTGGAGGAGAATGAACGACTCCGAAAGAGGCTTGACCAATGACGATTCGAGAGGCCGTGGAAAGGTCAAGAGGCCACATAGAAAAGTGTGAGCCTAGCTTCGGTAAGAGGGTAGGGGCTTGGTACTCCGAGTTAATGAGCAAAAAGATTCCAGTTTTGATCTACTGCTCGGTGCGTACCCCCCAAGAGCAAGAGGAGCTATACGCCCAAGGGCGAACAAAGGCTGGGGTCAAAGTTACAAACGCTCGTGGAATGCCACCGCAATCGCTCCACATTGACCTAGGAAGAGGGGCACACGCAATAGACTATGTTCCCTTGGCTCGTAGTCCTAGTGGGGATTTAATCCCCTCTTGGGAGGACGACCAAACCTATTCGATATGCCAGAAGATTGCACAGAAGCACCAGCTACGGCATTTAGAATGGGAGCAACCCCACCTTGAGGACGCAACAATTTCTGGATGGAGGGAGTTAGTCTCCCCACAAAAGCAACAAGTGAATAATCAAAAAGTTTCCCTAGTAAGCAAACGCCCTTGGTCTAGCAGATAGGATATGACATCCGAACAAGGCGTGGAGAAAGCAACTCAAAAACATTTTACAAAAAAACACGAACTCCATTTAACGACTTTGCAAGTTGCGGCAGTCGAATCGATGGAGAAGAAATACAAGCGGGGGGTTGAGGAGCACGGCGGGACAAAACTTTGGGAGATGCCATCGGTGAAACTTGTCGAGAACGCAATCGAAGAGGCAACCGACCAGCTAACCTATCTGCTCACCCTTCGCTCCCAAATGCACATCGTTATGGAGTTGGCGAGAGAAGGATGCACGGACGAGACATTGACAAATCCCAGAGCTAGAGAGTGTTGTCACCTTATTTACACAACTCTAACTGGACAATCTAAACCCCCTTTATGAAGCCAATAAAGTTCGTTGCTTGTGGCGACATCCACGGTGACGAGCAAGATGCCCAGTCAGTAAAAGCCCTATTGGCCTTTACGAAAGAATATCTGGGGCACGATGGTGGGCTGGTCGTTTGCATCGGAGACCTCTGGGACTTCCGAGCTATTCGCAAGGGGGCTGGGGATGAGGAGCAAGCATCGAGCCTTCAGAAGGATTGGGATTGTGGGGAGGAGTTCTTGCGGGAGTTCTTTAAGTTCGGGGATGAGAGAATCTTTTTAAGGGGCAACCACGATGAACGGATTTATGATATGGCTAGAAATAGTCGAAGCGGTGTGGCTCGTGATTATGCCAATGATGGGATTGAAAATATCGAACTGATAATGAAGGAGACCAAGGCGAGGATGTTCCCCTATGATTCAGTCGGCGGGATTTACAAGTGCGGGAATCTTTCATTCGTTCACGGCTACGGCCACGCTATGCACTCTGGCAAGCAACACGCAGACGCTTACGGCGATGTTATCTTTGGGCACACCCACGCCATTGATTATTTCCGTAGCATCTCCATCGACCCACGCACCGGGTACAACATCGGATGCCTCTGCAACAAAACTCCCGAATACAACCGAGGCCAGTTGCGTAGATTAAGATGGCAACACGGCTGGGCGTATGGAATGATTCACCCCGACAAAACGCACGATGTATTTCAAGCAAGACAACGAGGCAACAAGTTCTATCTACCCACAAACATAAAATCCTTTTGATATGAAACCTAAAAATCCTTGGCAGAAACTTCTCGAAGAACACATCCAAAATAAAGAATGCCCCCCACGACCAGAGGGATTTTGCACTCGTGAGGAGATAATGGAAATGATGGGCAGGAAGTCTAGTTCCATTGACCGCATCCTCCGTGAACTACTCGATAAAAAGAAATTGGAAGTTCGGAAAATCCAAGTGGTTCTCACAAGCAAAAATGGAGATAAACACTTTCGATGGATAAAAGCCTACAAAATCATCCCTAGCAAGTAGCGTGTTTATAGGTACTTAAAAGCAATCGTTAAGATAGGATAAAAAAAGAGTAGACAACTTGGGGAAGCGTGTTAGGGTTGGAGTATGCAAATCAAATCCGCATCTCCATTCGATGTGAAGATTATCGCCGTGACGGAGGTGTGCGGTTTTGATGTGGATGCTGGCCTTGATATTCGTATCAACATTATCGATCAAAAAGAATGGGACGCATCCAACCTTTCTGAAAAAGACCTTAAGGGTGGCAAGTGTGATTGTTGTGGGCACAAGATAAAGTATTCTGCTATTGCCAAGCACATCCCAACCAACACGATTGCTTCTCTTGGTCGCAAGTGTGCCAGCAATATCGAGGCTCTGAAAAGGTGTGGGTCTATTATCGATGGGGCAAGCATCGCCCTTTCCCAGAGAATCCTTTGCGAGAATCGGGAACAAGAGTTTCGCAAGGCACACCCGGAGGCTTGCGAGTCTCTTGATTGGGCAAAGAGTGGGATGAATCGGGTGGCCTCTGATTTGATTGATAAGCTTCGTAGGTTCGGCTCTCTATCGGAAAAGCAGATTTCTTTTCTTATTAGTATTCACCAAAGGGATATTTCCAATCGTGCTAGTGCAACGGCAACTGCACCCATCGGGAAGGCATCGGTTGAGGGAACAATCTTGTCTGTAAAGGAAGGGGAAATTCACGAAAAGCATAAAACCTTTAGATTTAAGATTCTTGTTGATATTGGTGGCGGGGTAAAGGTGTGGGGTTCTGCCAAGGGCGAATGGAATTATCACGCCATTTTGGGTCGTACTCCTACTGGTGATGCAGTTGAACCCCAAAAAGGCCAGAAGGTTAAGTTCACAGCAAGTTTTGAACCCAGCCAGAAAGACCCCTTGTTTGGTTTCTTCAAGCGTCCCTCTAAATGGCAACTTTCCGAACAAACAACTTCATAACCCCCAACCAAGAAAGAAAAACCAAATGAACACAAATGAAAAAATTGGTGAGGTGTGGAAGTCGATCATTGATGGCTCAATCAATGCTTGGGAAAGAGAGTGCGAATTATTAGAGCAAGGATATGAGAGAATGGATGATCGGTTTAATCTCGGAAGAAAGGTTTGTCGGTATCGTTTGTTGGTGCAAAAAAGAAAGGAGTCATAATATGAACAAAATCCTTATAGCCTATATCATCGGCCTAGTAGTAGGTGCTGGCTCAACCCTTTTCATAGTTGAGCAACTCCTAAAATAAGTCTTGCCATAACCCAGCGAAATCCCTACAAAAAAACAATGACATCCTTCCCACTCCCAGCAAGGCCAGTAGCTTCAGCAGTTCCAGCCTCCCATAAAGAGTTTGCTAAACGCACATCCATCGAGGGCAAGTTGAACGGATGGTGTGGCTGGTTCGACCAAGAAACCAAACAAGGCTATAATCGCCACGGCAAGTTTGCCTCAAATCATAATCTGATGGCCGAGCGAATCCTTGGTGCTGGAATCAAGTCTAGGTTTGTTCATTGTGAAATTATGGGGCAACGCACCAAGACTGGCAAAGGCACAATCGTTGTGATGGATGCGTTTGACCCCGCCAATCCCAAGCCTTATGCAGAACGGATGAAGGAGATCGAACACTTGGAGGCCGTGACCTTTGATGTGCCGCAGAACAAGCTCCTTCGCTTTGTTCGCCTTGCACATCACAAGATCAACGCAATCTGGGAGGAGATGAACTTTCAAAACAACAAGGCCGGCGAGGTAATCTGGGAAGGCTTTGTGATGAAGGCTCTTGACGATGGCAAGTACCCCTTTATTTCCAAGCCATCCTATTGTTCTTACGAATGGCAGAAGCAAAGGATTCGCTCGTGATCTTTGGCCTCATCATATTTGTGGGGCTGGTGATAGTCCGAGGGCTTTATCTAATCGCCCAACATATTGACCAACAAAACTACGAGAGACGCAGATTCTATTTGTCAGTTGCCGCCGACCTCGACCGCTTGGATAAGATCGTGGCCGAGGGCAACCAACCCAAGCAACCAGAGCTAGTCCTACCTAGCAAGAACTGGGTGGGGAGAAACTAGAATGAAGCTAACTCCATCTGCCAAGTTCGAGCTTCTTTGGAAGAGTCTTGGGGGTGGGGAGTTGAAGAGAGAGCATAAGTTTTCCGAGGGCAGAAGGTTTAGGTTTGATTACTACCACTCAATCGGAGTATCCATCGAACTCGAAGGCGGTGTTTGGAGCAGGGGTAGACACACACGACCAACCGGGTTCTTGAATGATATGGAAAAATACAACCTCGCCGCATCGATGGGCATCCTAGTTTTCCGCATACCCTCCCACGACATCAGCACCAAGTGGCTTTCCCCGATAATCAAAACCATAAACGAAAGGAATGCAAAATGAAAGAAGGAGGCAAGCCATTAGAGGCATACTCACAAGAGCAAGATGATATGCGAAGGCAAGCAGTATCAGATTGGAAGGAGCGTTACATACGCTTCGGAATATGGGAAGAGTTAGACTACCGAAGGGACAAGGCGAAGGCTGAACAAGAAGCAAAGGAGAAATCAAATGAGTGAAGGTTATTGTGAAAAATATCCACCACGCCTCGAAGGAGAGACCTTGGAACAATGGGTGACAAGAGTGGATGGCCCGATTCCAGATACCGAGTTCGACCAGCGGAATGGCTTTAGGTGTTTGAACTTACCCACAACCGCAAAAGAAAATGCCGAAGGTTTTGGCATATTCGATTACGGACAAGACAAGCAATAACCAACAAGGAGAAACAACCAATGAATGAATTAGTAGTAACCAACGGCAACGGAGTTTCAACCCACATTCGTCAAGCAACTGATGTGGCTGGGGCTTGTCGAGCCATCGTAAAGGAAACTTGCCAACGCATAGGACAAAAGGATTATGTCCGAGTCGAAGGCTGGCAAGCAATCGCAGTCGCTCACGGATGTGTAGCAAGTGCCAGAGATGTTGAGCGTCTTGAAGATGGTTATAGGTGCATCGGTGAGGTGAAGCGAATGGACAACGGCCAAGTAATCTCAAGTGCCGAGGGGTTCTTGGGTGATGACGAGCCGATGTGGGCTAACCGCCCCACTTATGCCAAAAGGGCTATGGTTCAGACGAGAAGTATTAGCAGGGCTTGTCGTTCAGCATTCGCACATATCGTCGTGCTAATCGATTCCAAGTTGAGTACGACACCGGCAGAGGAGATTCCCATCGGTGGGTTCGAGGATATAAACACCAACAAATATGAGGAAGCACCGAAGGCAGTTAAGTTAGACAAGGTTAAGTCAGACTCGATTAGCAAGGACGATCTTGCGGACATCACGGCCAAGCTCAACGGCGTTGCGGTCAAGACCAATGGCGGTGAGTTGAGAGATATGGAGTTGAAGTTCGGTAAGCACAAAGGCTCAACTCTTCGGCAGATCGCCGCATTCGGGAATAAGGGCTTGGACTACCTTGAGTGGTTGTCGAAGCAAGACCTCAAGCCGGGTGCAGACGGTAAACCCTATAAGAACGACATCATCCGCAACGAAATCATCGCAGAGATTCTTGCAGAAGCCGACTCAATACAGAAAGGAAAGCCCGAAGATGAAATCCCATTCTGAATTAATCCAAGACATCATCAACGATGCGATGAGAAAGGCCGCCGCCCTCGAAAGGGAGCGGTGTGCCGAACTCGTCCAACGACTGGCAGATGGGACTGAAGATCAAGTCATCCAAGACATTCTCAATGAGGTTGTCGTAGCCCTGCGGAGGCTTACGGATGAGCGTTGATGTCGATGTTCCAAGGGTCAAGTGGTCAATGCTGGAATGGAAAACACAAGAGGAGAAACCAAAAAATGACGAGAGAGTTCTTATGGATTGCGGCGGTGAGGTTGTTGTCGGTCGTTTCGTTGATGGCTCGTTTGTGTCACGAAGCTGGGGGCATTCTGAAAATGATGTTCGGTTGTGGGCATCTTGGCCGAAAGCACCCAAATGGTAACTTTCCTTTTATCCATCGGGAGAGTTTTGTGGGACTTGTTCATCATCGGTTTGGGATGTTTCAGTCTTTATCTAACCATTCTATTCGTGAGCGGCCTATTGTGGGATTTGGGAAAAGATATTCTGGAAAGGATTAAAAAGAAATGAGCGTTAAAAGATTAAAACTATTAGAGGAGTTTCACGCAATCGTATCGAAAAGGTTGAGGGATTTGTTTAAGGACTTCGACCATTCAAAGCGTGAGAACTATAAGGACATCATCAATCACTTGGACTACTCACATCGCATCACTAAAGAGCTATTGGAACGAGCCAAGAAGTATCAAAAGATAGATATGGAAAAGGCCAAGAAATGAGGCGGGATTCCTTCTGGTTTCCATTTGAGCCTAACCGCTGGCTGGCTAACGAGAAGCTGGCATTGGTAAGCCTTGCCTCTAAAGGGCTATGGATTCACCTATTGTGCCTTATGTATAAGGCCAACGCCGGCGGCAAGCTAACTATCAACGGACACATACCCACCCCCGAGCAGATCAGCAGAATGGTTGGGCAAGATGCCAAGCCTTTACTGCAAGAGCTTGAGGTTGCTGGGGTTTATGAACTAAAGGATGGGGCAATCTATCACGGAGGAGTGGCCTCTGGACTGGCAAAGATGGAGGAAAGATCGGCTGGATATGCACGAAGGATGAACCATAGATCGCCCATCTATGTACCATCTATGAACCATCTATGTACCAAAGATGAGCCATCTATTGTATATAATAATAGTAATAGTAATAGTAACAATAATA
>Ga0208975_1000890_pt1 | contig 13545 bp, 7 predicted proteins | sample GreLakmeER78MSRF_FD_187700 | JGI IMG/M metagenome (GOLD analysis project Ga0208975, IMG submission 187700) | Freshwater lentic microbial communities from great Laurentian Lakes, MI, USA - Great Lakes metaG ER78MSRF (SPAdes) | ecosystem: Environmental > Aquatic > Freshwater > Lake | place: Great... | reverse complement strand
TTGGTATATTGACAAGGGCGTAAGATTTGGATGCCGTGTAAGTGTCCCGCCAGAGCAGGGCAGGTTTGTTGGACAGATTACTGTCGGGTGGGAAAAAGAACCCAAAGATGTACACAAAGCAATGAGCATGTTATTGATTGCCAGTACTATGCTCAGTAAAAGCAAACAGTAAAGGACGACTATGGCTCAGTTTGAACCAGCTTTTGAGCTAATGATTAAAGACGAAGGCGGCTACGTTCTCCACGATGTCGAGGGTGATACGGGCGGTATGACTTATGCAGGCATTGCTCGCAACAAAAACCCACAGTGGAACGGCTGGCCTTTGGTAGACCGCAAGGAGTTTGGCGGTGCGTTAACTGGCATGGTGCGAGAGTTCTACCGCACTGAGTTCTGGGACAAGATGCGCGGCAATGAGATCACCAACCAAGAGGTGGCCAATACCATCTTTAACTTTGGTGTAAATGCAGGCATGGGCATGGCGGTTAAGTTGGCTCAGATCGTAGTTGGCGCTACGCCAGACGGCGGTATTGGCGCTAAGACCGTTGAGAAGCTTAACCAAATCACAGATGGCCAGCGGTTTAAAGAGTCGTATGCCTTGGCAAAGATTGCCCGTTACGCTGAAATTTGCAACAAAAACAGAACCCAGTCCAAGTTTCTGCTTGGCTGGATCAACCGAACAATGAAAGGTCTAGCATGAGTTTGCTTGGCGTTGGATCAATTATTGAAGCTGTCGGCAAGGTTGCGGGTGACCTTATTACAACCGACAAAGAAAAGATGCAGATGGAGGTTGAGCAGCGTAAGCTTGATCTTGAAGAAAAACGCATTGACCAAGCTACTGACCTAGCGCAGATTGAGGTCAACAAGATCGAAGCGGCATCATCCAGTGTGTTTGTTTCAGGCTGGAGGCCAGCGATTGGGTGGATTGGTGTGGCGGCTATGGGGTATCAGTTCCTGCTGTATCCACTGTTCCAGTGGGCATGGAAATACCTACAAGCCATGGGTTGGGTTCCTGTTGGTATGGAACCCCCGCCGGTACTAGACGCAGACCAACTTTGGGTGATATTATCAGGCATCTTGGGCATTGCCGGTATGCGTTCTTTTGAGAAGACCAAAGGCGTTGCCAGTAAATAAAGGTAGCCCATGCCATTACAAAAAATCCTGTTCAAACCCGGCGTCAACCGGGAGAATACGCGGTATACCACTGAGGGTGGCTGGTATGAGTGCGACAAAATCCGTTTCCGTCAGGGTAATCCCGAAGTAATTGGTGGTTGGGAGCAGATTTCTGAATACACATTTAACGGTGTGTGCCGCTCATTGTGGAACTGGGTGACGCTTGGTTTTTTAAATTTGGTTGGTGTTGGCACAAACACAAAGTTTTATATTGAAAAGGGCGGCATATACAACGACATCACGCCTATTCGATCAACAGTAACGCTGGGCACAAATCCTTTTACTGCTACCGGAACAACTACAGTCACAGTGACTTCTATTGCCCACGGTGCAACTACTGGATCGTTTGTCACATTCAGCGGTGCTACGGGCACATACGCTTCTACATGGAACGCTGAGTATCAACTTACAGTTGTAAGCCTTGACTCTTACACAATCACAGTACCCTCGGCTATTCCTGCAGGCTCGTATGGCGGCTCCGCTGTCGCTGCCGCTTATCAAATCAATGCTGGCCCTGCTTACGCTGTTCCTTTGACTGGTTGGGGCGCTGGGGCTTGGGGAGATGGTGTATGGGGCACTGGCGGCACAAACACAAGTGCTTTACAGATTTGGAGCCAGATTAACTACGGTGAAGACCTTGTGTTTGGTCCCCGTGGCGGCGGGCTATATTACTGGGATGCCACCGCAGGCTTGTCTAGCCGAGGCGTAGCTTTGAACACGCTGGGCGGGAATGTAACGTTTACCAACAGCGCTGTGACGGGTGTGCCTACTGTCGTGACTTCCACGGCTGCATTTACCGAAGGCGCTGCGCTTCAGTTTGCCGCTACGACATCTTTGCCAACCGGGATTGTTGTGGCAACTACGTACTATGCGTTCAGTGTTGACGGCTTGACTTTTGGTCTTCTTGACGCGGCGGGTAACGAAGTCAGCACCACATCTACTGGCTCGGGCGTTTACATCTCAAACATTGTTGATGCGCCAGTTGTTCAAAATACGCTGACTGTCTCAGATGCTTCACGCTTTGTTATGGTGTTTGGCACAAACGACTACGGCTCTAGTGCAATTGACCCTATGCTGATCCGTTGGTCTGGCCAGAACGACCCCTATAACTGGACACCAGACCCAACTAATCAGGCAGGGTTTACCCGACTATCCCACGGCTCCCAGATCATTACGACTGTGCAGTCCCGTCAAGAGATTGTGGTGTTTACTGACTCAAGCGCGTATTCACTCCAGTATCTTGGCCCTCCGTATGTCTGGGCGTCTCAGCTTTTGGGTGACAACATCTCTATCATCAGCCCCAACGCGGCTGTGATTGCTTCAGGTATTATTTTCTGGATGGGCGTGGACAAGTTCTACGCATACGATGGCCGTATACAAACGCTTAATTGCGACTTGCGTCGCTACATTTTCCAAAACCTAAACCCAGACCAAACGCTTCAGATTTTCTGCGGCACTAACGAAGGCTTCAATGAAGTCTGGTGGTTCTACTGTTCTGGCAGCAGCACGGCTGTAGACAAGTATGTGATTTACAACTACGTCGAGAAAATCTGGTACTACGGAACCATGGCGCGTACTGCTTGGCTTGATTCAGGGCTATTGCCAACACCGATTGCAGCAACGTACAGTTCTAATTTGGTTACGCATGAAACAGGTCTAAACGACAACGAAACCGCCGCAGTTTTACCGCTTAATGCGTACATTGCGTCGTCTGAGTTTGATATTGGTGACGGCCACAATTTTGGTTTTGTGTGGCGCATCTTGCCCGACTTGACATTTGAAAACTCTACGAACTCCCCCTCTGGCACTGCGGCTACAGTGACAATGGAACTGCTTGGCTTGTCTAACTCAGGCTCGGGTGTAACAAGTGATGCAAGCCAGCCGGTGGCCTCAAGCAGTACGTACAACATTACAGAAGAGTTTACGGGTCAGATTTACACACGTTTTCGTGGGCGTCAGATGATATTCAAGATCAGTTCTAACCAAGTTAACACTGCTTGGCAGTTAGGCGCTCCCCGTATCGATATTCGTGCGGATGGAAGACGCTAATGGCTGAACTAAATGTAACCCCACCAAGCTTGCCGTTGGCCCCCAACGAGTACGAGCGCAGGTATCAAGATCAGCTAAACAATATCTTGCGTCTGTTTTTTAACCAGATGTCTAACCCCGGCGATATGGGCGGAACTACGTTAAATTTAAATTTAGCTACGCTGCCTACTGATGCGGATTTACCCAACTTACGTTTAGGCGATGTTTACAGAGACACACAAGATGGTGTACAAGCAACAAGCCAAATGCTTCGCATAAAGACGTCAACATGATAATATCGACCAACCCCCATTTTGAGAGGCAACTATGAGCCTTCACGCAATAGCCCACCAGATGGCCTCCAAAGGTAGAGGCGACGATTCGATGCTCGTCCACATGACCCCCAATGAAGTTGCGGGTCTTCAAGCATTGGCGTTAAAACATGGCGGTTCTCTTACAGTTAACCCTGAAACCGGCTTGGTGGAAGCTGGGTTTTTAAAGAAGCTCCTGCCTATGATTGCAGGTTTTGCTCTCGGCCCAGCCGGTTTTGGTCTTATGTCCGCAGGTATGGCGGGTTTAACAGTCGGCGGCGTTACTGCTTTGGCTACAGGCAGTTTGTCTAAAGGTCTACAAGCGGGTCTTGGTGCTTATGGCGGTGCTGGTTTGGGCGAAGCATTTATGGGTGCGGGTGCTAACGCAATGACAAACGCAGGTGTTGCTAATTATGCCGACACCCTTGCTTCCCAAGGACTTACACCCGGTACTGCCGCATACGGAGAGGCTGCGTCTAAGTTAGCTCTGGAGTCTCAAGCATCGGCACAGGCGGCGTCAAATTTTGACAAACTTGGAGCTGGGTTTAAAGCCGTCACTAACTCTCCTCAAAGTGCTTTAGGGTTTGCTAAAGATAACTATAAGTATGGTCTAGCTGCGGCATCCCCTCTAATTGCTGACGCAATGGTGCCAACTACAACCAAGATGCCGACGCAGTCTACGGGCTACATCCGTCCGTATGACTTTGACCCACGCACTCAGTCTCTTACCCGTCTGGACCCAGTTAAAGCTAAGCGTGGTGGTTTGATTGCACTTGCTGAAGGTGGTAATCCAGCTGACGACCCAAACGCCAGATTCAACGCATTAACAGGTCAGTCCAAAGCAGCGTACGACTATTTAATGGGAAACGCAGATAGGTCCAGTTTGTCTCCCGCAGCAGGTGTGGGAGTAGGGCAGACTGGGCCTGTGTTTACATCATTACAAAAACCTGCAACTGCAACCCCCACTACTGGCGGAGCTGATGTTGTTTCTGCGCCAACTGCGCCACCTCCTGAACCGTACCGACCCCCCATAGACTTTACTCCTCCCGTTGAAACAGATCCGTACGATCAAGACAACCAAAATGCTATCGACAAAATTGAGCAAGAAGTTGGGGACGAAGAGTACGACCAAAACAATCAAGATGCTATTGACAAAATCGAGCAGGAAGTAGCAGACGAAAATGCTTACAACGAAAGTTTAAATACACCTCCTCAAGGCGATCCATACGATCAGCCCTACACGTTACCTCAAGGCGATCCATACGATCAGCCCTATATTCCTGACCCAGAGCCAGTTGATCCAAACTTCTTCGAGCCCGGTTATGGGAACACAGGTGTGCCAGAGCCTGTACAACCTACACCTGTGCGGGAAGAACCTACACCTTATGAACCGGTTGTAAATTTACCAGACTATGCACAAGAACCTGAGCCAGTACAACCTACACCTTATGCACCGGTTGTAGATTTACCAGACTATGCACAAGAACCTGCGCCATATCAAGGCGATCCATACACTGAGCCGTACGTATCATATCAGGGCGATCCGTACACTGAGCCATATGTGCCAGAGCCAGTACAACCTGAACCTGCGCCAGTACAACCTGAACCTGCGCCAGTACAACCTGCGCCAGCACAACCTGAACCCGCGCCAGCACAACCTACACCTGAGCCTGAGCCTGAGTCAGCAATAACACGCTCGTTAACTCCTGTGCCAGCGGAACCAGAGCCTGTTGGTCCCCCTACAGAGCAAGAAGAGCTGCCAGAAGAATTTGACCAATACTTGCAGCCAGTACAACCTGAGCCCGAGCCATACGTTCCTGAGCCTGAGCCTTATGTTCCTGAGCCTGAGCCATACGTTCCTGAGCCTGAGCCTTATGTTCCTGAGCCTGAGCCATACGTTCCTGAGCCTGAGCCTGTTCGTGAGCCTGAGCCTGTTCGTGAGCCTGAGCCTGTTCGTGAGCCTGAGCCTGTTCGTGAGCCATACGTGCCTAGAGAAGCTGAACCTGCTCCGTATGTTCCTGAGCCTGAGCCAGTCATGCCTAGCCCGGATGAGGACTTCCCATCTACGGAAGACTATTACGACGACTTTGGCGATTACGGCGACTTTGGGGATTACGGCGACTTTGGTGATTACGGTGGCTTTGATGAAGACTCTTACGACTACGCCGGTAATGCCAACGGCGGTTTGATGGCTGCACATCGTTACGCTAAAGGTGGTCTAAGTCATTTGGGTGGTTACTCTGATGGCGGTCGCTTATTGCGTGGCCCCGGTGATGGTGTGTCTGACAGCATCCCTGCATCTATTGGTAAGCACCGCCAACCTGCGCGTCTTGCCGACGGTGAGTTCGTAGTACCCGCACGTATTGTGTCTGAGCTGGGTAACGGCTCTACAGAAGCTGGCGCACGTAAGTTGTACGCCATGATGGACCGCATCCAAAAAGCTCGTGGAAAAACAGTTGGTAAAGGTAAAGTAGCCGCCAACTCCCGCGCTGCAAAATACCTTCCCGCATAAGGAGCCGATAAATGGCAGATACTAATATTTCCCAAGTCACGCAAAATCAGGTCGGCTTTGCCCCTGAAGTTGCACCGTATGCACAGAACCTTCTGGGCACAGCCGCAGGTGTAGCGTACACCTACCAGAAAGACCCCAGCGGCAACGTCATGAAGGACGACAAGGGACTGCCGATCATCAGCGGTTTTCAACCTTACCAGCAGTACCAAGGCGAGCGGGTTGCGCAGTTCTCTCCTTTGCAGCGTCAGTCTTTTGAGGGTGCGCAGAATATGCAGCCCTCGTATCAGTTGCAAGGTGCTACAGGTTTGGCTGGTTTGGCAGGGCAACAGGCTCTTAACACGCAGTACAACCCACTAAACTTCCAACCACAAAGTATTACTGGCGGCAGTATGAATGTGGGCGGTTCCGGCGGTGACATGGGTGTCGGTTATGGTGGCATGGGTGGCCCACAAAACACTTTGCAGCAATACATGTCTCCGTACATGCAGAATGTTGTTCAACGTCAACAGCAGGATGCGGCTCGTCAGTCGGCTATTGCGGGTCAAGCACAACAAGCGCAAGCGGCTCGTATGGGTGCGTTTGGCGGTAGCGGTGATTACCTAATGCGTGGACAAGCTGCCCGTGATCTGGCCCGTCAAAAAGGCGACATCATGTCTTCCGGCTTGCAAAATGCGTACAGCCAAGCGCTTCAACAGTTCAACACAGAACAGCAAGCCCGTCAGCAAGCTGCACAACTGGGTGAGCAGTCTCGTCAATATGGCGCGGGTCTAGGTCTTCAGGGTTTGCAGACAGCCATGACTGGCGCTAACACACTAAATACTATTGGTCAAAATCAATTTGCCCAAGGTATGGATGTCAATAAGTTGCAAAACACTTATGGTGGCCAGCAACAGCAGCAAATGAACACAATTCTTGGCAACCAATACCAAGACTTCTTGAACCAACAGAATCAGCCATATAAACAGCTCGGCTTCATGTCTGACATTATTCGTGGTGCGCCCCTTTCTCAGCAAGGTAGTACAGTCTATACTGCACCTCCATCGACTGCGCAAACTGTTGCTTCTTTAGGTCTTGGCGCAGCTGGTATCAGTAAGTTGTTTGCTAAAGGTGGCCACGTTAGATCTAGTGGCCTTGGCGGTCTTGCATTAAACAAGTTGGTGTAAGGAAAAATTATGATTGATATGGCATCTGTCTACGCCGAGCGGTATAGAAAAAACCCCCAAGCCCTGCAAGCGGCGGTGCTTGGTCAAAGTCCTGATTCTAGGCTAGATCCTTACACTGCACTGAACGCACTAAAGTTGGTTAACGAATCCAACAGAATGATGATGGCGGGTCAAGCTCAACAGCCCACTTCGTCACCTTCTATTGTTGCTCAAAACATGGCCCCGCAAGCGGGTCTTGGTGCTATGGTTCCCGGTGCTATGGGTCAAGGTGCTCCAGCCCCACAAGGTATGCCTCCACAAGGTATGCCTCCACAAGGTATGCCTCCACAAGGTCAAGGTGCTCCAGCCCCTCAAGGCATGGCTCCACAAGGCCAAGCTCCTGTTATGCAAAGGTCTGGCGGTCTAGCTGGCATGCCGACTCCTGAGTACGAGTATGCAAAAGGCGGTATTGTTGCGTTTCAGTCTGGCGGTTTAAATGCACCGGCAGTAAGTGCTGATCCTATGGCTAATTATGCACCGGCAGTAAGTGCTGATCCTATGGGCGAAGAAAGCGAAAGTGACGGCGAACAGGACGATTACTTAGCTATGCTTGACGAGTTGGAAGGCGGAAAAGGTAGCCCTGCTGGGTTGGCTGCAGCGAACAAACTTACTTTAGCCACCGCTCGCCGTATTGCAAGTCGCGATTTAAGAGACTTAACCCCCGAAGAATACAATACACGATACGCAACTGAATTAGAAAAAATTACTAAAGCCGCTGGCCCAAGCCCGTACGCTGGTATGCGTGCCGACTTAGTTGAGCAAGGTAAAGAACGTGCTAATAATTTAGAGTTTGCAAAAGGTGAGGCTTTATTGCAAGCAGCTTCTGACGTATTAGAAGGCGGTAACGCAATCCGTGGCCTTGCAAAAGGTGGGGCTAGATTTGCCAAAGTTTATGGTGAAGCACAACGCGCTGACAAACTTGCTAAACGCTCAATGACGCAGATGGAGTTTCATATTAACGACGCCGAGCGCAAAGAACGTATGGGTAATTCCCGCGCCGCTACTGCCGCTGTAGAAAGAGCAAGTAAAGACCGCAAGGACATGAACAAGGCGGAACTTGATCGCGATATAGCATTGGGTAGGTTGTCCATTGAAATGGGCAAAATTAATAAGCCTCCTCGCGTTTCTGGTGGTGAAGGTAAGCTCCCTCAAGTTGATCGTGACGCCGCTGCAATAGCAAAGCAAATTGTAGATATAGAGAGAGCAAATCCTAACGATCCAAAGCTCCCAGCACTAAAGCAAAAACTGACGGCGCTTGAAAGAATTATTGCTACTACTAAAACTTCTGAGTCTGGCCCCAATAAGCTTGGCGCTCAGAACACTCAAATCTTTGTTGGTGCGGTTAAAGATGCTAGCGCTGAAGCACGTAAACTGTTGTACACTGATCCAGTGATGCGGTCTAATGATCCTGCGGCTATCAGTAAACGATACAACGAACTTTACGCTAGAGCCATCCAAAGTAAATTCCCCGGCACGCCTCTGTCTGAACTGTTGGCGCAAATGCCAGCAGAAGATTTAGGTAGTGTAGCGGCACCAACAGCGGGTAAACCCGCAGCACAAAAAGCACTGCCAATGCCAGCTACAAAGGCAGAATTAAAAACCAATCAACTCTATAATACACGCCAAGGGCTAGCTATCTGGAACGGTACAGCATTCGTGCCACAGTAATTTAAAGGGGTTGTATGGCTAGAGAGTTTTCCTTTGAAGAAGCTATAGCTCCTCCAGCTAAAGCGCCTGCGCCTAGAGAGTTTTCTTTTGAAGAAGCCATCGGCGCTAAACCTGCGCCTAAAGTAGAAGCAAAAGCAAAGCCTAGCGTAGAAGAAACAGGGTACGATTTTGGCGCTGCAATGGCGGCGGATATTGCACCTGTTGAACCGGCAGAGAAAAAAGTCTACACAGGAAGTGTGTTTGACACTCAACCATTTGAGCCCAAGTTTGACCCAGCAGAAGCCGATCGTTTATCACGTCGTGCGTATGCAGAAGCCACTACTAAGCCAGCACGTCGTACACAGTACGTAAAAGCTACGCCAAAAGAACAACTAGAAAGAACCGCTGGGCAAGCTGCGTTAGATACAACAATTGGCCTATTGCAAGGTGCTGTTGCTATACCTAAAGGTATAGCTGAAAACATTAACGCCGGAGACAACCCATTTGCACGGTTTTATAAGTCTGCTACTGAAGCGGGCGAAAAATCAAAGTCTCCCTACTTGCAAAGCCAGAAAGTGCAGCGCGAAGCGTTGCTTAAAAACGTCTTAGAAAATCAAGGCGAGCTTGCTGAGACTAGAGCCGCATTTACTAGTATGTTTAGCCCTGCTGGTGCCGACATAGTTGCACAGGGTGCTGGTTCTTTAGTCCCAACTCTTGGATTGAGTCTTTTAGGGCTCGGCCAAAAGTCTATGGTCGCAATGAATGCTTTGTCTAATGCGGGTAGTTCTGCGCAAAGCGCCGCAGAAAAACTTAGCCAGATGAGTCCAGAGGACTGGAGCAAGAGCAGTGCGTATCAGGACTTACGTGATGCTGGCATGTCCCATCGTGATGCAGTTAACATGCTTACGCCTTTGTTTGCGCTACCGTCGCAATTTGTTGGTGGCCTTATTGGTGTGGCATCTGGAACTACCGGCTTAGAAGCTCGTCTAGCTGGAAAAGCTAAAACAGGTACTCGCGCATCGCTAGGCCGTGCAGGTGCTGAATTTATTGGTGAGGAAGCCGAAAGCGTTGTACCGTCGTTTGTTAGCAACGTTACGCAACGACTTATTGATGAGAAGAAATCTATTACCGAAGGTTTAGGAAGAGAAGCCGTCGAAACAGCTTTTGGTGCCGCCCCCGGTTCAGCGTTAGCAGCAATACCACCAGCACGCCGTCAACGTATGGATCAGTACGTGCGGGATAGAGGATACGAAGGTCTTTCGGAATACATTGCACGATCAAAAGGATTTTTAGGTGGCCCCAAAAAATCAGCAGATCAAGTTATTGCTGAGCTAGATGCGTTAGTTCGGAAAGAACAGGGAGAGCAAGATGTTGGACAGACTATCACCGAGCCAAGTGGAGAAGGCGTTCCAATGGCTGACGAGTCCGGTCGTCGAGAGCCCACCGGAGGACTTGATTTCCTTGAGCCAGATGGAATGGTTTCTACTGGACAGGATGTTACAGGGACTACTGCAGGAGAAAGAACAGAGCCCACTGCAGTAGAAGAAATACCGATTGAAACTAAAGGAGCCGACGTTGGCACTACGACCACTGAAACCCAGCAAGCAGAAACGCAAGGACAAGAAACAGCCCCTGCCGCAAATGTAGACCTGCTTGATAAATACTTTACGCCCGACTCGGCACTGCACAAGTTTTATAAGGCGTTGCCGCAAGAAGCTAAAAAAGGATCGGATGTTTATAAGGGTGCGGCGCAAGTTTATACCTTAACAAACAACGTATTGTCCGGCGTCAATGAAACCCTTGCAGAACTAACAAAAAGATTAAAAGCAACTGGACACCCAAGCATTACTGCTGAGTCTCCTTCAAAGCGTGCTTACGCCAAAGCTACCGCAACGCCTGATATTAAATTTTTGCACAAATCAATTTCAGAAATGTCTGGACTTGGTGTTCGTATTGCTGGCCAAGCAATGGCGGTTGCTAAACAGTACAAAGGCAAAAAGGCGGTATCGACTGATACATTAGGAAAGTCAATAGATGAGTACTATCAAGGAGGCAAAAATCTTATTCACGGCCTGTATCTATATGGGATGCTTGACCCATCCGAGGCCGCTGAGTATGAACAAGATATGGGGCTAACCCCTAAGCCCGCCGAGACAGCCAAAGCTCCTGTTGAAACACCTACGCCAGAAGATACAACTCCATCCGTAGACGAACTATTTCCACCACCAAAAGGTGAGGTAGCTACTGAAGTAGAAGTACCCGATCTTAAGTTTGAAGCCCCCAAATCAACAACACCAGAGCCTCCGGCGGAATCAGTGCCTTACTTTGGCTCTGAAGAAATTAACGCGCTTGGCAAAAAAATCATTGACATGGTTGAGTCAATTACTAATGACTTTATGGTCGGTGATATGGTTAGGTTTGGAAACATTTCCGGCGTGGTTGTTGGTAAAGAAGGTGACTACGTACGTATGCGTCCCGATGGCGCTAAATCACCAAAAGCTTATCAGCGCGTACCAAGAAAATCGTTAACGCTTATTGCACGGCCAGATACTACATCTACTTCAGCGGCTTCTAAATCCGCAGACCAAGAAAAAAAGTTTGGCTCCGAGCGGGGAGAACTTAACGCAGATAAAGCGGGCCTACTTCAAGTTTTAGGTGCAAATATGTACGCTTCGGCTGTTGCAGAGGTTTCTGTTAAAGAGCTTTTGCAAAACGCGTTTGATGCTGTAAAAGGCGCGGTATCTAGCAAAAAAGATAAGCCACTGTACGAAGTTGGTAAGATAAAAATTGAAATTAACGGCGATGAGCGCACGATCTCTATTACCGACAATGCCAGAGGCATGACGCCTGAAATTGTGCGTAACGCATTTTTTACTATTGCTGGTTCAGACAAGTCTGACCTTGACCCTAGCGAACGAAGCGGTGGCTTAGGTCTTGCCAAAATGGGCTTTATGATGGGCGCTGATAGACTCATCTTAGATACCGTACGTGATGGCGTACGCGTACGTGTTGATACTACTGGTAAAAATATAGCAAACGACGACTTTAAAATTGTTAAATCACCTGCACCAAAGGATGAACACGGTACAACCGTCACCGTAAAAATTCCTGAGTTCTACATAGACCCAAAGACTGGTGATAAAAAGTCCATTTACTTCTCGAGCAACGCTAGTTACTATGATCCGCTTCAAAAGCCACTAATTGGCCCAGTAGTAGTTGAAGTTAAATCTACAGGTTTAAGCGACATAACCATACTACCCGTAGGCGTTAATTTTCCGGCGGATAAGTTTCAACAGTTTAAAGTTAATTTTAGTTGGGGCACTGCAGACGTTTATTTTGGAAAAGAACGTAACCCCGGGAAAGTGTATGAGATAGACCATCAAGTGCTGTCTAGTGGTGTATACCAATTTGATACTACGTTTAAGATTGGCGACGAAAAAATACCTTACGACATTATTGTTAACGTTAAGTCTAATGTAGAAGCAAAGCACCCAGATTACCCATTTGAGAATAGCCGCGAACGCTTTAAAGGGCGATTAGAAAAAGACGTTAACGCCCTTAATGCATACCTTGCACAGATTGCACGGGGTAACGAAGCACAAGACCTGCAAGACAACTTTAAAAATATTGTGTCAATGCCACGAATGGATGTTGGACAAGACATTGCCGATGTCAGCAACAAACTGCACAAAGCATTTGATAATCGTGGTACTACTGCTAAGCGTGTGGAACTACCTCCCATGCCTGCAGAAGTTAGCGTTGTCGGTACTACAGTTGTTATTACAAATACGGGTAAGGTGCTTGCAGACGCCGCTAAGATAAGTGAAAAGAAAAAAGAAGCTTCGTTTAAAGCAGAGCAAGAAGCGCCGGAGATGAAAGATTTCTTGTTGCAGATGGCGCAGAACCCTAAACAGCCTATCTTTCACAACAACACTAACGTCAACTATCTAGAGGTTGGTAAGCAATACGGCAGCCCAGAAGTGTTCTTTGCTGAGCTTGGCACAATAATGGTTGAGATGAAGGAAGCGCTTGCTGAAAGTGGCTTCTCTGGCTACGATAAACTTAAAGCCGAAAACTTATTCTTTGGCGGTATTTCTGTTGATAAGGGCTACGGCGGTGTCCATATTAAAGTGCCGTATAAAGCGGTACTGTTAAACCCCTTCTACGACTTTGGTGCTAAAACACTGTTTGGTGCACGCGAGTACATGTGGGAGACGATGACCCATGAAGTTGCACACACTGGTGACATGAGCCACGGTGTCGGGCACAACACTCAGATGCTAAAGGTACGTCAGTATCTTGCAGACGAGGGTTTAGCCGATTACTATCGCGACGCTATCATGGATATACTGCGTCGCCACGAAGCAACATTCACAGCAATGAGGGAAGCATATGGACGATCAACAACGAACAACACTGGAAAGTCTCTTGAGGACTACGGAAAAGGTTCCGCCTCAACACAGGCTGGAGGCATTGGAAGTAGCAGCGAGGACGAACTGGGAACTGTACCGACAGGAGAGCGACGAGGAGGGTATGGCGATATACGCGCCGCTTCTGAAATTGATTCAACAGTCGGACTCCGTAGAGAAGATTCGCCAGAGTCTGTAAAAGGTCTTAACCAAGAGGTTGTTAACGCAATTAACAACAACGATATCAACGGTGCGTTGAAGGCGCT
>Ga0208975_1000888_pt1 | contig 13553 bp, 29 predicted proteins | sample GreLakmeER78MSRF_FD_187700 | JGI IMG/M metagenome (GOLD analysis project Ga0208975, IMG submission 187700) | Freshwater lentic microbial communities from great Laurentian Lakes, MI, USA - Great Lakes metaG ER78MSRF (SPAdes) | ecosystem: Environmental > Aquatic > Freshwater > Lake | place: Great... | reverse complement strand
AAGACGGAGATGATCCGTAGACAAAACCGCAACGAATTGCAACGTCGGGCCGATCTGGTTAAGGAAAGGTTTAATCCTACAAAAGGAGAGTTCGGTTTATCTGAATTGTTATTTGGGCGATGAAGTACGGAAACCCGCATAGTCCGCACTTGCTTTTCTCTAGAGCATGGTTTACATTAACGAGGTCCCTTTCTCTAGGACTTTTTCTATGCACATCAAATTAATTGCCGCCGCCATCGGCGGAGCCATATTGGCTTCAACTTTACCTTCCCTTGCCACGGCCACTGTAAACACAGCCCGTAACAAAGATGCTGAGCTTGCGTGGCTTTTACGAGTTCAAGAAGTCAGTAAGTATCGGATGACCTCTGAGCAAAATCAAGCTCTACTTGAAAATCCGATTTACATTTCTTCTCTTCCTGCCGCTTCCTTGGCTTGTCAAAATGAAGGCGCCGCGCAGTCTCTAGGTAAAATCCTGGGACTAAAGGAAAAATCGATTACTTATATTTACTCTGAGTATAAACGAACTTTCTGTTCCTAGCTTGATTATACTGGGGGGCATAAGCTCCCCTTTTTTTATGGCTGATATAAGAGAGTTTTTAGACGAATACATGAGTGGTGATGAAGGAGTTCAAACAGCCGCAAATTTGTTTGGTCGATATGTACTACCGTCTTTTGGAAGCAAAGATATAACTGATAAAAATGTAGAGCAAATAATACCACGTAGTGTTCAAGATGATTTATATAAAGCAGCTACCCGAGCGCAAGCAGGCCGTGGCCAGGAAATTAATCTGAGAAAAAGAACTTTAACCGAAAAAGAAGATGTGTATCGTAAATTTCCTACTGCTCGTGCAAAGCAAGATTTAGACCTTGCGCGAGGTTTAGTTGAACAACTAAGTGATCCTAACGTAAGTGCTGTTCAATATGAAGATTACGATAAAGCTATCTCTCCAAAGATTGAAGATATTGCGAGACGATCAACCCTTGGGCAATTCTACGCGACAAAGAACCCAGACGGTAGCGTAAGGATCCAAGATAAATATGATTTTAATAAAGTAAATGCAGATACCTTAATTCAATCTTCGAATCCCTTGGCACAGCTACAGGGATACGCGCAGAAAGCTTCAGAATTTGTTGAATCTCCGGTGGGAAAGATGATGAATGTTGGGGCCTCTGTAACTCCTTTAGGTTTTCTCTCCAACATTGTTAAAAATATTGCGCAACCTTATGATGTTGATTTTACTGTAAGGGCACCCGAAGCTGTACAGCAGGAAGCAATCAGGGCGCCACAGCAAACAGCAGCACCAGTGAGGCAAACTAGAATTCAGGAAGGAGAGACTTTAACAAGTGTAGCTGCTCGCTTAGGTACAGATGTACAAACTCTGGCGAGATTAAATAAAATTCAAAATCCAGATATTGTTGCAGCTGGACAAACAATAGTCGGACCTGGGCAAGCTAATCCTGCAGCTCCTGCAAAACCCACGCAGCCTGGAGGAGGGTTTAATCCCGCAGTTGTCGCTAGAGATTTTGCGCAGAATATTTCAAGAGCGGCAGATCCTGTTATGCGAAGTGTGCGCGATGTCGCCACCCGTGTTGCAGGGCAGGAAGCCCGAGTAGCTCCAATTCTTGCCCGCGTGGCTCAAGCAAGTAAAGCCTCGCAAGCTGCTAGAGCTACAAAAAAACCTTTTGAATTTGGAGTCAGTGAGTTCCTAGGTGGATTATTTAAGGGTAGATAGAAACACAGATTGTGTTTTGAAACGCTAACATAGAGGTAGAAGATAAAGCTTAATGACGGTAACTACCCACAACGACGAAAGGCTAACAGCGGACGAACGGGAAGAATTAGTTAGTTTAAAAAATGCAATTAGTTATTATCCCCATGCAGTTTCTGCACAAAAGATGGAACTTTTTACAGAATTGTTTGTGCGGTCGATTAAAAATAAAAGTGATTGTGTATATAATTAATCGGTAATCTCATTTTCGTTGAAACTAAAATACTCCAAAATGTGGCTCATCACTGCGTCGGTCAGCGTATCAATAACAACCTCTTCCGGTGGATCAGGATCATATTTTTTTGATCGCGAAATACCGTAGCGCACACCTTCTTCAACAGCCAGCGTTAAAATTCGATAACTTTTTGCTTTCATGATTACACTCTTATAGATTTTTGAATAGTGTCAATTGTTTCGTCGGGATTTGAAATATCCACAGAGTAAACAAAATCTGAGAAATCGTGCAAAATTTGAACAGGTGAGCTACCCAAGCATAAAGTCGTCCATTGAATCCCTTCGGTTTCTTTGTGTTTATTTAATTTGGTAACCAAGTGGGCATCTAACGACGAAAAACCATCGGTAATCATAAGGACATCCGCGTTTTTGAAATCTTTAATAGCACTCAGCGCATGAAGTAGCACAGCGTTAAACGAAGTGCCGCCGCCCAATCGCCACGAAGAAATAAAATCTATAAGAGCAAGATTAGTATTCTTGTGTTTTAAAATACAAGACTCACCGACACGGTTGTCAAAAAGGTGTACATGTACATCCCTAGAATCTTTGCCCGCGTGGGCCGCAATAGTCATTGTTATGGACTTTGCCCAAATATCAAAGCTGCCCGACATTGACCCTGAGGTGTCCACATATAAAATTATGGGACCCCGGCCCAGATCCTTTCTATGCGCCTCATAGTCTTTAGTGAGTATAGTTTTGTGCATGTGCTTAAGAGCAAATAATGCGCGGCCCTTTTCTGTTCCTGCGAGCGCAAGCTCCAAAGGAAACGCTTTTGTAATGTCGTTACTAAAGCAGGCTCCGTTAATCGCCTCATAGTTTGCTCGTGATCTTTTCGCACGTTTTCTTTCTGTCCAAACTCTTTTTAAAAACCCTAACTGTTTAGCAACTTGTTTCAGTGTGTTATTTTTTTGTAACTTAGCCGCTAACTCTTTTTTCGTTTGTAAGTCTTGCGTGTGAAAGCCCTCCCCATCTGTAGTCCCCCAAAGAGTCTCTAACGCATCGTTTTCATTTTTAGATGTGCGTAAAGCGTCATCTACCGCATTGTTTACCTCTGCCTCTACTGAAGCTTTTAAAAGTTCCAATTGATTTTGAATTGCTTGGGCAAGGGCTTTTCCCTCTGCTCGCGCAGCCTCTGCACCTTTATCGTCACTATTTGCTTTTGCCTGTTTAAACTTTTCTCGTAAATCCTCAAGTTTTTCCCCTGCTTTTAGCATTGTATCTGCATCAATTTGATTATCCTCTATCAATTCTTTAACAAAGTCAGCCAAATCATTAAGGATTCTAACGGCGTTATTCCCTGCGTTAAATTGATTACCAACACTATTTTGTAATAACTGAGTCCATGCGGACGCACTAGATAACGCACTCATCACCAAATACCAAAACGCATTCTCAGGCTTATAATTTTTTAAAACTGCCGTGGGGCTACCATCTTGTTTTGCTCGAAAATAGTCTTCGTAATCTTCGAGACTTACTAACCAAGTAACTGAGTCACCTTGATAAAGTCGTTCAAAAAGTTCTTTACCGAATCTAGAGATCTGTGTGATATTGTGTGTGCTTGAAATGTAAGAGACAGAGGAGCGGGTCTCACGAATAAAATCTTCCCACAGGAAATCAGCTAGTGCAGAACAAGTCAGGGTTAATGGAGCGTTATGTGTAAGCCGAATAAACTCAGAGGTTTTGTTGAAGTTGGTGTTCATGTTTTTTGGAATCAATGATTTTACGATCTAAGCTGATTAAAAGTTTGACCAAAGGTTCAAAAGCTTGCGAAGGTTTTATCTCTTCGACAGCTTCGAGAAATGTCGCCAGCTCGGTGCGGATTGCAAGTAGAGTTTCTTGTGTTTCAGGCATACAATTGTTTAGATGCGCTTTATTTTACTTAGAGAAGTCTGAAATGGCAACAGCCAACGTATCTAGGTAGTTTTGCAGTTGTTGTTCTAGCTTTACGCCTTGCGTTCTGGCTAGGATATTCATTCTAAATTTAGAAGTGTCCAAAATTTCTGCAACTTTATCTCTTACGGTTTGCATATCTTTATGATATTTCCGTAGGTTGCCGACGAATTCGTTAAGCTCAGCAATACCCTGTTTAGATTTTTGTTTAGTAGAGCAAACGTGATATTCTGTCATGATCCCCGCAGCAGCTCGTTTTGCATCAGCAAACATTCGGTTTGCTGTTGGTACAACGTGCTCTAAGACTTCCGTAATAGTTTCTTGATCCTCTTGAGTCTGATAGACAATGTTAATCATGGAGTTGTGCATGTGTTCGGGATAGAGCTCCTCATCACCCTGCACAACAGCCCAAGCCTTAAGAAACTTGAGTATCTGAACACGACGGCGATCACTGATTACGATTGCCCTCGTGGCCAACATTTCCCATAACTCCACAAATTTATCTAAGAACTCTTCGGAAACTTTTATGTTTTTAGCTTCCTGTTGAAGGGCTTTAAGCTCTGGCAATGTAAGGTGAACACCAACTTTTGGTCTTTCTTCATTACCCACAGCCCACGAATCTAATAAACGTTTAGACGCGGGCTTTTTTAAAAATTCAACTGTTGGTCGAAATAGAAATCTATCGGCAAATGCTTGCAAGGATTCTTCGTCAGGCCAACTGTTTGTTGCTGCAACAATCGATTGAATCGGAGTGTTTATAACTTCCTTGCCATTATTAAAAGTTCGTTCGTTTAACAGAGTAAGCAATGAGTTTAAAATTGCCGATGACCCACGAAATAATTCGTCTGTAAAAGCAATGTGTGCATCAGGTAAATACCCTTGAACATCACGAGTGTATTCGTCATTTAATAGTTTGCTTACAGCGACTGGTCCAAAGATTTCCGAAGGATCCGTCGTGGGTGTGAGTAGGTAACCAAAATAGTTGGCGCCAGAAATACCATTGCAGATGGTGCGCACCAGATCAGATTTGCCGGTTCCTGGTGCCCCGAGAAGGAAAGCATTTTGTTGTGATAGTAATGTTGCGAGAAGGCCGTCAATTACATGTTCACGTTCGAGTGACGAGGAGTTGAGGGAACCACGAAAGTTTTGAAGCTTGGCAAAGAGGGTGTCGTTCATGATGAATGATGTGATGTGATGTAGATTATAGCAGATGGTGAGCGGCCTCTGGGCGGAGGCTTATTGTTTATAATTATTTAAAATCTCTTGAATGTCGCCGAAATTCGAGCTGTCAGTAGAAGAAAGATGATCGTTATAAACTTGATTGTAAGTTGTTGTCCAATCAAGCTCATATTTATGCAATACCGCTAACAACTTTTCATGATATTCTCTATGCAATTTTGACGTTTTGTTCATAAACGTACGGTCCTTATCTTCATCTGTAAGAACAAATGCAGAAGGGACTGATTCTTCTTTATAAAAAGGAGCAAGACTCAGAGATTGTGTTGTAGAATTTTTAGAGTACCAATAGCCTGTCCCTTCGTCTCTGCCATAATAATGTTTCTTATAATTTAAAGAACGATGTAAAATCTCTGGTTCAAAAATACTGTTTAGTCGGCTAGCGAGAATAGGAAATTTAAATTCTTCATTGTCTCGATAAGCGTTATATGTAATTTGTTTAGTAGGAATGTTCGCTTCTATAAACTGCATTAAGTCATCAACTGCGTGTTGAGGGCAAGCAAATTTAAAACGTGAAAATTGTTCTGTCGTTACCGTGGAGCCATCGTCATAAACAATAACTAAAGGTTTAATAGAAAATTCACCTAAGGTGTTGGCGCGTTTAGAATAGTACAGATCAACAGTGGCAGGTGAGGCAACACCTAACGGGAGCTTCAAATCTATTGTTTGAAATAACCTAGTGCTTATTCGAGTAGCCATCGAGTATAAAAGGTTTTGTGAGGGGAAAAGGAATGTGTACTTCAGTAACTCGACAACTGTTTTTTAGTAACGGTTGTAAAGTATTGAGTTTTTGAACAGCGACATCAAAGCAGCTGAAAGTAACAGCTTCTTCAGGATCGCTAACGTAGTTTTCAATATCAGAAAGATAACCCTCTGTTGAACAGAGGGCGTAACGAATTCTACTCATTAGAAATCAGGGGTTTCAGAGTCCTCAGCAGCGGTAGCCACTGTTGAAATAAGTGTATCGAGATTTTCTCCTGCAGCTCCAATCAACTCCCTCCTTTGTGAGATAAGTTTATGTAACTGTTTGGAGCGTTGACGGTAAATATCCTGTTCAATGTTTGATTCAGCAATTAACAAGTTTAGAGCGTTCGAATTCTCAACTTTCTTTATGCGGTCACATAAAGACTTGTAAGTATTTGAAAGCGCCAAAGATTGCTGTAACATCTCCAAACCTTTAGTTTTGTCCCGCGTGGATACAATAGATTCTAATTCTGTACGAATTTCTGTTTGCAATTCTTGAAATGTAACTGCACCTTGGTCTCGTTCTGTACGGTAAGAAGATTGAATTGCATCACCAGCAAGCAATAGTTTTTCAGCTAACTCGGAAAGATGTTCAAACCCAGGAACTGAATCACTAATTAACTTGAGCTTCGATGCTGTTATCTCCCACGAACCTCGTTTCTTATCTCCGCCAGTTTGTTGCCGGCCAATCTTAGTAACAGTTCGTGTATCTAAATCATCTAGAAGTTCTGCACTAATTTGTAAAGCTCTGTCAGCTGCACTGGCGTGAGCAGCATCAAGTACTTCTTTAGTATTAATGTAATTACTGTGTGCTAATACAGAATCAAAAGAGGCGCCTTCAGTAGGTGTTGAGACGGCTTCTAAACTAATCGGCAGTGGACCCACAACAAAAACTCGAATTGGGTTTCTGTATTCTTCTTGAGTCGGAAAGACTCTCATGTAAGCATCACATGCAAGTTTATATTCTTCGTCTGTAGGAAACAGAGGTCGAAGAAACTCTTCAACTGTTTGATTCCATTTAAAAAACTCTTGTTCCCATATTTTGTATAGTTTTTCGTTAGCAATTCCCGCTTGTGCGCGAATTTTTGCAATAATATCATTCGCACCATCAAAATACTTCGCTGTTACAAAGTGTGTGTCTCCAAAATGTAAACAATAGTTGTCGTACAATTCGCGCTGTAAAACACGGAGATCATCTAACTCTCCCTTAAGAGCGTTAGATAGATTTGGTCGAAGGCTTACAGTGTTTTGTCGTTCCAGCGTGGTGATAACTGAAGCTGGCAATTTCAAATCATCAAATTTGATTTGAATTGATTGTCTGACGCTCGCCGAAATTGAGCAGGAAAGAAGATAAGAGTTCATTTCAAAAACTTAAAGAAATTTGTAGGGGGAATAAAAAGAAGCGCCTTCCGCAGACGCTTCGGCAAGTTTATCGGGATTAACAACCAGGGCCATAGACTTTAGGATCTTTACAGAATCCTTTGAGGAGCTGGGAGCTTTCGCGGTTAGGCTCCAACGGGTCGTAACCCATCGATGCACAGGCGATAACTGCAGACAAGAGAGTGAGCAGCAGAAAAGTTGTGACCCTCAACATTATTTGAGCCTCGTGAAAGCTAGGCCGATATTGTCGGTTACCTGATCTACTGCACCGGTAATAACCAGCTGCTCAATCAAGCTTTTCCGTTCAATTTTTGCAGCCTTTAGCTGGAGCTCCAGCTTCTCGATTTTGGCATTGATCTTATCGATGTTCTTGTGCCCCGTGGGTTTTCTGGTAACCCGCACAACTATGTGCGCACTAAGATCAGGAAACTTAAAGGACGATTCAGGGCCTTGGAAAGGAGCTAAATCAACTCCGCGAGCCTCAGCCACATTTATATCTGTGTTGAGAATGCCTTTGGCTGCATTGAAGGGTGCGCCAAATGCTTGCTCGCAGTGCATCTGCGCTATATCGAATTCATTCCAGCACTCGGCAGCGGTGCGCCCGACTGCCACTAGATCGCGAAAGGAAGGTGTGTCCATGTGATTTTGATAGGGTAGAGGAAGAGGTGCGCCACGTTAAATAGGCCGGTGCCGCCTGTAAACAAGATAGCTAAGCGAGAACCTCCTGTCAATAGGTAATCTAGTTAAAGGCACATGAGGATGAAACCTATCAAGGATAATAGGAGAGCATGATCACTGGTTGTGAAAAACCAAGTAATTAATCCTAAAGTCCAGTAAGTTTTACCAACTACATTTAACAGTTTCATGTAATCCTTTGCGGTTTATTTAATGTTATAGGGATACAGCATCCCCAACATCATTATTTATTAAAACTTTTTCTACTTAATAGAAATTTACCATGATTTGCACCTGCTCTTAAAAAGTTATTTATCTCTAAATAATAATAAGTAACTTACCTTTCCATAGGTGTAATTTTTGATCCTAAAACAACTCCGTCAACAGCAACTGCACTACCATCAGCAAACCCCGCAACATAAGAATCTAAATCTTTCTGTTGGAAGAAAACTCTGACAATTGTGTTACATTTACGTTCTCCTTCGTTACTTTCGACAAATACGCGAATTCGGTAACGCATGTTAATAGTCCTCGTAGTGGATAAAAGAAGTAGAAGAGGTAATTACAAAGTTCAAAGGTAGCCGCGTGGTTACAATATCAACTACATTTGTATGTTTATGAGTTGAAAGATAACGGGCTGTAGTTTTTGCTGGACTCCAATTTAATGGTGTGCGTACGTAATCTTCAAAGGTTTTCTTAGGGGTTGTTATTGTTACTTTGAAACAGCGAAACACGGGCGCTGTCTTGATCGCAGTTCTCTTCTTCGGCATCATCAAGTTCCTCAAAGTTGATAGATTTAATTGATAGAGAGCTAATTGTATAACCAGATTCTTCGGTAATAGCCTCGACAACTGTTTCTAAAGAGTTAGAAATCCAAGTGCTACCTCTGTATCGAGCTAACAAACTATTACTTAAATTTGCTTGATCCTCATGGGTTAAAGCATCATCGTAGACATCGAAACTGATCGAGATTACTTCGTAGCCTGTGAGTTCAGTATCCATCAGAAAGTTACAGGAGATGTGTGCGACGCCCCCGCAGTGAGCGAAGCGAGCGAGGACATGGTAATAATATCAGAGCGTGGCTCCCGTATTGTCAAATTGTGTTAAGTCGATTAAGTAGGAAGGATCTGATCTACTTACTTGAATCCAGCTGTTACATATCTGAGCGTTAAGTTTATGATATTCATTTAGATCTGTGATTCCTCGGAGTTTTGCCACAGTGTTTATGTTGCACAAGTCGGGTCTGTCGTTGTATACTGCGCAAGTGTTATCTGGTTGCAGCATTTCGCATACACCGTCATTAGTTTTATAGGGAAATGTGCTGACTAAATGTTTACTTAACGGGTCTTTAATCTGATCAATGTTGGGCAAAAGATGACCAACAATGCGACAACAGAGGCCGCAACTTGTGCAAGGAAATTGATTCATAGGGCTAAAGTTTCCTATAATTAAGGTTGTTTGATTCTTGCGTCATGGCTGGTATGAAAGGCGCCGCTGGTTCTAAAGGTGGCAAAGCTGGTACTAAAGCAGGCACAAAGAAAGGCGGAATGAAGAAGTGATCCATCATAGATCTTGATTGATCTGTGACAGTGGATTCTCTACTTCTTTGATTATTGCGTACCTGAGGGTGCGTTTCATTGATAAACGTAATCCGTTATCTATGGGTGTTGCATGAATGTGACACCCTTTCCAACCTAAAGTTTTCTTAGCTTCGCGTTGTAACTTACACGGCGTGGTTGCAACTAATAATGTGCGAAGGTGTGTTGATTCACCTGTAGGTTCAATCTGAGATTCATCAATTGAGTAAATCATGGTTGAGATAGAGAGAAAGGAGGTTGACGCTTACAAGGTATTTGAGGGTTGTGTTGTTGCATGTGATCGCAAGCAGCTGTGTGCGCATCGTAAGCATCTGCAAAGTATCCTACAAAAAAGAATTCCCATGTGCTTGGATCGCAATAGCTAGATTTATATTTCTCTAGTACTTTATCCCACGAAGTGTAAGTATATAAGATTTTGTTGCGATGTCTGTTTCTATAAATCTGTTTCTTCTGGTTAACAAGATGCAGATTATCAATAGAGTTATTTAACTTGTTGCCATCAATGTGATCACCTGTTTGGCCCTCTCCAAATATAACATCGTGAAGGATTAAAACAAGATTATGAGCTTTATATGTCTTGTTGTTAATTGATATGTAGTATATGCCGCATGTAGAATCTAAGCTGCCAGCCATCTGGCCGACCTTCATCTTACCGTTATTCACAGGTAGTTTCCATACTAAGCCACTAGGTTTAGTAGGATCACAATTTAGGCGTTCCTTAACAGCAGCCCGCAGTTCGGGATTGTTATAGCGAAGGGCGTCATTTACCATGGGTTTGAGTTAGTTACAGTGTTGAAATGCGCCCCGCAGTTACTAAGTGACGAGGTTGTTTTAACGGTAGGCAATGTTTTGAGGTCGTGGGTAATGTGCGGATTGTGATAATAGTGCCCTCGCAAGTACGCTCAGTGTGTTTATTAATTTGATTTTGCAGCAAACCTGCGATGCCGAAACCTACAGTTGAGCCTATGAGAATTGCAGAAAATGCAGTGAAAGGGATTTTATCAAGAAAGGTGTTCATGAGAATGATAATGAGATTGGGTGGGTTTGAGTTGGATAGGTGCGAGTTAGAAGTAGGGAATGAACAGTAAATCTACCACATTACAGGGTGGGACTCCATACTCTATAACATTATGCACCGTGGCAAAGAATGAATCCCCATCTTCTGCAACTGTAAAGTAGCCAAGATGCAGATGTTCTTGAGTGAATTGTTTGTACGCTGCGAGATCTTTAGTGTCTCCGTAATGATAAAACGAAGATTCATCATCGTTAATTAATGCTGTAGCCCAATGTGCGGGTAGCTTAAACTTTTCAGAGTCCATGTGTAACTTCCTCCATGTTGAATGATTTAAGATCTTCACCGTTGCTTAAGTCGATGTTTTCATAGATGCTTTTAGACAGCCACACTAAAGGGCTAGCTTTACCTGCATCAACATCGATAACTAATTCAATTTTGTACTGCCGCGTGGTTACATTGTCGGCCACGGATTAGCTCTATATTTCATAGACAGTGTACATCATGTGTTTGGTTTGGGCTACACTGCCGCCACAAAGTTAGAAGCGCCAGTGCCATGTACTTCTACAAATATATCTGTTTTAGTGCCATTGCATAAGCTACATGTTATGCACTGCGCTTGGCTGTTATCTACTGTAGCTGGGCATTGTTTACCACTGAATGCTACAGATTTCTTTGCTACAACTGCAAAGGTCTTCCAACCATGTGCAGATGCTTCAATGTAATCCTGTAGACCATCACATGACGCCATAAATACACCTTTGCACCACTGAGCGAATGATTCTCGCCACTGGTGAGTATAGCCTGTATGGGATATACATAGGTTGTTGAAATATGTAACTAACTCAGCGGGCAACATAGCGCCATCGCCATAAGTACCCCAGCGAATCTTGCGTGTTTTGAAATACTTAGAGTGTACATTTGCGTTGTACTCAGGGTATACGAGGCGGGCATATGCGTCCCATACTTTGTTAGGCGCTTGACCCACATTTACATAGCAAGATCTTTTCCTGCGTGGTTTGGTAGTCTCTCCAAAACCTGAGCCTCGGTGATAACAATTACCGCAGATCGATAGATCATCGCCGCTCTTAAGTGCAGCCACAGGATTAATATCCTGCCGCAATATGAATGTTTGGATCATGTTACCAGTCTTGCGATTGACTGATTTCATTGTTGCAATACATACGATTGGGGATCCATCGAGAGGCGATAGTCCTTCCCATAAAATAAATCCGCGTGGAGCTTTTCCCTTAATAGTTGATTTCATGATTTTGATGTTTGAATTAAGAACGAACAAGTCTATAATCAATAGAATTAATACACCAACCGCATTCATTAGATATTAAGTCTGAGATGCTAGTTTCTTCACCTTCCTCTACAATCCATTCACTGTGAATGTATCGTTCCTGTAGTAATTCATTGATACGATTTACATCGTATGTAGTAAGATCTTCATCATCTAAATCAAAATCAATTTGTGTAATCCTGTAGGTTTCCATGTTAGGTAGTGTGTGTGTTAAGTTAGTGTGTGCTTTGGTGTCATTTAGCTCTGCTTCTTCTACAGATTGTAGAAACTCAGCAACAGTTTTCTCATCGTAACGTTCGTTTAGTTCATTAAGTATGCATGAATGTATGAAGTTAACATCATACTTTTCATAGTCTTTGAGCATAAAATCAGAGACCATACGAAACATATCGTTAGCATCCATTTCAGTTACAATTTTCTGAACATAAAGCTCTTTAAGTTTTGAAGTTTTCATTTTAGAAACAGGGAGATTGTTGAACATCTGCGTGATAAGTATGCGCAGCCCACTGATACTTTGTGACAGTGATTTAAGTTATTTCGAATATCTCATGAAATAAGTCTATGGGCTGAGTATCTAACTCATCTCGCATCTTAATTAGCTCATCTTGTTGCATACGTAACTTAATTATTTGATCACCTAAATAATGCAGTCGGTTGTTAATCTTAATCCGTGTTAGGTTGTTAACAGCAGATAAGGAATACTCCTTACCGTTAATAGTTTGGAGCTTGTCTGTGATTGTGAAATCCATGGCGGTTAGTTTGCGTGGTGAATTAGGAAGGAAAGTTGTTGCATACGGCATCACATAAGACCTTAACAAGTTGAGGGTCGTTTGTAATACCATACTCCTGGAAGTATTCATCAAGGATGCAATCAATGTCTTCCATTAATTGTTCCCTAGCAGTGAGCAAATCGAGTTTGTTGAGTGTCATTGGATTTCAGCAAGTTCTTGTTCAATAACATCAAAGATTTCAGTATAAATGTGATCGTAAGAATCCAGATTAAGTAATACAGTTTCTGCAATCTCACGTCGCACAGGATCAGGATTGCCTTCTTTATCCATCACAAACACATCCTCATTTGTGAAGATAAATGCAGACACAGGGGCATCTTCACCCTGTTCATCTATTAAACGTTCCACCCGTTGCTTGAGTCTGAGAAGTGAAATGTTGGGAGCAGTGCGTGTCATTAGGTTAAGCCTCAGGGTGTGGGATAAGATTTAATTTATCAAGTATCGCTCCCATAGTTGAGTATGGGAACTTAATACTTAGGGGGCCACAAAAAACCCAAGTATGGAAAGTTGGTGACCAAAATAGATCATCAGGATCAACTGAAACTGATACTAATTGAGCAGCAGTTACAGGTGGAATCTGTCTGTTGCTAAAGTGAGTTTTCATGGTAGTGATTAAGAGAATTTCTTATGTAGCATGGCTGCTAATCTATCGTTGAAGTGTTTATCAATAGCGTCACTGATTGTGACACCTTGAGCTACAGCTTCAGCTATACGCTCAGCCTGTCTTAGGTAAATAAATAGAGCGTTCGGATTGTATCCACGCTTTGTGGATTGTTTGATATCCCATTGAGTGAGATAATGATTAAGTTGTGATTGCAAGTTCATGATGTTGGTGATAAATAGTAAACTCGCCCCGTAGTTAGCGGAGCGAGCGAACATCTACGTGTAAGTATGCGCAGCCCACTAATACTTTGTGAT
>Ga0208975_1000887_pt1 | contig 13563 bp, 16 predicted proteins | sample GreLakmeER78MSRF_FD_187700 | JGI IMG/M metagenome (GOLD analysis project Ga0208975, IMG submission 187700) | Freshwater lentic microbial communities from great Laurentian Lakes, MI, USA - Great Lakes metaG ER78MSRF (SPAdes) | ecosystem: Environmental > Aquatic > Freshwater > Lake | place: Great... | reverse complement strand
CTGTTGTCGTTACCACACTTCTTAACAGGGTGAACTATCGTACACGCAGCCGTGTACTTTTGCATCCCACAAACACAAACACATGCAACACGCAACTCTTTATAAGCGCAGTAAAACTGGCGCAATAGTATTCTGGAAAGTAGCCACAAATGATGGCACTATCACAAAAACAACAGGACAACTGGGTACCTCTAATCCCACTACTCACAGCGAAATATGCAAGCCTAAGAATGTAGGAAGGTCCAATGAGACCACACCACTGCAGCAAGCAGAATCACAAGCATTGTCTGACTGGACTAAGAAACATCAAGAGGGTTACAAGAGCTTAACAGACCTCGGCCTAAGAGAGGAATCTGTAGTGGACTTACTTGGTACATTGCAGGTGTGCTTACCCACCTTTAACACGACAGGAGACGGATCGGTTTTGCCTATGCTGGCTCAGGCGGTTAACTGGAATAAGGTGACTTATCCTTGTTTAGTGCAGCCCAAATTAGATGGCGTAAGAGCCTTAATGATAGTAAAAGAGGACAGCATAGAAATTCTATCACGCAATGGTAAGCCGTACACCACACTTGCCCACATACAAGAGGATGTCGAAGGGTATCTCGATAACAATCGTGGCTCTGACGCATTCATCCTCGACGGCGAGATCTACGCTGAACCTAATGAGTTATCGTTCCAGGAGATCATCGCCGCTGTGAAGAAGCAGCGTCCGGATAGCCTGAAGCTGAAATTTCGTGCGTACGACATCGTGAACGATGAGAAGCAGGAAGCACGTTGGGAAAGCACCGTAAGGTTAGTGGACTCAATCAACTCACATCTTGTGAAGCTGGTAGAGTGTGTACCTGGCATCAACCAGTTGCAGATTAAATCACTACACGATGGCTGGGTATCGCAAGGTAACGAAGGCGCCATGATTCGCTTGCTTGACGGCAAGTACGGACAAGGACAACGCAGCTCACACCTGTTGAAGGTGAAGGAGTTCGATGAGGCGGAATTTGAGTGCACTGGTTTAGGAAGTGGCCAACGTGAAGAAGACCTTGTAGCAACCTGCGAAACTAAAGAAGGGCAATCATTCAATGCCAAACTTGTAGGCAACCGGGAATATAAGGCAGAGTTGATGCGTACATGGGATAACAAACGCAAGAACCTCACAGTCAAATTCTTTGGTTGGACAGACTCTAATCTTCCACGCTTCCCAATCGGGGTAGGATTCCGTGACTATGAGTAAGAGTATCGTCCTCCACACCGGCAGAGAAGGTATGGAAGAGCTGATCAAAGGCGGCTTTCTACCATCCGTGGTAGAGTGGCGTCGCAAGATGGCCCTTGTACCACAACATGTACACGATGCTTACGCAGAGGAAGACCTGGCTGACTTTAAAAGCCTCGCCATCAACGGCCCTCATGCTGGCAGAGGTATTGTGTGGTACGCCGCACACCCCGCTGAGCACAGAGAGCGTATAGACTGGTACAAAGAGAGGTACCCTAACTCCGAAAGCATCTGGAACAAACACTACGGCCCGTATGGGCTTAACCGGTAGCAATACCACAAACCCAGTAACATGAGGATCATATATGAACCAGGTGACATTGTTGAGGTAGAGGATAACTCCGATGCCGGTGACATGGCCTGCAAACTTGTTAAGCTCGTACGACTCGTACGGATAAATGAGTGGGAGGTAGTCACAGAGAACGACTGGAAGACCACCTCAGGAGTAACAGGCACAGTACACGAAAGGTACTTTCAAAGATAACCCGCCTACAAAGGCACAAACCAGTAACATGGCAAAGAAAATAGTACGCAACAACGACGCCAAGCAGGTGTCCATCAAGCAGAAGTACGAGATCGCTTACCTGATCAGCAGGTGGTACCATCCATGGAGCGGCAAGTTGAATCGTGCGCATGTAGTGAACATCATGGAGAACCTCGGCCGTAAACGCCCATGCACCAGCCGTCGAGTAATCGAGATCGGACTGAGAGCTCATGGGTACATAAAGAAGTAACCGGTAGCAATACCACAAACAACACACACATGGATAAGAAAATATCAGAGGTACGTAGCACCACAGACTACTCCATATTTCGCTTCGACAAAGTGAACAGGCCGATAGAGAAAGCAAGGTTGGCTGTAATACGGCCCTCAATGCTTCGCACAAGAGGCAACCTTCAGTCTGTGATCATAGACCCCAAAGGTAACATCCTGGAAGGTCAGCACCGGGTAACCGTATGCATGGAAGAAGAACTTCCTGTAAAGTACGAGGTACGCAAAGAGGGGTACACCAATGAGGATCTTATCGACCTCAACACTACGCAGAACCGGTGGAGCATAACAGACTTTGCCCACCACTACAGCATGAGAGGAAACCCCAACTACACAAAGCTGTTGAAGTACGTTGAAGAGTACCCACAACTAAGTTCGGGAGTACTTATAAACCTGCTATCAGGTACAATAAGAATGGACAGCTCTACCGCAACTGTCAGGGTGAAGTCCTCATACTCCAAAGGCGGGTTCACTATCGTAGACGAGCCACAGGTAAAGCGTACTCTTAAACGCCTGTTAGAGATCCGTGAGTTCTACAAAGGCTGGAACCGGAGAGCGTTTATACATGGGTTCCACGAGCTGTCTGGCCATACTGATTTCGACTGGGATCACTTCCTGTCCAGGCTGCAGATAAGGCACATATCGTTGTTCGACTACCCTAAAGGAGAAGACTTCCTCAAAGCCTTGGTTGAAGTGTACAACTATAATAAGCGCACCAACAAGCTGGTGTTAGCAGCATAAGCTTAACTACTCCTTTTCCCGCTTCGACACGGGGTAGTTAATTACTCTACACCCACATCAAACGTAGCCTCTTAAGGTGGTATATAGTTGTGGGGTTCTTTAAGGAGCAGTACCATATATGTAAGTGGTACATCCCGGTGATAGAGAAATCCGTCACCGGGAATTTAAGCAGAGATAGTCAGAAAACCAGTGACCGCATCAGAGTATGAACTACGGCGACGTAGCTAACCCCGGCAGGGGACTGCACGAACTACTGATGCATAGGTAAGTAAGATGGTTCAAAGCTTCTACGCAGTAGGTGTTGATATAGCACCCGTTTCCTGATCAGCCGTCGATGGCTGGTCAGGAGCAGAGTCCCTCTTAACGAGCCCGTAGTCGGGATATGCCAACATTGGGACATACCACGGTAGGCGGTGGTTGAGTACAAGTTGTATAAATGGTAGACAGCGTTGGTTATTACGCACCGGTATAAGAACCCCAAATGAGATAGTCGCCGCTCTTGGGAATGACCTGCAACAAGTACAAAAGGCTAAACGGTGGAGATGGCCCCACGATTGTACATGACAGGCGCAAGCCGTTGTCTTCGGGCATAGTGTACTAACTACCTCGTAGCATGTAAAGCCTCCCTCGGGAGTTTAATAGCGGGTGCAAGTAAGTGGTTCGATCCCACGCGAGGTAGCAAGAACCAGAGTAAGGGTTATTTCTAAACCAATGAACCAAATGTTTGGGTCTTTGGGTAAGTAATTGTTAAGGCCCCTTAGCTTCTGGTATCTCATTACGCCTACGGGCAAACGATTATTGTTTTGTTATTTCCCCGGCCATGTCTATGGCTGGGTTTCTTTTTCACTAACAGCTACGAGCAGTAGGCTCACCTTCCATGTCAAAGTGACAAACGTGCAAGAAACGTGCAAATAATTCGGAGGAGGGAGAAAGTCAGCGGGTCACTGTTATATGTAACCCGCTGAGCCTCAAGTACTCGGGAACGGAATTGAACCGTCACTCGCATTACTGCGAACAGGATTTTAAGTCCTGCGTGTCTACCAGTTCCACCACCCTCATCTCCTCACAATCAGCTACTTAAAGTTCTCCACCGACGTGCAAATGCTGTGGAAAAACGTGCAAATTTGGCGAAACGTGCAAATAACGTGCAAATTTATTGCCTACCTTTCCGCCATGGTCATCTCATACACGCTCGACACTCGTAGGGCAAACCGCAAAGGTTTGTATCCGGTGAAGATCCGTGTGAGCTACTCCAAGAAGGCCGACCACTTCCCTACCGGTCACTACCTCAGCCAGGCTACCTTCGACGCCCTTGGCACTATGACTTCTACACAGGCTACCCACGACGAAGTGATAGCATACGAGTCACGTATCAAGGCTATTGTCGCGAGGCTACCTGTGTACTCCGTGGAGTCAGTCCGAAGTGCCCTAACCACTCCGGCCGTGGTAGACGACACACCATCAGCAAACGATGTCCTGGTCTGGTTTAAGTACAAGGAGCAGCTATGCAGATCTACTACTAACTCAATCGGTACAGCTGAGTGTTACAACACAGCGGCTACGTTTTACCGTAAGTACTTCAACAGCGACACAATTCCCTTCGAGGATATCACTGTAGCCAAGCTGCATGAGATACAAAGAGAGAAGGGTGTGGACATGTCGCTTAGTACCATTGGTAAGTATGCCCGACATTTGCGCTCCATCTACAACCTGGCAATAGCAAAGGACTTCATCAAGAGATCCTTGTACCCGTTTGGGATGCACAAGTATGTACCACCAACCTCGAGGAAACGTAAGCATGCTCTCTCACGAGAAGCAATGATTGCGCTCACCGAGTATGTACCTGCTACACAGAGAGAACAGTACCACCTGGACATGTTCTTCTTCTCGTTCTTTGGCAATGGACTCAACATGAAAGACGTAGCAACATTACGCTACAAGGACATGCACGGTAGTACCATCATTAAGCGTCGTGAGAAAACGATGACCAGTGGGCAGGAGCCCATTCGCATCACCATCAACACTGAGTTGTCCGCTATTATCGGACGTCAGGGTAATCGCGACACATCACCCAACAACTTTATCTTCCCGCTCTTGGACTCCTCTTGGAGTAGCGAACGTATGTTCCAAGAACTCAAGGTGCTACGAGGGAAGATGCAACGTACACTTACGGCCATTGCAAAGAAGCTCGGCATTGAAGGCAAGATACCACATGGTACAAGCCGTCACTGCTTCGCCAACGCAATGAAACAATCCGGTGCGCCTGCTGAACTTATCTCCGAAACTATCGGACACTCAAGCGTAGCCGTTACTAAGCACTACACCAGTGCCTTCGACGAAGCTGGTATCAATTACCAGGAACACCTGCACAACTATATCCGCAGGAAGTAACCCAATTCATCATACACTAAACTTATTGCTGTGAGTAAACACAACAACAGCTTGGGGGCATCCTCAAGTGGCAGGTGTAAATGCGGTAGGCACATGACTCTCGGTGAGGATCATGCAGGCGTACACGGCCCGAGGTATAAATGCCCTGACTGCAAACATCGAGAGTACGCTAAGCCTATAACAAGCGAGGAGTACTACAATTCTTTCACACTTAAACTTAATCACCATGGCAGACTTTAATCCGCCGAAGGTCATCATTGACCAGGCAGAGTACGACTACCTAAAAGGTATAGAAGTACTTCACTCACAGGAGCCTACAACAACAGCTTCAGAAACACATGCAGCATTCATAGAAATGTACCAGACTATACTGGGAGTGACTATAGCAAGACTATCCACAGTAGATCGCAGGTTACTTGACCAGTACTTAGTAGACACTAAAGTTACATGGACGATGTTTGAACCTAATGGCACAAGAAGATTTCCTGCCAAGTTTGTACTTGAAGACATTCCATTCATGCCTAAAGCAAAAGCCCATGCAGTCTGAACAAGACCCTATGTTCGTCATAGTCGACCTTTTTTGTGGAGCCGGAGGGACTACGAGCGGCTTCGTACAAGCACAATTAAATGGTGCGGATCTATGCAAGGTTATCGCTTGCGTGAACCACGACCACAACGCAATCAAAAGCCACTGGGCTAATCACCCCGAGGTAAAGCATTACGAGGAAGACATTCGTACCCTCGACCTCACAGAACTTACAGCTCTTGTAGCGGAATACCGTAGAAAGTACCCGAACGCAAAGCTCATCCTGTGGGCATCACTGGAGTGTACAAACTTCAGCAACGCTAAAGGCGGACAGCCAAGAGACGGCGACAGTCGTACACTTGCTGACCACCTACCCAGGTACATCACTGCACTCTCTCCGGACTACATCCAGATTGAGAACGTAGTGGAGTTCATGAGCTGGGGGCCACTCGACGAAGAGACCGGCAAACCCGTTAGTACCAAGGCCGGACAGGATTGGGTACGATGGAAAATGGGGATAGATGAGCTTGGCTACTACAACAAGTGGGCTCAGATGAACTCAGCTAACTACGGTGCGTACACGAGCAGGAACAGACTGTTCGGGTGCTTCGCCAAACACGATCTACCCATCGTATGGCCTGTGGACACGCACGTCAAGGATCCGCTGAAAACGAAACGTGAAGGCACGTTCTTAAAGTGGATGCCGGTACGTGACAAGCTTGACTTCACTGACAAGGGACTCAGCATCTTCAACCGCAAGAAGCCGATGAGCGACAAGTCATACGAACGGTTCTATGCCGGTTGTATCAAGTTCATCGCAAAGGGCGACACCTCATTCATCAGCAAGTACTACTCAGGTAGACCTGCAGGTAAAGTGAACTCAGTGGATGAGCCAGCAGGTGTTATCACCACGGCTGGAAACCAGTCTCTGGTACAAGTAGAAGGAGAGGCTTTCCTCGCCGGGTACTACGGTAACGGCGACAATGTGAGTGGAATGGATCAGCCATCCCCAACACTAACGACTAAGGACAGACTGGCTTTCATTCAACCGGAGCCATTCATCGACATCCACTTTGGCAACAGCCAGAACCAGTCGATAGATCAACCTGCGGGTACCATCATGACCAACGACAAGCACAGGCTTGTAAGTGCGGAGAGTTTCATACTCAACCCTTCCCATGGTGGGAACTCCCACTCTACTGATGTACCATGCCCGGTGATTGTTGCCAGGCAGGACAAGGCTCCTTTGTACTTTGTACAGATAGAGCAGGGAAAGGTAGAGATTGCTGTCTACGATTACGACACACCGATAGTTATCAAACTGAAGGAGTTCATGGTCGCATTCGGTATCGTCGACATCAAGATGAGAATGCTGAGAGTGCCGGAACTACTGGCTATACAAGGCTTCCCTGATGACTACGTACTTGAAGGTACACAGGCAGAGATGAAGAAGTACATCGGCAACAGCGTGCATCCAATGGTTCCCAAAGTGTGGGCCGAAGCAATGGCTGAAGCCTTATTAGTAACCTATAAACTCGCAGCGTAATGAACCATAAGATCACGTTCAACATTGACTTCGATGGTACTTGTACCACACATGACTTTCCACGAATAGGTAAGGACATTGGTGCAGTACCAGTACTAAAAGACCTCGTAAGTGCAGGTCACAAACTGATACTGTTTACGATGCGCTCAGACCGTGAAGGAATGGCGCACTCAGCAGATCATCCAGAGGTACACCCTCAGTCAGACATGTACCTGACACATGCAGTTCAGTGGTTCAGGGACAATGAGATACCGCTACATGGTATACAGACAAACCCTGACCAGCGCACCTGGACAGACTCCCCGAAGTCTTATGCTCACCTGATGATTGATGACTCAGCCCTTGGCTGTCCATTGGTTCACGGGTCAGAACTAAGCCCAAAGCCATTTGTGGACTGGGTAGCAGTTCGCAAGAGCTTAGAGCTGATGGGTATATTACGCCCTTAGGATATGGTTAACACCCTGTGAACAAGTATTTGTGTAAAATATATACAATACTTATAATTTCGCAACCTCAAAACAGATATATGGCTAAAAAGACAATGATTGACAAGCTGTTAACCAGTAAGGACTGGCAGTACGCAGGCATCAAGTTTAAGGACGCTCAACCCATGCTGGTTGAAGCAGCAGTCTGCCAGGTGGCAGACAGCGATGTAAACATCATCATCACGGTAGCTGAAGGCCCTCATCCTTACAAGGAGAGTACCCCACAGAACCCGGTTGCGTGCAGTGCTGAGCATTACATCGCAAAGAGCGACATCACCGGCATCACCTTCTACAACGAAGTGGAAGTGAACGTGCCAAAGATCATGGCTCCCAATGGTAAGCAGAAAGGCGAGAAGCTGATCATTACCTAAAAATACCCGCAGGCACTTCACACAGAAGAGCAAGCGGTTTCAAAGTAGTTCAGTGGTATTAATAGGCCGAACCCGTACGTAAAACCTGAAGTAAGGTAGACGGAGGTACCCAGGTTCAACTCCTGGCTTTGAAACTATCAAAACAACAAATAGAAGATAACTTACGGGCTAATGCTCGACCTACCTATTTTTCAATTGTTATGAAGATCCCTAAACAAAGTTGGCTAAAGATTTCTAAATGCTCACAATATTGGTACTCATTCTGGAGACCAAACTACGGGCCCGACCGGTTTTGACAGCGAGGAGGTAGATAAATTCACAAGCAAGAGGTGGCCGGTACTCAACCCAATCGGTTAACAACAGACGCAACACGTCAAGCAGAAGGTGCTCGTATCATTAATGGTGCGTTCACTGCTCGTTACGCTCAGGTAGCCTAACCACGCCCGTCTGACTCACGGTTCTAAAAGAGTCACCGCATACCGAGGCTTTCTTGGTTTCATCGGTAATAGCTAAAACCAAGTGGTGGAGTTGCAGGTAACAACTGCAGCCTTCTACGGTGCAACTCGCAAGAGTAGTACAACTTACGGTGCAGGCCACCAGATGACGGTGCCCAGTGCTATGCTTGTAAGTACGGATTTATAGATCACTCGTTTGGACCAGGGTTCGATTCCCTGCGGGTCCACTTTCACCCCTTTTTACAGTAAAGGAAGGACACTAACTGCATAGTGTATAGCTACGGCTTTGCCCTATTGTACCCTGTGCATAAGTACCTTCCTTTACTTCACAATCTAAACCAGACAGCATGAAATGGATGCTATTCAAACAAGAGTCTACCGGTGACCACTACATGTGGAACGGAGTAAAAGCAGTCATCGTACATAGGGGTAACCCGAATACCCCAATTAGTAGTGACCTAACTGATCTTACTAACAAAGAGGTAGACACGCTAACTCTCACCTCATTTGCTCAACGTAAGCGAACCATGCTCCTTCGTGGTAGCCGGTACACAATCGAGAACAAAGGAGAATTTAAACCCGCTTAACCAAATCCGCATGACAAAGAAAGAACAGGAAGATCACTTCGACAAACTGGTACAGAAATTCCGTGGAACTATGACCAATAAAGGTAGTGACTACGCCAATGAAGACAGGCTATCGAACTTCAAACTGGCCGGCGCTATCGCTGGTCTTACAGCTCAACAGAACTGCCTGAGTCTTATAGCTACCAAAGTAGCAAGGCTTGGTGTACTGTATGAGGCCGGAACCCCGCCAAAGAACGAAGCTATCCTTGACAGTATCGAGGACTTAGCCATCTACGGCATATTACTTCACATGATAGAGATTGACCTCTCATCGAAAAACTCCAAAACTTATGGCCAGCTGTTTATCTAAAGCCAGCAAAAGAAAGCGTGCACGATTGCAAGCTCAGGGTTTACCTGACACTCCTTTCAGAACAGAACTTCTTTACCTCACAATAATCGCAGTAGCGATATGGGGCGTAATCTTTTTACACAACTTAAACAACTAAGCATGGAACTCAGCACTTGCAGGATCACTGGTAAGGTAATACGCCAGGCAGAAACAGCCGAAGACCGCGTACTATTACTCAAATTCTTGTCGCACAAACGGCAGAACGCAATTCACACACAAGCATTGAAACCACAAGGTACATCTCCATCCGTTCGTAGGCAGATGAGGGGAGCTACAGCATCAGGGTACAACTTACACCCGAACCCAAACAACCGAGCTATGACCCCTGACAGGGCAAAGACGACGCAAAAGGTACTATTGACCTTCAAGGTGATTGACCGTGTCTTTCCTGACGGAGGATCACATTTTCACAGGGAGCCATTCTTCCCGTACCAGTACAAAACAATTACTCACGCACGACCGGGATGGCTCCGGTAAGCACAAACAGAACACCATGTTTGAATTCCTTAACAAGCTTAAGAAGAAGACCCCCATTGCTATTGAAGTACTTGAACAACAGGTACCAGGAGTAGACTTTGAGGCTATCATCTCAACATTAACCGAGTTGAGCGCATCTGCACAACTCACTTTTCTGTACAGGTATTTGCAGCACTTACCGCACACAACGTGCAAGTCATTGCTCAGGTACACAAAGACTCGTATGAGTTTGACCAATGATATACTTATACCGTCACGAGATGAGGCAAACTGGCCCTCTCGTAACAGCAGAGAATCAAGTACCGGAGTTGGTCTGCGGCATTTTACTTCCAAACCGAATGCAGTTCACACTGCACCAGTCTTTGGACACAAAGGAGAAGGCCCGGAATCATCTGAAGAGCTGGCCTAATGCCAGGATCTATCACATAATTGACCATGAGCCGGTACTGACAGACAATTACCGGGCTGCAATAGAACAGAACAGATTAACCCTTGAAGACGTGATCCGGAGCCAGAGGTTGAAAGACACCGATGGCTCCTGGTTCATAGATGACTACGGGTTTCACATCTACGCAGTACCGATATTATCACTAACAGGTGAGCCAGTTGGAGAAGACCGGGTACAAACCGGACCATTCACTCGCTACGCCACATACTAAGAAGATGCAACACCAAATAAGCCTTATAGGCATAGCACCACAAAGCGACAAGTACTTACATAGTACCTGGGAGCGATTTGTGATGTGGGAAGCAGAACAGAAAGAACTGCAGCTTGACATCGAGACGGACATCGAGCCTTACTGGTGTACAAAGAAACTCATCACCATTCAGTTCGGCCAGGTTGGTAGCACTCACGGCATAAAAGCTCAGTGGATACTACAATGGTCAGAGCTTACCGAAGAGCAGAGACTGTACATCAAAGGTATCATCGAAGGCCCTAAGACCAAGCTGATACACAACGCATCGTTCGAGATCATCATGCTTCGTTTCTACGGTATGAATTTGACCGCCCCATTTGATACCATGCTTGCGGAGAAGATCCTCAACGGTGGTATTGAGAACGAGAACTACGCCCTAAGCGACTTGTGCTTCAAGTACATTTACATCACTCTTGACAAGTCCGAGCAAAAGACCTTCGGCGACAATATACTTACCGAGAACAAGGTAGTGTATGCTGCAAACGATGTCATACACTTGGACGTCATCCGTGGCCACCAGATGCCAGAGATTGAAAAGCACAAGCTGGGGAATTTAATGGAACTGGAGAATGAGGTATGCCTTGCTTTCAGCGATATTACTTTCCACGGTATGGAACTTGACCGCAACAAATGGAGGGAAAACGAAGAGCTGGCACAGCCTATTGTGGACGCCAGTCAGCTGAGGCTGAATGAGTGGCTTACACAGGAGCCATTCCGGTCTAAAGCAATTGCAGCCGGGTACCTGTCAGAGTCTGATACACTTCGTATAAACTTTGGCTCTCCGCAGCAAAAGACTGAGCTCATACAAATGGTATTTCCTGACATTGACGGTGGTAGTTTGCCCATCATCAAAAAGTACATCAGGGACAACGGTAGCAAACTTAAGTTGGCTGACCTGAACATCATGGTAAGCCTTCAGGAAAAGAACACGCAGCCACTTAATGATCGGCTTGTACTTGACCACAAAGAAGCTCTTATTGAGCGTGGTTTCCTGTTACCGGCAAATGTACCAGACATCAACTGGAACTCCACTGACCAAGCGCTAACCATAGCCAGGGCTATTGCACCGAGAATGCAGAACATGTCAGAGGAGAGCACTGCAAACCAATCCCACCCTTTCTTTGACGACCTGTCTGAGTACAAGGACTCCTTAAAACTCACAGGGCAATACGGCTCAGACTTTTTCAAGTACATAGAGCCTGACGGAAGGGTAAGAACCTCTTTCAACCAGATAGTTTCCACTGGACGCGTAAGCAGTAAGTCACCAAACATGCAGAACATACCAGCTAAAGAAAGTGTAGGTACAAGATACCGTAACGCATTCGTGTGTGCTGAGAATGAAGTGTTCGTGGATAGTGATTTCACCGGCCAGGAGCTGGCTATCATCGCTCACGTTTCCAAAGACCCGATATGGATTGGGTGTATGGAACGCAACGAAGATCTGCACAGCGTTTGTGCGGAAATGATATACGGTACAAATTGGCTTGCAGCAAAAGCTGAAGGTTGTGCTTACTATGCAAAAGTTGAAGGCGGTATTGCCAAACAGAAATGCAAGTGTGCCGGGCACAAGACCTTCCGCAATGCGGTAAAGACCGTAAACTTCGGACTTGCCTATGGCATGGGCGGAGCAGGACTTTCACGCAAGATACGTTCAACGAAGGCAGAGGCGGACGCACTTATCGAACTGTACTTTAAGACCTTTCCCAAGATCGGCAACCTGCTGAAATTCCTTGGTGAGTATGGTGTGAAGAACGGGGTGATACAAACCATTGCGCCTTACAACCGCAAACGGTGGTTCCCTTTCTGGAAGTTCGCCAAGGGCAGAATACCACAGCATTTAGCCGGCAACCATGATGCAACTCTCGGTGAGATAGAGAGAGCCAGCAAAAATCAGCCTGAACATTGTTATGGGCTGAATAAATCGGGTGAACTCAGGGAACTCTACGGCCACGAGGCTATGGGAATCCTGAGCCAAGCTGCATAGGAATATGCAGAAGGTGCAACGACTAATAGCATACCACCAGAACGGTGATGAAGCTAACACGAGCGCCCGAGTCTTAAACACGTACAAAAACTGAACACTATGGAATGCAATTACTGTAACATCGACAAACCACTTACTGAGTTCTACCACAAGAAGGACGGAACACTTAACGGCAAGAAATGCAAAAAGTGCAAATGCGCTAAGGCTTCTTTGGCCTACCGTGAAAATGGTGGAGCTGATGCTGTAAGGAAGTGGAGAGAGTCCAATCCAGTTCTGGTTGCTGAGCAACGTAAGTCTGCTCATGTCAAGAGAAAGGAGAGGATTAAGGTTGACCCAGTATTTGCAGAGAACATTAAGGCTAAGAAAAGAGAAAGTAGCAGGAAGTGCTTCATTACTGGTATGCTCGGCAGAGCAAGAACCAGAGCTACTAAATGCAATGTCCCATACTCTATAACAGAGACGGACATTACAATTCCTGACTTATGCCCTATACTGGAAGTACCGTTTGTATTAGGTACAAAAGGTGATTACCAGTTCTCCCCTTCCATTGACCGTGTAGACCCTCCAAAGGGATACGTAGCCGGTAATGTTAGGGTGATTTCAACTCTCGCCAACACAATGAAGAACTCCGCAACTAAGGAGCAGCTCATGAAGTTTAGCAAGAACATCGCACTGTACGTGCAAGATATGATATAGTCTGAGCTGTATGGAAACATACAGAGGTAATGGATAAACAACCAATACGATAACAAATGATACAAGGTACTGGTGCTGACATGATGAAGCTCGCCATGGTAATGGTTCGTAAATGGATATACACAAATGAGTACCAAGACAGGATACGTATCGTAGCTCAGGTTCACGATCAGTTA
>Ga0208975_1000886_pt1 | contig 13584 bp, 13 predicted proteins | sample GreLakmeER78MSRF_FD_187700 | JGI IMG/M metagenome (GOLD analysis project Ga0208975, IMG submission 187700) | Freshwater lentic microbial communities from great Laurentian Lakes, MI, USA - Great Lakes metaG ER78MSRF (SPAdes) | ecosystem: Environmental > Aquatic > Freshwater > Lake | place: Great... | reverse complement strand
TTACGATTATTATATATAAATATCTTACTATGATTAATAACAACACAAAACTATTTGATTTTTTACAATATAACTCAAATGACGAGCTTGAAAAAATAATTAATTCTATTGAAAAGGAGCAATCTTTATTTTATTTAATACAATCAGTAAAATCTGCGTATAAACGAGGTTGTTTTACATTAGAAGAATCTGAAATTATTTCAAAATCATTACGTGTTTTAAGTACACCCGATAAAAAAAATGAAGCATAAAAAAAGGGACAAGAAATTGTCCCTTTTTTATTTCATTTAGAAAAGATTATCTCAATTCTCTTAAGTCAAATGTTCTAACACCATCAACTGTGATTTTACCGTAGAAACGGTTGTTCACCATCTTCTTAGCGTATCTTGTCATGATACCTTTGATAGGTGTGAAGTTGAATGGGTTATACATTGTTGGAGTCAATTGTAATGGTACGTATGGTGCGTACACATAACCTGTGTCTAACAATGAGTTACCTTTATGACCAATCAACACTGTGTTTGGTGGGAAATAAGGGTCTCTGTAAACTTGGTATCTACCAGCCAAAGTTCCAACTCTTTCAATACCCATGTTATATTGGTCTTGCTCAGGAGCTGCGTTTGATACGTGGAAGTATTCCAAATCATCAAAGATTGCACTAATTTCAGAAGAAACAACAATCCAGTTAGCTCCACCTCTCAATGTTGATTTGTGGATTTGAGCTGAAAGTTGGTTGATTGCTGTAATCAATGTTTGGTTCCAATCTTTTTGTGTGTATTGTGTTAATGGATTTGCAGTTGTACCTCTCTTCCAACCGTTGTAATCCCATCTCAAAGTCCATGCTGCACCTTTTCTCAAATCTCTCAAGATTTCTCTATCAATTTCTGCCGCAACTTGCTCAGACAATAAAGCTGTTAATTCAGCTTCAGCGTCAATGTTGTGGAATGCTGCAACGTCTTGTGCTAATTCAGGAGACCATTGTGCTCTCAATTTTCTTTCAGTTACAGAAACTGTTACTGATTCCAAATCAAAAGAAACTTCACCGATTTCATCTTCAAATTCTAAGTTTTGATAGATTCTGTAAGTAGCTGTAAACACGTTAGTAGTTGATGTATTTGCGTTTGTTGTAATACCTGAATAACCGTCCAATGAATTTGAACCTACTGAACATGGTACTTGTGTATCGATTTCTAAGTAAATAACACCATCAGTGTCACAAATGTTGTCATAAACACCACCATTACCAGTTGTTGGGAATGTTGTTGTTACTTGTGAACCATATTCAACAATACCTTTACCATATTTTTGAGTAACAACTCTAAATAACAATGCACCACTACCTAATGAACTACCAGCTGTTGTTCCTGAGAAACCATTTATAACTGTAGCCGCTACCGCACCTGCAGTAGTGTTTTGTTGAATTGTTAATCCAGCCAAGAACTCCTCAGAATCCATTTCGTTACCACTAGGTCCGATTAATTTACCAGCACCTGCGTAGTTGAAACCTGACATACCAATCAATACTTTTCTAAACTCAGTATTAGCAGCGTATCCTGATTGGATTAAATTACTACCGTTCCACACTACAGTTGTTGCGGTAATTGTTCTTGCACTAAACTTACCTTTAGAATAGTCAAATAACCCTGGAGGGTCTAATGTTGCTTCGTTACCTTCGTAGAATCTGTCATACAAATTCTTATCGTTTGCACCATAACCAGTGTTTGTTGAGCCTGGTCCATTAGGTGCGCCAAAAGGTGCGAAGTGTGTACCACCTGCAGTTGGGTCTTGACCCATGTCATAACCCTGAATTTTAGGTACGAAGTAGAACAATTTACCGATAGGTAAGTTCATAGCTTGTACAGATACGATGTCGTTAGCCAACAATTTAGAGAAAACTCTTCTTACGATTGGAAATACAACCGTTTCGAAAGAACCGTCTGATGCTGTGCTAGCAGCTTCGTTAATTAAGTGAGATGCTTGGTTTTCATAAAGTTGAGCGATGTTTTCTTTAACATGTCCTCTCAAACCTTCCAAGAATCCTAATTTGTCCCATTTGTTAATAGTATCTTCTTTGATAACTTTAAGGTGCTTAAGACCGATGTTACCAACAAGACCTGATTCTAATAATGCTCCCATTTTTTAAAATATTTAGTTTGTTTTTAGTTTATTTTTTATTTATTCATTTTTGACATAAGGTCCTTCATTCTTAAGAACTGTGGATTTTCATATGTCTTACTTTCAACCAAATTAGTTGAACCTTTTGATGGTGTTCTATCAATGTTTTCAACGATAGATTCTTTAACCATTGGTTTTTCAACTGAACCCAATTCCTCCTTAATAGTTTGATAAAGATTTTTAGATTCTTTGATTGTTTCGACGTTGTCAAAACGTCTCATGATATTTATTTTTTCTGATTTTGTAGTTGTATGTTCAGTAAACAATCTTGTAGCGTAAGCTAAGTTAGAATTAAAAACAGCAACTTCATTTAATTTTTCTCTGAAAATATTTAATGCTTTTCTGTACTCTTCATTTTTAGCTCTCAACTTTTCAACTTCTTCTTGTAAAGCGTCATTTGTAATAACTTTCATTTTTGGAAGACCTTTTCTTTTTGGAAAATTTCTACTTCCATTTCCGTAAGTTCTAGCTGCTTCTTTTGTTTCAGTTTCTTTTTCTTCAACATCATGTTCACCTTCCTTAAATTCAAATTTCTTAGGACCTTTAAAGCTTTCTTTATGTTGTGACATATCTTCTTTAAAACCTTTCATGTTGACTTTACCTGTTGGTAATTCTGATTTTGCCTTTCCCATACCCATACCTTTTGGTTTAACCATCATACTAGATTCCGTTACTGTAGAGTCATCTTCATCAACATTATCATCTTCACCTAATTCAATTTCGTAAACAATTTCTTCGTCGTATGATTCATTAGTATCATTAGAGTTGTAATAATCTGACTCTTCTAATGATTCCATCATGTCATCGTCTTGGAAAGTAATTTTGTCTACATCTAAATCTTCACCAGTAACTCCGTCATTATCTCCCATACCGTTAAGTACTGCCATAATTTCTTCCATAGATGCTCCCGTCATGTCTAACGGTTCTAGTTCATCATCATCATCTTCCAATCCCATGTCATCCATGTCATCCATGTCATCCATTTTCATAGAATCTGAATCATCGGACATCATATCATCACCCATCATAGGTGTCTTCATGTCCATAGCCATCAATGAATCTTCTTCTTCATCTTCAGTAACATCTTCGTTACTATAAGACTCATTTTCAGCATAAGTGTCAGCCTCTTCAAGAGACTCTTTTACTAACTCTTCGATTTCTTCCTTCATTGTAGAAGCAAGTATTCCTTTTGCGTTTTCGGTAACAACTTGTTCCAAATTTTTCATTTGTAACAACGCTTCCTCAACTAATGATTTTTTTTCGCTCATTTTTTGTATAATAAAATAGTTTTTATTTACACTATAAATATGCCCCTAATCAAAAAAATCTTAAATGGTGATATAATAAAATAAAAAAAACCCGATTTCTCGGGTTTTAAATTATTCAAAAACTTCATCGATTTTACTTTCACTGACTGCCGTTATTCGCCAATCATGTTGAAATCCTTTGAATTTTTCGGTTACTTTAGCTTCAACATCTGTTACGCTGTAACCTTTAACTAATTTTTCTTCTCTAACTTTTTTGATTTTTCCTGAGTTTTCATCAATCAAGTCGTACTGAATTTTTGCTACAAAATATTTTTCGTCCATAATAATAATTTTATCTATATCCCAAAAAATCGTTCAATTTTCCCATTAAGTCAAGCGATTTGCCTAAACCACCATCAATTCTTCCATCTTCTTTTGATTTTTTTTCTTCTTCAAGATTTTCATCGTATTTGTGACGGTCATCCTTATTAAGGAATAGATAAGCGCCGGGTGTAGATGGATTCATAACCAAGTCAAAACAAATCATTTCATAATCATTTTGAACTTCATTGTGTTCTCCCTTTTTAGCTAAAGAACCTACACCACGTGAAGATACCCCCATCGTAACACCTTGTCTCATTAAGTTTGCCGCTACATCACCCTTAGAGGATACAATACCTCTTTCATGGAAACCTGGTGTGGTTAATAACCTTAGTTTACCCATAAGAACGTTATCATCCCACCATATATCATCAATAATGTGTGATACTCTGTCCAAATCAATCAAAGATGATTCAGGGTGATTAAGTTCTGATGTTGCCAAACCTTTAGATATTGTTTGTTTATATTTTTCAGCTTCTCTTTTAAGAATATTTTCAGGATATACACGACCATTTCTATTAGGTGTACCATACTTTTGTAGAGTTGCGTAAAATACAAATGGTTTAGAGTGGTCTAATTGTGATTTTTGTTCATTAACTAAATCAGTATCTACGGCATTTTTCATAGATATATGACCTGCATCATATTCTATCAATATTCCTTTACCTATTTCATTCGGTTTAAGTATCTTCATATTAAAATATTTATCAATAAATATTAGAATATCTCAAAGTTTTTGTTTTTCAACTTGTTTTTAGAATATTGAATGGTAAAATACTTTGATTTCTTTAAAACATTGTCGTGAACTTCTTTTAATACGTGATTTAATTCTGTTGATATATTTTCAGATTTGAACTCAATATTTTCTTTTGTAAAGAATGTAATTTCAAGATTTAAAAAACTTGCTTTATCTACTTTTATCCCACTTGTTCTTAAATCTAAATCAACAATAAAATGTTCTTTGAATAATGATTTATTGTAAACTTCTAAAACTTTATGTTTAATAGTTCGAGATATTGTCCCAACTACTCTTTCCCAATTATCCCTTTCTTGTGTGGGTGTTACCCATGTTTGTAATACTAAATAAATTGATTTTAATTCTGTCGCATCTACACTACCGTAATAGCACTTAGCATCTTGGAATAAATCCAATTTTGATGTTTTCCCTTTTTTCATTCTTTTTCATTTGTGAAATGTTTATTTGTTGTAGTGAAAAGATAATAAAAAAAAACTTATTAACAAATTTAATTTTATTTGTATATTTATATCAATAACACACATTTTTTATATGATAAAAATAATTTTAGAAAAAGGTGAAAGTTTGGAAAAAGCTTTAAAACGTTACAAACACAAAGTTATCAAAACAAAACAAATTGAACAACTTCGTGCAAAACAAGAGTATGTTAAAAAAACAACTTTGAAAAGGGAACAAATAAAAAAAGCAATATACAAACAACAAATCGCCCAAAGTAACTTTGACTAATATTTATTGGTAACAAATACCAAGAATATGAAAAACTTTATTATGAATTTACTAGGAAACGGTTCTGACGTTTCATCAAAAAGATTCGCATCTTTATTCACTTTATTAAACGTAATTATCTTAGCTTATGTTGCAACATTTACATCCAAAGATGGTGTAACACCTGAGTATATGTTTGATGCACTTTGTTTAATTGCTGGTGGTGGATTGGGTCTTACAGTTGTTGAGAAGATTTTCTCAAAAGGTTCAGACAAAAAAGCTGAATAACAAAAAACCCCTCGAAAGAGGGGTTTTTATTTTAAAGTCCTTCTGACAATTTTTTAAGTTTGTAATATGATAAGGAATCAATTGGTGTTGATTCTATTCTTATCTTCGTTTCGTTTAATTTCTTATTTGTATCTTCATCACTTTCGTTAACAACTGAAAGTTTTCCAAGAACCTCAGTTTTCAATCTTTCAATACCTTCACTCAATTCTTCTTGTGACATTCTTAAGATTGATTTTAATTCAAACAATTCAGATTCACTTAATTGTGAATATTCTTTTGCGAATGTGTCAGCTGCCACACCAAACATAGATTCTAATGGAATGTTAACTGATTCTGTGATTGTTGATTCTTCTTTTGTTTCTGACATTAACTTCCACATTTGTTTTCTTGATTCAACCAATTTAGTAAAATCATCGGCGGTTTTTGCATAAACCATGTTATCTAATAACTCATATTGATTATCAATACTTTCTCCTAAAGTTTCAACCCAGCTGTCAAACTGTTCAAATTCACGTTTGTTACTGTTAATTGTATTTTTTATGAAATCAACTGAAAGTCCCAAAAATTCTTTCGCAACTTCTTCGTTCAATCCTTTGGTTTTCATTAAGGAACCGTATTCAACATATAGTTCACCAACGGATTTGTTGTCCCTAATAAAATCTCTAAATTCTTTTATAATTTGTTTAAAATCTTCAGTTTTGTATGTTTTAACTAAAGCATTTTCAACAATACTTTTTAATAATCCAAAATTTCTCATATCAATAAATATCTTAAGTATTTAATAATTCGTTTAATTTGGTTTCAATTTCATTAATTGATGTTCTACCTTTAGATAAATCAATTTCATCTCTACCACTAATTAAATCATCTTCCAAAATTAAATTTAAATCGTTCATTTTACTTTCAGGTGTTACTTCACCTCCAGACGGTGGTTCAGGGGACTCAGGAATATCAGGTGCTCCACCCATATCTTCAGGTCCTCCACCTATTCCGCCTAAACTACCCATATCACCACTTGGTGGTGCTCCACCCATATCGTCACCCTCAGCAGGTGGCGTGGCTGTTTCACCGGGTTTCTTACCATACAATCTATCAATATTATCAAAAATACCTGTATGAATAATTACCTCAGGTGTTTTCTGTAATTCAGCACCAACCGCTTTTTCAATTCTTTGTTGTTGGATATCCAATTTAATTTCCTCATCAGAAAATCCAAGAATGTGTTTTTTAGCCCATGTTGTTGATACTGCTTGAATACCGTTGCCTGGGTCAGAAACCGCTTCTTTATAAAGTGTAATTTTTTCTTTCCAATTCTCAATCTTTAATAAATCAGCTTGAGTTGATGGGTTTGTTAATCCTAATGTAAAGTTTGTTAATTCATCTTCGAATCCAAGAATAAATAAGTGAATAATTGCAATCTTATTTAGTTCCTGAATCATAGATTTTTGAATTCTATTTATAGTTCTAGCAAAACGAATATCTTGTAATGCCAAGTTTTTACCATCACCAACAACTTCTTCAAAACCTAAAAATGCTTTTGGTACACGAAGAGCTGTTAATAATTTCTTTTGGATGTATTCAATATCGGCAATTTCTGAAAGGTTCTGTGCTCCCGCCAATGTTTCAATAGGACTTGTTTGAGCTGGGTCACGAACAGGAATGAAATAATCTTGGTCAACCGCCATTTGGTTCATTCTTAAGTCAACGTTACCAGTCTTTGAATCAACAACTTGGTCTCTTTTAAACTTATTGGCGATTCTTTGGATGTATGGTTCAACGTCCTTATCATCCATATTACCAACATAAACTTTGAATACACGTCTTTCAGGTGCTCTTGATGTTCTATACACCAACATAGCATCTTCAGATAATAATAACTGTTTCCAAGTACGTCTTGCTTTTTCTAACATAGCAGTGCCATAAGGAAGTTTTCTATCATCACCTAACAAACGGAAGTGAGCCACCTCCCAAGTATTCATTTCCATATCTTTTACTTTCCATACGAATTTCAAAGATTTTGCATCCTCAGTTGTATTATGTGATGGTTTGATTTTCATACCACGTTCCAAACGTTCAATTTCAATGTTTGGAAGTTGTTGACAACCCATAATACCTTTTTCAGAATCTAATTTCAAGTAAACAAAGTTATCACCATACTTACAAGTGTTTCTTGTCCACATTGGTAAGTTGGTGTTAATATCCAATCTGTTATTAAATAAATCCGCTAATATTCCCTTAATTCTATTTGATTCTGAATATATTTGTAGAATATATCCATCTTCATTTGTTGTTGTTGATTCTTCAGCGTAGATATCTAAAGCTGCGGAAATTTCAGGAGTGTATTCCATTGATTCATAATCATAATATGATGCCAATCTTGTTGGTTCATAATAAATTGCCTGAGAATATAAATTATTTTCTACTTTACCCCATTGTTGACCAAGATACATTGTCTGTTGAGCTTGGAGTTTTTCCTTCTCAAATTCTTGCTTATCTGTGGTTTTTAATAATTCCTTCTTATCAAATTTATAAACTGGAGGCTGTTGACCCAAAGTTGAGTCGGGACCAAAGACTTTGGTAAGTCGTTGCCATATGGTGAAATTGTCTGCCATCCCTCTAAATATAGTATCTTTTTTTTATGAATAAACTTTATCTTCTACCGAATAACCATAAATACTGTTCATAATCCTTTTTTGTTGGATTCGATGAAAAAGCATCGTTATATCCTGTTGGCGATAAAACAGGCATTCCCGGATTAAATTGTGTTATTTCTCTATTTGTACTGTCGTCAGCTACGGTCCAAGAGCTTAACATAGCCTTTGTTTGTTCATTAACCTTTTCAAGTTGATTATATGCGTTTTGTCCAACATATAAAGCCATTGACATTGACATAATTAAATCATCATGTTGCCCTTTCATGTGGTCAGGTCGTCCGTTTATATAAACGTACGTATTCATCTCACCAAGTAATCTAGCAGAATACAATTTAAATCCATGTCTTAACGCTTCCTCAAACGCCGCAATAATTTGAACCCTTTTACCATTAAAGTTTATACCCGGTATTTTTTCATTAGACTTAACAGTTGACTCCCAAATATTACCATAATTAATTCCATCAACATATAAGTTTTTATAACCCAATTCTTGTAATTTTCTTGATGTTGAAACTCCCATACCACCCGTAATATCAATAACAATAAACGCATCGTAGTAATTTCCCCACTTATAAGCAATTTCAGCAGCAACATCAGGAGGAAGTTTTCCAACATACTCGGCAACTTGTTCCCTTTCGTCAAAATCGATAACTTGGAATGATGTAAAATCCTCAGAGTCACCCCTTGATACGTCCATACCCATAATGTATCTGTGACCAACAACAGGTTCTTTCCAAATCCATAATTGATTTTGAACCATCTTTGATTCAGGTTGACGAACCATTTCAGTTCTAATCTTATCGGTTAATTGTGCATCGAATACGTTATCTCCCGAACCTAAAAAGTTACATTCCAACTCCTGAGAAATTTTTCTCTTATCAAATTTTAACTTTTTGGCCATAGTTTCAAACCAACCAGAACTTACTTTGTAACCATCATCCATTAATTTTTTGAAATCACCAAAATTTCTTTGACTTGTTGGTACACCATCAAAACTTATAATTTCGGGGTTGGGGTATTCATCACGATTTAAGAAATAGTGTATTAAATCTTTGACTTTAATAAAGTATAAATCTTTAGTATATCTTGGGTCTCTCCACCAATACATTTCAGTAACTTTAAAACTATTCATTCCTTTAATAGCCTGTTCATAGATACTGTAATAGATTGCATCATATCCGTTTGGTGTCGAAATTACAATAACTTTACCACCTGTTGATAACGAAGCCATACAAGCTGCCCAAAAATCATCATTAGCTTCAATGTATGCCGCCTCGTCAAATATCAATACGGTAGGGGTATAACCACGAAGTGCATCAGGTGAAGTTGCAACCGCTTTGACTTCACACCCATTTGATAATTTAAAGTGTCTTTGTGAATTCTTTTCAGATGAAAATGATACCCCCATCCAATTTGGCCACTGTTCCGTAAACCCTCTAATTTTATTAGCAAATTCTACCGCAGTATCTAATTTGTTGGCAATTACAAGAATTTTTTCAGGTTTTTGTTTGTTTGCAAATACCACTTTTTTAGAAGCCCAAGCAGCAGTAACTGTTGATACACCGGCTTGACGATATTTTAAGGCAATGTTTTCCTCGTAGTTGTCATAATCTTCTACTAAGGTTTCTTGGTCCGGAAATAAATCTAATGGAACAAATTTTGACTGTGTGTTGTCATACGTTTGTAAATAATTTCTTAAAGCGTATGGAGTGTTTTTGACACACTTAGCATATTCTATAAGGGCTTGTTCTTTTGTGATACTCATCCCTTATAAATACTCCGTTACTTGGTTGGCGGAGTATCAATACCTAAATCACTTAAGAAACTCAAGTCAACATCATCGTCATCATCATCGTCAGATGGATAACCCATAGTGTCGTCATCGTCATCATCTTCATAGTTTGAACTACCTAAAATTTCTTCTAAATCTTGTTTGTTTAACTCACCAATGATTTGGTCAGCAATACGTTCCATTTCAGTATACGCAGTTGCATCACCCTTATTAACTCTTTGGGCTAATGATGTGAATTTGTTTTTTGGTAATTTAGAAAACTCTCTGAAAATTAAACTTTGAACAATCTTCATGTTGTCTTCTAATACTTTTGCAGGATATGTTTCCAACAATTTTTCCCACAAATATGTACCTGTGATAATATCAAATATTTCGTTTACTAATGTGTCAGCAGTTTGTTTAACCATTTGAGCTTGAATTGGGTCAGTTGGTAAAGATGCCGCACCTAAAATATCATAATAACCTTTAATTAATTCATGAACCAAAATTGGGAACATAACAGCCTTTGCTCTAACAACAAAATTACCTGTATATTCACCGTCTTCATCCTGTTCCATTTCTACTTCTTCAGAACCACCCATATTTTGTCCCGCTGCCGCCATTTGTTGTACCATTTCAGGTGGTAATAACCAATACAAATAATCGTTCATCGCCATCAATGCACCATACTTGTTAGTAATACCAGGTTCCATTTCTTCCAATGAATCTCTGATTAATTCAAACATAAAGTGACCCTTTTTAGCAGCACCTTGAATAATTGCGTTCATAAATCTACGTTTTGCAACCATGTAATCAAAGTTTTCAAACGCATCTACAAATTCTTCTAAATCTTCACCTGAATCTTCAAATGCTAATTCAATATCTTCAGATGAAAACTCTTCAGGTTCTGCTTGGAAATTTTCATTCCCCGCTTCACCCATTCCAACCAACTTAGGGTCAAATTGTATAAATTCGGCATATTTTGGGTCAACCAATTCATTTGATACTAAATCTTTTGCCAATTGTTCAAGTTCTTGTCTTCTTGAACTTTCAAATTGACTAACCTCACCAAACAATCTCATCATCATCATTTGAAGTCCACCCATATTGTTAGGAACATTCATTCCCAAATATCTTTCAAGTTTTGTCACAACATCTCTAAATCTTTTAGAAGCAGCAATTTCTTCAAACGATTGTCTATCATCTTCACCCTTTTTAGGAATAAAAGGACTATTAGATAGTGGTGTTTCACCTCTTTCGATAGCTCTTTTTAAATCAGGGTTTATACTAAAACCTGTTGGCTCATCAATTGGAGCTTCAAATATTTTTCTTTTGTTTTTCATTATTTTAACGTGTAACCCATTGAGGTGAATGTATTATAGCTCAACCATTTTGGACCTTTAGCTTTTGGATTTGGTTTTTGTGCCGGTTCAATCTTGAAAGGATTTTTCTTACCAGGTGCTTTACTTGGTGTTTTTGTTGGTGTCTTAACAGGTGCTTTTGTTGGAGCTGGTGCTCCAACTCCCGCCTCAGTCATCTCAGCTTTTGGATTTGGTTTTTGCGCAGGTTCAATTTTAAAAGGGTTCTTCTTACCAGGTTGTTTTACTTTTTCACCTGGTTTTACAGTTGGTACCTTTGCAGGTGCCGGTGCCGATTTAGTTGAACCTTCAAACATTTTCATTAATTGACCTTTAGTGATATGTTCAGGTATATGCTTTTCAATTAACTTTGTCAAGCTTTCCTCCAATTCTTGTATGTCTTTCTTCTTTTTTTCAGGTAATTTACTAAAATCAGTGTCATCAGCAAATTCTTTAGCCATTCTACACCATTTTTTTTTCGATTTCTCAGTTCTTGCTGTTTTACATTTTACAAAAAAATATTTTTGTTGTGATTTAGACTCAAACTTTTCTGTCACTTCAGTTTCACCTACCATTTTTCTATCATTATTTTGTGGTGATGTATCATCATCCATACCATCATCGGCAGATTGGTCCTCACCGTGAGCACCCAATTGACCCGTATAAACTTGGTCAGCGTCTAAGCCGAAATCATCTTCATCGATATTTTTTTCGGTCAAACCTAATTTTTTCATTTTCAACTCTACATCAGTTAATTTTCTATTCAATAAATCCAATCCCTGAATGTTTTTTTCTAAGTTAGGATTTGTAGGTTGTTCAACCAATCTTGTATATAATAACCCAATCTGAGATTCATTCAAACCTCTTAGGGTGTTATAAGTAAAACCATTACTTATCAATTTTTCTATTTTTTCACCAATGTTAGACATGTGTTAAATTTTTTTCAAATGTTAATATAATATCCCTCTCGTATAGTTTTGACATAACATCTTGTTCACTATCACCATAATGAAATACCAATCTTGTATCTTCTTCATTATAGTATTCATTTTCAATGTCTTCCCATGATAATGCAATTACTTTATCAACTGCGTCGTAGAAAGAAAAAAAGTCAGAGTTCTGAATAACGTTAAGTTTTATTTTATCGTTTTTTAGAACTCCAACTTTTGTTATGTAGTCTATATGAGGGGGTTGTGGATTTCCACCAGCTGGTGATGATTCCCAATCTTCCCCGCTTACGTCTTCGTTGTCTGAGAATATAAACTCATAAAGGTTGTCTCCTCTAAAGTTTGGACCTAACTCATTTACGAAAACTAAACGGTTCATAGAATTTCACCTTTTGGAGAAACCTTAATTTGTTTTCCCTCGTTTTCAAATACTAAGTTTTTCAAGTTAGTTTTACCAATAAATTTAGCACCTTCATTTTCCCTTAAAATAAATTCAGATGTTAATTCTTGTTCAATTGTTTCTGAAAGATTTTTAACTTCTTCCATAACACTAACTTTGTTTATTTTTTTCTTAATATAATTTTGTACTTTTTTTGATTCGTTAAGTTCTTTTTCTTCAGGTGTTTCAACAAAATACTTAGATAATATTTTATCAACTTTAGACTCAGTAAACATACCGTCCATAATTGCATTTATCTTAGAATTGTAACTATTACCTTCACCTACTTCAGGTTCAGCAGTAATTTCATCACCCATGTCCAAATCAGAAGTATCAGGTTCAGTTGGTTCCATACCGATTTCGTCATAACTAGAACCATCTTCACCACCTTCCTCTCCTTCAAATCTTGATAAGATATCCTCCTTATCAGTTTCGTCCAATAAATTCAAATCAACAGCTGATAAGATAGAATTAAGAACATACTTAACATCTTCAGAAGTCATTTCTTGTTCAGATGCGTAAGCTCTTAATTTTTGCCCCAATTTACCCGTTAACTTTTGAACTTGTTTCAACGTTACAGGACCTTCATCTCCTTCACCACCCATATCATCTGGCATCATATCATCACTTGGTGGTTCTTCCATACCCATATCATCCGGCATCATATCATCACTTGGTGGTTCAGGCATTGCCTCATCTCCCATAGGAGCAGGTGCTGGTTCAGGTGATGGTGCTGCCGGCATTTCAGGTGCGGGTGCAACAGGTGCAGGTGCGGGAACATCAGATTTTGGTGTTTTTAAAACAAACTTTTTTTGTTCACCAAACAATGCAGTACCTTGTTCATTTTCATTCAATCTATTTA